>Ga0316204_10007036_pt1 | contig 16802 bp, 9 predicted proteins | sample 6monrhotite_MG_2_FD_205661 | JGI IMG/M metagenome (GOLD analysis project Ga0316204, IMG submission 205661) | Microbial mat bacterial communities from mineral coupon in-situ incubated in ocean water Damariscotta River, Maine, United States -... | ecosystem: Environmental > Aquatic > Marine >... | reverse complement strand
CTGTTGGGTAGTGCATGATTAAATTAATAGACAGGATAAGCATGTAGAGCCGAAGGCGGAGGATTTGCGGACGCGGGTTCGATTCCCGCCGTCTCCACCAAATAACAAAGGCACCCCTTGTGGGTGCCTTTTTTATTTGGCTGGGTTGTTGAACTTGAAACCGCGCGGCGGGTTGCCTCGAACCTCCGGAGATGGTTGAGGTATGCATAATGACCAGAACTTGCGGAGCAGGTTTAGGGAATCCCTAATGAAGCTCGAAGAGATTCTAGGGAGAAGCCCGAAGGGATTCTATGTTCAGATTCCCGCCATCTCCACCAACGCAAACGAACCACCCTTTAAGGTGGTTTTTGTTGGCTTGGGCAATGTAATCACTATTCATCATCATTAGCATAAACAAAACGAAAGCTATGTATGCGTAAGCGAGTACCGGCGGCCGCATCGGTTTCGAATTTTATACGGAATGGTGTCTGTTTAGAATTTAATTTATGACGGTATTTATGGCGACCTTGCTGTAATGGGAAAACTATATATAGATCCTCACGAAAGCCCTGCCCAAAATCCGGGTAAATTACCCCGCGCACTTTCCCCGGTGTCCCAAACGATATTTCGATCTCAACAATATCCTGTTTATCTGAATCAATAATCAGAGGCTGCGAACGAATATAAGGTGAGCGTCCTTTTACTTCGTACTCGGTATAGTCAGAGCCATGAGAAATAATGCTCATATTATGAGACCGCCAGCCTTTTCCATTTCCCGTCACGCCCCATAAAAAATCGGGACCCTGACTGTTGCTTGGATATAACAGAATTATCAAAAATAACATGAAAGCTCCCAGTATAACCCTAAGCTGTACTGCAATCTTTTTTTGCCTAAACAACAGGGAGACAAAAGTAAGAAACATCACTCCAAATACAAGTACTCGACTCCATTCATATATGTCAATATCTCCATTAAACCCTTTTAATTTTGGAGATAAGGACAAAGGAAGCAGTTGGTAATACAAACTAGCAATTAGCGCATGTACTAACGAAACAACAAATAAATTTCTGTGCCTTAAGAAAGTCTGAGCAAGCATATAACCCAAAACAAATGTAATCATGAAAAGCCAAATGTTCGGTAAATGCATAATACCAAACAAGAGTGCGCTGTTGAGTGAAACCACATGACGCCCACTACTCGAGTCTATATCGACCACACGAGATAAAGTTGTAGCGATTACTCCAAGAACAATGAATTGCTGTATCCATGCCCAATAGATATAGAGAGTAAATTGGCTGATCCATTTAGTTATTGAAAAATTTTGAAATTTCTGGAGTGCCGTATCACTCGTTAATGTTGGTAGCTCCGGATAAAGTCTTAGCAAGATATGCAAGAAAATGATTACCCCAACACCTGTCAGGGCTACCTTGAATACAGAATCCAAACCTTCCCGGATGTTATCCCACCGTACCAATACAAGCAGTAAGAACATCGTCGGAAGCAACATGCCGGGTAAAACCCATAACAAATTTGGAAATACATTACCGTTTACTTCAAGATTCAGGCTAGATTCAATTTTTGGCCAGTGGTGGTGTAGCGTCACCCAGTACAGTCCGGTAAAAAACAAGGTTATAACAACAATTTCAATACGAAAATTTAACCAAAATTTTCTCGGAGACTTGAATACCTTTAACTGATTACCGACACCTCTAACATATAGTGAAGGAAGGTAAAACGAACCTTGATATGAAACACTATTCATTCTTCGCGATAAAATGCTTGCCAGAAAACCAACACCAAGCACTAAATACAGCAACATACATAAAATAACGGGGTATGCCCAGGTATAAGCGGGGTTTAAATGCGTATACCATATTGTCCACATTATAATAAACAGCGGAAAATACAGTTCACATAGAAGAACCAATCTCGCCTTACTATTATCGAAATATTGATGTGACTCGGATGATTGTTGATTATTTGAGTTCATCTTAAATAAACTTTCTATTTCTTCACCACTTTAAGAAAATAAGACGATATTTATAAAAATAGGCCATTAACATCTATTTGATAACTCCTATCATCCGGTTCAACAAGGTTATACCAGTATGAAAAATCAACTTAAACCTGATTCGATTCAAACCAATTCAATATACCACACATTCACTTTGCTTCCCGACCACCTAATATCGGATAATTATCGCTAGCATAATTGCTGATGTTACCCCAACCCAGTACGGATAAGGTACGTGCAATAATTCTGACTGGGTGTTCAATGCAGCCCACTACCGTATGTAGCCGCTTGCTTACCGATCGGGTTACAATAAACCGATGGTAGACAATAGCGAATCTCCACTAATCACTTTGGTCGTCCCCTCTTTTAACCAGGGACGCTTCCTCGACGCAGCCCTGACATCCATATTTGAACAAAACATCAGCGTCGAGGTCATGCTGGCCGATGCCGGGTCAACCGATGAAACTGCAGACATTATAGAGAAATGGTCTAGTCAGTTGAGTTGGTGGCGTAGTGAAAAAGATGCAGGACAAGCAGCCGCAATTAATGAAGGTATCGCTCGAGGTAGCGCGCCCTATGTCGGTTGGTTAAATTCCGACGACCTACTGCTCCCTGGTGGGCTGGCCACCATGCTTCATGCCTTACAGAACAATCCACAAATCCCTGCTGTTTATGGTCGTAGTCAAATCATCAATGAAGTGGGACAAGCTACCGGTGAATACCGAACCGAGCCATTTAACGAACGCAAATTCGCGAACCGTTGTTTTATATCACAACCTGCAAGTCTAATCCGTAGACAAGTATGGGAGTCGGTAGGCGGACTTGATACGAGTTATGACATGGCCCTGGATTATGATTTATGGTGGCGCATTTATCGACAATATTCAGAATTAGTATATTTACCTAAATTTGTAGCCTGTGATCGACACCACGATGAAACCAAAACGGCCAGTTTTCGTTCACTGCATTATCGCGAAGCCATGCGGCTACTAAAACAACATTATGGTAGTGTCCCTTTAAAGTGGTACTTGGCATGGCCGTATGCTGTCTGGGGTCGCGCTGCCGCAAAATCTTTCCGACAATCAACACTAAAAGAAGTTTGTAATAAACCGTTGGCTCCTATCAAGCATCATGACGACCAGGTGAAATGCCATACCACTCCCCTTCGCAAGTCTTGGCGTTTTATATTTCGTAGCACAATGAAATGCTATACCTATGCACGATTTCTGTTACGGCGCTGGATTGGCCCCCACGTAGGGATGTTGGAACAATACCGCCCTCGCCCTTTACGCTTACCCAGTCACTATCTGTATGAGAAACAACTCGATCACTATCCAACAATATCCATTGTAACGGCAAGCCTGAATCAGGCCGAATTCATTGAACGAACAATTCAAAGCGTACTAAACCAACAATATCCCAAACTTGAATATATAATTCATGATGGCGGTTCCGACGACGGCACGCTTGATATTTTGAAACAATACGAAACTCAGCTAACCCAATGGTGTTCACAACCGGATAAAGGCCAGACGGATGCGCTCAACCAGAGCTTTATAAAAACCAATGGCGAGATCATGGCGTACCTAAACACCGATGACCTGTTGTTGCCAAACGCACTCCACTACGTCGCTGATTTTTTTCAACAACATCCAGATGTCGATGCCGTTTATGGTCACCGTATTTTAATCGACGAACATGACAAGGATATTGGTAAGTGGGTTATGCCTGAACATGATGATGATGTGCTGCGCTGGGTTGATTATATCCCACAAGAGACACTATTCTGGCGTCGCTCCCTCTGGGATAAGGTCGGCGGCCAACTTGATGAAAGCTTCAACTTTGCCATGGACTGGGATCTGTTATTACGTTTCATGGAATCAAATGCAAAATTTGTACGACTACCACGTTACCTAGGCGCATTCCGGGTTCACCCACAGCAAAAGACTTCCAGTATAATGGCGTGCCAGGGACGAAGTGATATAGAAAGACTTCATCAACGCTACCATGGTCGCAAGATCAGCCAACGTGAAATAAGAAAAAACACATTAACATATTTGCTTAAACAGATTTTTCACGACAAGCTACTCAGAAGTCATGATATTTTTCGCCATAGTATTACGCTAAAGGAATACAAATAAACACAACTATTCTTGCAAGCAATCTATTGTAAATACTGGCAACCCTAGTCTACGCTTTTCTTTTGCACCAAAAGCCGTTCGCACCGGCACAACAAGCAACTGTAATGATTGCGCATCACCCTTTACAAACATACTGCTGCTAACTCTTACAGCAAACATGCCATCCTTTGCAGTTCCACAGTCTATACCCAAGTGATGTCCATTGAAGAAAACACCTAACAATCTTGCGCAAGGATCTCCAGCAGTATTCTTCGTGTCGAGAGATAACAGATAATCACCCGCCTTCATATCCATAACAATTTCTGCTGCACATGTACACCAACGAAAGGAATTACCATTAACTTCTTCCACCGAATAAAATCCAGGTAATGATGTTACATCCATATTAGCCAAACAGTAATGTAATTTATTCTCCGCAGGCCTAATAATTGGCGCAGAATGTTTTTCGATATAATCAAGTCGGTAATAATCTTCAATCGAATTATAGGCTTTAAGATACAAGCTTTTAAGTTTATTAAAATTGTTTTTCCAAAAAAGACATAATGATTTGTAGTAGTACAACTTTAATTTATAAACTGCCAATTTGGGCAATAAGCCTAAGACCACGCCAACTCCATGGTGAACGATCCCGCTAAACAAACCGCGAAATTTTCTACTAGATCCTAACCATAAGCCTGGCGTTCCAATAAGGCGAAAATGAAGCTTGAGCATTTTAAAGTGCCATGGACGGTTATAAGTATTCCGCAAACTCCAGTCGAGAGGTATGCCAAAATACTGATTACAAAACTTTTCCGACTCAAGATCCCGAAATCGACATTCATCCTGGATATGGACACGTACGTTAGGAAGAAATTGAGAAAATTCTGTACTGTAATAATGAACCAGCCCCGCATCTTTCGCATAGCCCAACTTGGAACCTTGCGCATGCAATCTAGCAGCCAACACCCAATCAGCAAAACGTGGATAGCGGCCATCTATCCCGCCCGCTGATATGTACTTATCTTTATATATAGCAAAACCACGAACCAATACTTTGCGCCAATCATCATCGCCGGACCACTCTTCAAAGAGATCATCGAACAAACTAGCTTCAACCTGGCCAAATGTATTTTGATTAGGTATATCAGTTCTAACACAAGCACCATCCACATCATTTGCTTCCATATATTCAAGCACTTTTTCCAGAAAGTCTGGCCTGGCGATGCAATGTAGCTCGGTTAATAATGGTAAATTGCCTTTGGCACTGCGCGCTCCCAGATCATATAAATCCGACATATTGCCGCCCGGCATAGATATAAAACGATCATGTTTCCCGATCAGGCCTTTAATCCTCAAATCAGCATCCGGAGACTCACCATTTGAGACAACAATGACTTCGTAACGCTCCCTAGCAAGGCTTTGCTCATGACACCAACTGTCAAAACATTCCTTCTCGTCAATCCGTTTGTCATACAACGGAATAACAACAGAAACATCATAGTCTGCAGGTGACTTTTGCCTAACCGTTGAATTCATTAAATTAATCCCTCCTCTTCCTTTCCGTCAGAACTTTGTTATATAAACTGAGATATGCCTTACTCATTTTATCCGCTGTAAAATATTCCTTGTATCGCCGTTCAGCCTGTCGCCCCATTTTCTCTGCCAAGTGTTTATCATTATAAAGTGTCTGCATAGCGCCACGAAGCGCATCCGTATCAAACGGAGAAACAACTAATCCAGTTTCTTTATGTGCATTAATAAAACTTGTACCGGTTCCTATCTCAGACGATATCATCGGCTTACCATACATGGCCGCTTCCAGAAGTGAAAAACCAAATGCCTCTGAACGAAAGTTTGACGGAAACACTAACGCACGGCATAGATGAATTAACGCCACTTTATCATCTTCTTCTAAACGGCCTAACATATGCACATTAGCCAATTCCGGCTTTAGTAATTTTGGCAAAAGTTCATTTTCCATCGGCCCTGCGCCAACAATAACCAAACGCATATCAGTGCCCGCACAGGCATCCAGTAAACTATGCAATCCTTTGTAATAACGCAGCGCGCCCACAAACAGAAAAAAACCAGAACCTAAGATATTGCGCCAATGTGTAACTCGTGTTTCATCAATACATGGATAAGTGTCTTCATTTAATCCAAGCGGTATCACCGAAACTTTATCCCTAAAATCATCTAATGTTTGACTCGTAGCAAAGTAATTAGGTGATGTGGCAACAATATGTTCCATGTTGCCGAGAAAATGTTTTAATAAAGGTCGATACAGCTTCAATAAACCTTGTTGGCGTACGATGTCTGAATGGTACGTTACAATTGCCGGAACATTCGATGCCCGCGTGAGGTTCATCAAATCCCCGAAAGGCCAAGGAAAATGGTAATGAATAATATCCATGCGACGACTGATTTTTCGAAAGGCCAACAACGCCCGCCAAGACATACCATTTGAGGCTATTTCAAAAGATAATGGATATTTAATTAATCCTGCTTTATGGACTCGCCCAATGTATGGCTTCTTATTATCACCAAGCGTAAAGACAAAGTTATGCACATTTTCAAATTTTCGCGTGCTTAAGCACAGCTGCCGAATTGCCTGCTCAATACCGCCATAACTGTCACTCCAACAGGTTCGATACACATGAAGGATGCGCAAAGGCCGTTGCCGCCGTTTGGTTTCTGGAAATGACAAAATATTAGTTTTTTTTATTATGCTCATATCTGAATAATAGTTTAACAATGTCTTTTTCGATAGGCTACAATGGTTCCATTAGCACTAATATAAAAGAACAATCATAGCTATACAGTTTATCGCCTCAACTTTTAACTTATTTCAAACGTCTTGCTACTACTTTAATATACTTTAACCTATAATTACTTATTTCGATTTATCGAAATAAATAACCAAGCAACATAAATATAATATGAACCGATTGTAACTATGATGGCATGTAAAAAGCCCCTTGCACATACAAATTTCGCTCATCCATTTGAATTTATTTGGACTAAAGCTAATTTTAATTTGCGTGCAGAAGTTCAGCGTAACTACCTAAGTTATGGCTGGTGGGTAATCGAACCTTTGCTATATATGATCGTCTATTATGTGGTATTTGGTATTCTCCTGAACCGTGGTGGAGAAAATTTCACTGTATTTTTGATAACTGGTTTAATTCCATGGATGTGGTTCTCCAAATCTGTCACTAGCTGCAGCAATAGCATCCTTGCCGGGCAAAACCTAATGCTTCAAATAGGACTACCGACAATCTTTTTCCCTCTTATAGCCTTGCTGCAGGTTAGTATCAAACAACTTCCTGTATTCTTAATCGCTATCGTCTTCATTTGGTCACAAGGTTTCTCGCCTGATATTTATTGGTGGGGGCTGGTGCCGGTCTTAATTGTTCAGACAATGCTTACTATTACCTTTGCTTGCACTGTCGCAGCGATTATCCCCTTCATTAGAGACCTTGGTTATTTAGTTCCTACAGGATTAACCCTCCTGATGTTTTTATCAGGTGTTTTCTACGACTATCGTAGTATAGCCGCAGGATGGCAAGATGTTTTTTTATTAAATCCGTTCGCCTTTTTGCTAAAATGTTATCGAGATATATTTATTTCTGCTACTACGCCTGATTTCAGTGTATTAACGTATTGGGGGATAGCTGGCGCTATTGGTTGCGTTCTTGTGTTCTTCTCTTACCAACGCTTACGATATGTCTATCCCCGAATAGTCATGGAATAATAAAATATGAACCCAGTGATTTCATTAAAAGACATTGCCGTATCATATAATCGCAGTGGAAATATATTTAAAAAGAAAAGTTATTATGAAGCACTTAAGTCTGTTTCTTTTGACATATACCAGGGTGAAACTCTTGGCATCATAGGTCGAAATGGCGCAGGAAAATCTACACTTTTACGACTCATAGCAGATGTGATTCTGCCCGACAAAGGCAAGATCGTTAATCATGGTGTTTCTGTATCACTTCTAGCATTACAAACTGGCTTTGACTTGGATTTAAATGGTCATGACAATGCAATTATTAGCGGTATGCTACAGGGCTCTTCCCGACGAAAAGTTGAGGAAAAATTGGATGAAATTCAAGAATACTCAGAACTAGGTGATTTCTTTTTTGAACCGGTAAGAACATATTCGACAGGAATGCGTGCTCGCCTGGGCTTTTCTGTTTCAACACTTGTAAGTCCGGATGTTTTATTAATTGATGAAGTATTAGGTGTCGGTGACAAATACTTTAGACAAAAAGCAGAAAAGACGATGCTAACCAAGATGCAATCTCAGCAAACGGTAGTATTGGTATCTCATTCGCACCACCAAATAGCACAATTGTGTGACCGAGCGATACTTATTGACGAAGGAATCAGTGTCATTTCTGGTGTCCCGCATGACGTTCTTGATATTTATGAAGCCAGGCTTAACGCCTCCTCTACTGGTTAATATTATTTCAAAAATCACATAACCTATTAGCCCACGCTCTTAGAGCTTCTATAAAATTCATAGTGTGTCTCGTCAGTAGTGCCCTTTTTTAATCTCGGACAATCGTGGTATAACCTATATCATGATCGTTGCTATCGGACTTATTCTTATTCTCGCCATTATTTTCGGCCCACAATACTGGGTTAGCCATGTATTGAAAAAATACAGCACGCGCCAAGATCATTTTCCTGGCACCGGTGGCGAGCTCGCAGAACACTTGATCGAAAAATACGAGTTAGACGGCGTTAAGGTCGAAAAAACTGAAGCCGGTGATCATTATGACCCAACTGATAAAACCGTACGTCTTACCGCGGATAAATTTGATGGCAAATCCTTAACCGCAATTACTGTTGCAGCTCATGAGGTAGGCCATGCGATACAACATCGCAATGGTTATCTACCCTTTGAGTTGAGACAACGCATTGTGTCTGTAGCAATTGGTGCAGAAAAAATTGGCGCACTCGTCATGATTGCCATTCCTTTCATGGCACTTGTATCTCGTTCACCGCGGCTGGGGCTGATTATGTTCATTATTGCCATTGGTAGTATGTTGATTGGCACCTTGGTTCATTTTGTGACATTACCCGTTGAATGGGATGCCAGTTTCAAACGTGCCCTGCCGATCCTCAAAGAAGGTGAATATATTTCAGATCGTGAAATGAAACATGCGCATAAAATTTTAACCGCGGCCGCATTGACGTACGTTTCAGGCTCTTTGGCGAGCTTATTGAATCTAGGCCGATGGATCGCCATCTTACGGCGTTAATCATCTTTGGAGGGATGATTTATCTGCTATTTTAACGTATTACTTATGATTGAACCTGCTATATTCTTAGCAGAGCATCAACGTTGAGAATAAATATTTTGATGAATAACATAACTCCCAAAAAGATTCGTAAACTAATCGGTCAAGGCGAATACCTATCAGCATATGATTTAGCTCTGTCTCATACAGAAAAAATTACCGATAATGAAGAATTTAAGTACCTTGCCATATTAGCCCTCGCTCGTTCTGGTGCAACGACTCGTGCAAAAAAACTCTTTGATGAATTTGGCTTTGCTGATTCTGATAATGAAGATTATGCTGCGCTTGGTGCGAGATTGGCAAAAGATCTCGCGCTAGGTTCAACTAACAAAACTGAACGAACTGCGTTATTTGAGCAGGCTGCCAAACAGTACCATGATGTATTCAATCTCACTGGTGGCTACTACACAGCCATCAATGCTGCCAGCCTTTACAAACTTTCTGACAATATTGCATTAGCAAAAGAACTCGCTAAAAAAACATTAACACTCTGCGAAGAAGAACCCCGCGCTCACGGTCTAGGAGAATATTACCGTCTGGTCAGTATGGCTGAAGCATTGTTAGTACTTGACGATCTGGACTCTGCGAAATCATTGCTTAACTCTGCCAGAGAACAAGTCGGAAACGACTATGCAGCTATGGCAACAACTCGTGGCCAACTATCATTATTACTTCCCAAACAACAGACATCTTTTCTTTCAGCACTTACGCCACCCGGTGTCATCCATTTTTGTGGTCATATGATATCGACTACGAATGATTCTGGCCGTTTTCGCCCGCAAGCAGAACAACCTGTAAAGAATGCGATAGAAAAGAACCTTGCAAAACTCGATATTGGCTTTGGCTATGGTTCACTTGCCAATGGTGCCGACATTTTGTTTGCCGAGGCACTACTCCAGCGAGGAGCCAGACTGCATATCGTGCTACCTTTTGATATGGATGAATTTATTGAAGTCTCGGTAAAACCTGCTGGAAACAAATGGGTTGATCGCTTTCATCATTGTATTGATAAGGCCGATTTTCTTAGTTATTCATGTGATGGTAGTTACCTTGGTGACAATACATTGTTTTACTATGCTACGCGTCTTGCGATGGGGCTTGCCATACAAAAGTCACGCAACCTACAAACGACAGTCAGGCAAGTTGCTATATGGGATGGTGACACAACAATAGGTTCGGCAGGAACCTATGCCGATATTCAATCATGGCAGTTACAGGGTAACGATGCCATTTTACTGAGCGCTGCCGATGGCGAATTACTATCGCCGCCAAAAAAACAAGCTATTGTTTATGATGTATTAGACAATAGTCAACGTCGTGCACATGCCATGTTGTTTGGTGACGTTAAGGGCTTCAGCAAACTCAATGATGAGCAGATTCCGGCCTTTGTTGACCATCTCTTCGGCAATCTGGCTGCGGCATTGAAACCTTTCGACGCATCCGTGCTGAGTACTAATACTTGGGGTGACGGCTTGTTTGTCGTTTTTAAAGACGCACTATCGGCAAGTCAATGTGCAATAGCCTTACAAGTAGCGATGCAAAATCTTGACCTGGCCAGTGTTGGCCTGCCTTCCCATCTCGCATTACGTCTTGGTGTACATTATGGTCCAATTTATGAACTGGAAGATCCCGTTTTACATCGCACCAATTACTTCGGCGCTCACGTCACCAAGGCCGCACGCATAGAACCTATCACCCCTGAAGGTGAAGTATATGTTACTCGCCAACTGGCGGCAGAACTGGCACTTGAAAACAATAGTGGCTTTACCACTGAATATGTCGGTGTTGTGCCGACGGCAAAGAAATATGGTGATATGCCGATGTATTTATTACGAAATACATAAAAGTAGCCATCTGCTAGTTGTCGTATTAAATACCGAAAAAACTGACAAAAAGTTGTGAAATTTCAGCTATGATTTGAGCTTGTAATAATAAATAAAATATACCCATGCAAAAAATCAGATTGTTTGTCTCATCCCCTACTGATGTAGCCGCCGAGCGCCGAAGAGTCGACAATGTTGTTAACCGCATAAAACTTGATTATGAAGGCGTGGAATTTGAAGTAATCCGCTGGGAAGAAGCGTTCTACACTGCTCGTAGCACCTTCCAAGATCAAATTGCCTCACCGGCTGATGTCGATATCGTATTGTGTATTCTTTGGAAGCGTCTCGGCAGTCCACTACCCGATGATTACCAACGTGATGATGGCAGTACTCCCACAGGCACCGAGTACGAATTTGAGACTGCCATGGAGGCAGCCTTGTCCGGAGAGTTACCGGATATCCTTGTTTACCGTAAGACTGCGGCCATTTCCTTTAATGCAGAACATGTCGAACAAGAACAAGCTGAATTACAATCATTAGAAAGTTTCTGGCGCCGCTGGATACAGAATGAAAAAGGTCACTTCACTGCCGGTTTCAAACCATTTGAAAATACCGATGAATTTGAGCAACAACTAGAAAAAGATCTGCGCGCCTGGCTAAAACGTCGTTTCCACCATGTTACTTGGCCAGAAAGCAAAGGGTCACCTTACCGTGGTCTTGATGTCTTTGACGAAGAACATGCCGCCATCTATTTTGGACGTCGCCGCGCCATCAATGAAGTACGTGCACGTCTGCTTGCCAATCAACAACGTGACGGAGTTGGTTTTCTCTTAATTATTGGTGCCAGTGGTGCGGGCAAGTCGTCACTTGTGCGTGCGGGTCTTATCCCTGCCTTGAAAGAAAACAACCCCATTGAAGGTGTCGCTGGCTGGCGTACGTTGGTATTACGCCCCACTGAGCTGGGTACTGATCCAGTTCATGGACTGGTCAGCCAATTATACGAAAATGCCGTTTTACCCGAAATAGCCCAAGGTGATTATAGTCAACCACGTGATTTATCTGAGCTTTGGAAAAGTAGCCCGGCGATAGCCTCAAAACCTGTGGAAGCAGCGTTGAAACGCTGGGGGAATATACTTGCTAAACAAGAACAAATAACGGGCACCGCCGATACCCGTTTACTCATTACCATCGACCAATTTGAAGAACTATTTCAATTTGATATCGAACAACAAGTCTCATTCTTAAATGTTATTGATAGCCTGTCACGCAGTGGAAAAATTTGGGTTATCGCTACGATGCGTAGTGATTTTTATCCGCAACTATTTTCATTACCTGAATTAATGAGCCTAAAAGATGCTTCGCGTCAGTATGATCTCAGTATTCCACGACCACATGAGCTACAAGAAATTATCACGGGCCCTGCTCTGGCAGCCGGTATCAGTTTCGAACAAGATAACCATTCTGATGGACTCGAACAACGCCTGCTCGAAGATGCCGAAGGAAACCCTGGCGCATTACCTTTGCTTGAGTTTACGCTTGAACGTCTTTATCAGGAACGAGACCGTAAAAACAAACAACTTACGTTTAAAGCCTATCAACAACTAGGCGGATTAGAAGGTGCCCTAACCCAAACAGCAGAGGATGCCTTTACGGCAACACTAAAACACTTTACTGATGAGCCAGAGGCTGTTTTTGCACGTGTGATGCGTGAGCTGGTCGCGATTGACGAACAAGGTAAAGCAACCCGACGTGTCGCACAACTAGCCAAATTTTCAGACAACACCGATGACAAGTTGCTAATTGATACGCTTCTTAATAGTCGACTGCTCACCGGCTATACCGCCGAGACGAGTGACAGCGACAAACCTCAAGCAGTCGTCAATATTACTCACGAGGCTCTAATCCATCACTGGGATCGTGTGCAACATTGGCTGGAACAAGATCAGGAATTACTTCAAGTACGTGAACGTATTGATCAGGACTGCCAACGCTGGCTAAATGAATCAAAGCGACGCGACATGCTCGCGACTTCTGGTAAGCGACTCGAAGATATTCGTTACCTAAAAAATAGTGGCTTGCAACTCGACACGGGAACGACTGATTTTATTGATGACTCTATTATTCGAGCAGGACAATTACAAAAACGAAAACGTATATTGCAGGCAGGTTTCAGCACCGTCAGTATCGCTGCGGCAATCTTTGGTGTTATTACGCTAAACTCTCTCGACGAACTTTCTGCTCAACGCAATCAAATCCGCGAAAAAGAACAGGTGCTAATAAAAAGTAAAGCAGATAGCACTGCTCTAATCGCAGAAACAGAATATGCGAAAGCTAACTTGTTAAGTAATCAGAAAAATAATGTTACTGCGCTTGCGAGCTATTACAAATCCATCACTCGGGCACGTGAATCCGGCGATATTCGCCGAGGCGTACTAGCCGCCGATGAAGACCAACGTTCTGAGAAAAATAAAAAATCCAATGCCAAATGGCTAGAAAATACATTAAAACAACCAAACTGGCATATTGGGATGCTCAATAGTGGTAATCGGCTTGTTAGTGGCAGAAGTTTGTTTCCTCTTATATCGCCTGACAATAAAACCGCGTTGATCATTAGTATCAATGAAAATTCAGAACGGGAATCATCCCTGTTGCGTTTGACTGATAAAACAATTCTGGCAGGCCCGCTAGCCAACGATTTAAAGCTGGCACGATTCAATGTTTTTGGTGCCGCATTTACACCTGACAGCAAGAATCTGGCAATAATAGTCAGTGAAAAAACTGACAAGGGGAAAAGATACGGTGAGAAATCCTATTCAATAAAGTTGATTGATGCTGTTTCAGGAGATATAAAAGATATTGCTATCACCGGAATTGATGATGATCGGCATATACGTTTCCTTGATAATAATCGACTCATTATTCTCGACAATAACGATAAAGCGCTTAAATTATGGAACATGCGTCAAAATAAACAATTGTCTGAATTAAAAACAATTATTTATGATGATGATTTATATATAGAAAAATTTGACATTATTAACACGCAATCATTATTAATAAATAATACGCAACTGTGGCGGCAACAGGCTAATGGTGACTGGGATAATATTGCCCACATTGATGATATCAACCCATTTGATATTAATGTCGCAAAACCTAATCCCGTTATTACAAAAACAGGCTTTATTAATATTGTAAGTAGATATGACTCATGGTTGCCAGACTGGATTCTTCATCCTACCGCTCTATTGCTAGCAAACAGTTATGGAAATGACAGCTGGTTAAATAACTGGTCACTGATAAAAATTAGGCCACAAGTTGCAGTCACTGATATGTCAGGCAATCAAGTCACTACACGCTATATTGATCTCGCTTTGCCAGAGAAATTAACTGCGTCGGAAAAAAATTATATTCATTTTTCTGGTTTATTACAGCATGATAAAGAGAGCAAATCCGCACTTTACCTATCGACCTATCTTAACTTTGATGGCGATGAAAACACCTATAGTTATCAACTACAATTCGATGCCCCTCTGATAAGCTCTAAGCCTCAATTAGTTTTAGCAAGTAGGTCAAATGATTTTAAGATCATTACAGGGCTGGCTAAAACAGAGAATAATCAAACCTTATTTTCAGCAAGCAATGGTGAGCTTTATAGTCGTAACGTCATTGATAAGAAAACAGCCCTACTCAGACCTGCAGAAAGAATTTTAAGCATGGTTGATTTAGGCAAGAATATAATATTTTCAACAGACACCGGTGCCTACCTTGTAGAAAAAACATCTACTATTGATGCAAATAAAACTAGTGATTTAACCGATACTAAATCAGGCACTAATGTTTTTTCCAAATACCAATATTTATATGGTGAATCATTCCGCTTACCGTTGGCCAGCTATAATAATGAACGCGATACGCTACAACTTTATCACCCGAATCCTGATGGCTCCCGTTCCGGAAGACGTAACAAGGAAAAAGATTACATACACGAGCCAATTAAACTCGAAAATGCTGCATTGCTAAAGAACACCGGGATCTTTGGTAGTGTTATTATCAACACCGCCCCCAATAGTAAACATGGCGATATCACTGTTCTTGCTGCCAGCCCATTATCAGGGAATGCACAATCAAAAGAGCAATATGCCATCATTAAAAACAAAAAATATATTAACAGTAAAACAAAACAAGCCAGTCTTTCGTCAGACGCAAGACACTACACGCTCTTGACTGATGATAATAAATTACATTTGTTTCGTATGCAGGACGGCAGTCATATAAAAACTATTGATAATTTAAAATCACCAATACACAAACAGGCAATAGGGAACGATAGTATTGCTATCGCCAGTACTAACGGAAAAATTAATATTGTCAATATCAAGAATAATAAAAATTCATCATTCAGCCTGCGAAAAGATAATCGCGTCATTTCCGAATTACAGTGGCACCCTACGAGCCCCATTTTAGCCACCGCTAATTGGCAAGGAGCAATAAATTTATTTACTGAGACAGGAAAAGTGATTACTTCTGCTACACATGAAAGTAATACTGCAATAAGCCGGCTCGCATGGAATCCGGACGGCAGCGTTTTAGCCAGTGGAGACCGTCATGGTATTGTCAATTTATGGTCTGTTTCGCATAATAAGTTCACTTCAATGCAGAGTGCAAAACAACTAAAACATGATAGCGGAATTGTTGATATAAACTATTCCGTAGATGGCCAATGGCTGGTAACAGCAACAGACACCGACAAACTGTACTTCTGGCGAGCAGATGGCACACCACTTGGTAAGCCCCTCGAATTAAAAAACATACAAATACGCGACGTAACCATCAACGCAGATAACTGGGGAGTCATTATTATATCTAAATCGGGTCATCCCTATTTTTTTGAAGCGGGAGATCGATTTATTCCTGATCGCATTGTCGACTATTTTGATTTATTAGCTCGAGATGAACTTTTCAAACAACAAGCTAGTAAAACTCAAGTAAAAGATAATGAATCTTTACTAGATTATTACCAAAACCCACCGACCATCGACCATACGTTCTGGACGGCTATGATAAACAAATTGGTCTCATGCGGTGAGCATAAGCAATGTAAAAGCAGCATCTCTACTAATAGCAACCTCAATACTTCGAGTGAGCAACATTTAGAGCCAAGTTCATGATCAAAAACTTGCTTTCCAAAAACACATTAAAACGTCCTGTAGGAATCATTTTGCTACCAGTATTTATAGTGTCTTTGTTGTTTGTGGCACTTATATTGGCTTATACACCAGAGAACTCCAAATTAGATGAACAAATAGCACAGCTAAAACAAGATCTCGCTAAAACCGATCAAAAATTACTCCAACGTAGGCAGTTTGAAAAAGCGATTAGTCGCTATAATGGTCTTGAAGATCTAAGTGTTAGCCTTGGGCATATCAATGGGTCATTTAATAATTTGTTGACATTGATTTTAGAATTAGAAAACGCTAAAAACAGGATAGCACTTATTGAAAAGACTGAAAGATCAATGCTTGTTATTACTATTCATACAAAAGAATCAGA
>Ga0316204_10007035_pt1 | contig 16803 bp, 16 predicted proteins | sample 6monrhotite_MG_2_FD_205661 | JGI IMG/M metagenome (GOLD analysis project Ga0316204, IMG submission 205661) | Microbial mat bacterial communities from mineral coupon in-situ incubated in ocean water Damariscotta River, Maine, United States -... | ecosystem: Environmental > Aquatic > Marine >... | reverse complement strand
GCTGATCAGATTGGCTGCGACCTTTTGCAGGCCAAAACCAAGTCCAAGGCCGACCGCTCCACTGAAGACGGCCAATGCCGTCAAATCGATGCCGATACTATTGAGCGCCAACACAAAAGCGATGGTGAACAGGGCGATTTTCAGGAATTTTCCAACCAGCACGCGTGCCGACGGTGACATTCCCGACATCCGGGCCATGCGCCGCTCCAACGTTGTTGTGGTAAAGGCCGCCAGCCACAACAGGAACGTCAGCGCCAACGCCGCCTTGCCAATCCCCAGCACCGATACCCTGACGTCGCCAAACTGAATCGCCATGCTATCGAGCACCACTGTTGCGGGCTCCAGCCAACCGACGATGTTCAAGGCCGCGATGGACCACGCAATCACCGCGATGGCCCTGGACCAAGACGGGTTGGCGACGATGGATGATGCCAGCCGAATGATGATCCATGCCGTCAGCAGACTGACGACACTGCCAATCACGTGGCTCGACCAACCGGCCTGGTCCGCCGCAATGACCGTAAACCATTGCAAGACGATCCAGATAACCGGCAAGATTTGTGGATTAAGGAAGCGCACGACGTTTTGGAAATAGCGCTCGTATCCCTTCGGTGAGGGAGCACTTTCCAACAATTTTTCTATGCGCGGGGCAACCAGCCGGGCGATCAGAAAGGCAAAACCGACAGCGAGGATTTGCAACAACGGACCAAGCACGAAGACGTTGGCTGATAGCCAGGTCAACAGTTGTTCGATCAGGCCCTGAACCCTTACAAGTTCGGGCACCATTTCAATTAGGCGCTCCATCGTCGAAAAATCCTCCCCGGTCGTCTCTCTACGATAAACGATCGCACAGTAAACGGAACCGGAAATTATTCGGCAGCACTGACGACAGTTTTATAGCGACCGATCACCGCAACATTTTCAGGGTGCGGTGTTTCCGGGATCAAACGAACCAAACCCAGCGACGTCGCGGCGATTACCGTACCGCACAGGAAGACGTAGGCGGGTGAAATCAGCCATAAAAATCCAAGCGCTGCAGGCATGACAACCGCTGCGACATGATTGATGGAAAAGGCGACACCGGCCTGAGACGCCATATCGGCAGGGTCGGCGATTTTTTGAAAATAGGTTTTGATAGCGATGGACATAGCGAAAAACAAATGGTCGACCAGGTACAACGCCACGGCGATCCAGGCCGTTTCGACGAAGGCATAAGCCGTAAAGACACAAACCAAGCCGGTGTATTCCAGGCTCAGTATCCGCCGTTCACCCCAACGGGCAATCAACTTGCCGATTTTCGGCGCGACAAAAATATTGAGGGCACCATTGGCCAGGAACATAAGTGCGATATCAGCCGGGCCGAAACCAAACTTTTCAACCATCAAAAAGCCTGCAAACACGACAAATATCTGACGCCGGGCACCGGCCATAAAAGTGATCAGGTAGTACAGCCAATAGCGCCGGCGCATGAACAGCTTCTTATGCTGCACAACCTTTTCAGGAAACGTTGGAAATGCAAACCAGCAAAAAAGAGCGACGCCGACGGTGACGCCGCCGCCCACGAACAGCACCAGTTCCATTGAAAACCCACCAAGATCCAACACCAGCCAAATCAGGGCGAATGCAACAAGGCTGGCAAATGAACCGGTGGCCATTATCTGACCCAGAAAGATCGGCGCTTCCTTCTTGTCGATCCATTGCAAGGCCAGGGACTGGCGAACGGTTTCGAAATAATGAAAGCCAATGGACATCAGCACCGTTGTTGCATAGAGGCCGAGTACAGATGGGAACATGCCGGTAAAAGCTGTCCCTATCCCCAGCAGCAACAGCGATATCAACGCCAATCTTTGTTCACGCATCAACAACAGGACCAGCACCACGCCAAAGGCGAGAAAGCCGGGAATTTCACGCAGGCTTTGCAAAATGCCCCATTCGACACCGGTAAACCCGGCCCGTTCGATGGCAAAATTGTTGATCAGCGCCATCCATGTCGACATGGACAACGGCATGGCGATGGAGGTCAGGATCAACAGGGCCTGGGGCGAACGCCAGTTGCCCTTGAAATACTGCAAAATAACCATGACGAATTTATCCGGTGCCCCAAAAGGCCAATTTACAACGCCAGTTTGTCATATAGGCCGCAGGCGTTCAATAAACAACGCATTTCAAGGTTACGAGGATTAGCCCGCCAAGGACGCCTCGATGGCATCGAGCGCTGCCTTTGCGTTTGCCCCATCGGGACCACCGGCCTGGGCCATATCAGGCCGTCCACCGCCGCCCTTGCCCCCTACGGCTTCGGAACCGACACGGACCAGGTCGACGGCGCTGAATTTGCCCGTCAGGTCATCCGTGACGCCCACAACAAGCGATACCTTGCCATCGTTCACCGCAACCAAGGCGACGACACCGGATTTGATCTGCGTCTTGATATCATCGGCCAGGCCTTTTAAGTCCTTCGCTGGCATATCATCAAGCAGCCGTGGCGCGAACGTAATACCACCGACATCGCGGGCTTCAGCGGCCGGACCGTCAGCGCTTCCCCCGGCTGCCAATTTTTTGCGCATATCGACCAGTTCCCGTTCCAGCCGTTTTCGATCTTCGATCAATCCGGCAACCCGTTCGGGCACATCGGCAGGTTGGCTTTTTAACAAAGCTGCCGTTTGTTGCAGGGCCAATTCCTGATGTTCAAGATGGTCGAGAGCCGCCTTGCCGGTCAACGCCTCGATACGTCGCACACCCGCGGCGACCGCACTTTCGCCAACCACCCGCACCAGGCCGATATCGCCGGTGCGTGAGACATGGGTACCGCCGCACAGTTCCGTAGAATATGCCGTCTTGCCATTGCTCCCCATGGAGACAACACGAACCTCATCTCCATACTTTTCACCAAATAGCGCCATGGCACCGGCCGCGATGGCTTCATCGGGCGTCATCAGCAGCGTTGTAACGCCGGAATTCGTCCTGATTTGGGCATTCACCGACTGTTCAACTTCAGACAATTCAGTGGCTTCGATTGGTTTTGGGTGGCTGATATCAAAGCGCAAACGACCGGGCGCGACCAGCGAGCCTTTTTGGGTAACATGATCGCCCAACTGACGGCGCAGGGCTTCGTGCAGAAGATGGGTCGCTGAATGATTGGCCCGCAAAGCCGATCGCCTGGTTTGATCAACACTTAAGGATACATCGTCACCAACTTTAAGGCAGCCGCTTTCAATGACACCGACGTGAACGTGCAAATCGCCCAGTTTCTTCTGGGTATCGTTGACCACAAGGCGGGTGCCATCGGTGAAGATGATGCCGGTGTCGCCCATTTGGCCACCGGATTCGCCGTAAAATGGGCTTTGGTTTACAATCACCGAAACCGTGTCCCCGGTGTCGGCCTGCTCGACAACTGTCCCGTCTTTTACTAACGCCAGGACTTGGCCTTCTGCATGTTCTGTCTCGTAGCCGAAGAATTCAGTCGCACCCAGTTTTTCACGCAATTCGAACCAGATGGTTTCCGTCGCGGCATCGCCAGAACCCGACCATGCGGCGCGGGCTTCGGCGCGCTGGCGTTCCATGGCAGCGTTAAAGGTATCGACATCGACGCTCATGGACCGGGCGCGCAGGGCATCCTGGGTCAAATCCAGCGGAAAACCGTAGGTGTCATAAAGCTTAAAGGCTGTTTCTCCATTAAGAACGCCGCCTTCTACAAGATTACTGGTCTCGTCATCCAGTAACTTCAAACCCCGATCAAGGGTTTTCTTAAAACGGGTTTCTTCAAGCTTCAGGGTTTCGGTGATCAACGCTTCGGCACGGCCTAATTCAGGGAAAGCCTGCCCCATCTGGGCGACTAGTGCGGGCACCAGCTTAAATACCATGGGGTCCTGCGCCCCAATCAGGTGGGCGTGGCGCATGGCCCGGCGCATGATACGCCTAAGCACATAACCGCGCCCTTCATTGGATGGTAACACACCATCGGCGATCAGGAACGACGTAGCGCGCAGGTGATCGGCGATGACCCTGTGGGATACCTTGAATTCGCCGTTGGCATCGGTGGAAGATGCCTCTGCCGATTTATGGATCAACGCCTGCATCATGTCGGTTTCGTAGTTATCGTGGGTTCCCTGCATGACGGCGGCGATGCGTTCAAGCCCCATACCGGTATCGATAGAGGGCTTGGGTAGGTCAACGCGCTGATCTTTGGTGATCTGCTCGTACTGCATGAACACCAGGTTCCAGATCTCGATAAAGCGGTCGCCATCCTCATCGGGACTGCCCGGAGGGCCACCGGGGATATGATCGCCATGATCATAAAAGATCTCAGAACACGGACCGCAGGGGCCGGTATCGCCCATGGCCCAAAAGTTATCCGATGTGTTGATGCGAATAATGCGGTCTTCTGATAGTCCGGCGATTTTTTTCCATAGGTCAAACGCCTGATCGTCATCGCCGTAGACGGTGACCAGCAGTTTTTCCTTGGGCAAGCCGTACTCACGGGTGATCAGGTTCCACGCAAGTTCAATGGCGACATCCTTGAAATAGTCCCCGAACGAGAAGTTTCCGAGCATTTCGAAAAACGTGTGGTGGCGGGCCGTATAACCGACATTTTCAAGATCGTTATGCTTGCCCCCGGCGCGCACACATTTCTGCGAGGTCACGGCGCGGGAATAATCACGCTGTTCAGCGCCTGTAAAGACGCTTTTGAACTGCACCATACCGGCATTGGTGAACATCAACGTCGGGTCGTTGAGGGGAACCAGTGAACTGGAAGAAACGGCGGTGTGGCCATTGGCGACAAAATAGTCGGTGAAGGCCTTACGGATGTCGTTAACGGTTTTCATGGCGCAAATCCAGGCTCTGGCTGTCAGGAAAGAAATGGTTTTAAAGACTTACACCAGACCTGTCCAGAAACCGCGACCAAAGAAAACGCGGCCCCGTTCCAATTGGTACGGAAGGCCGCGTTTCAGGGGGGCGGGGTTCGGGGTCCCGGCCCCCATTCGGAGGGTTCAAGAAAAACAGTCAGAAGAAACGTTATTCGCCGGCTTCTGGGACAATCCCTGTACCTTCATCGTCATCGGACTTAGCGGCATCGGGGTCTTCCATCATGGCTTCTGCCACGGGGGCGGCGTTTGCGCGGATTCTGGCTTCAATCTCATCGGCCATTTCCGGATGTTCCTTCAGGTAATTCTTGGCATTTTCACGGCCCTGACCGATACGTTGAGAGCCGTACGAGAACCATGAGCCCGATTTTTCGACGATTTCAGCCTTAACACCAAGATCGATCAATTCGCCGAGTTTCGAGAAACCTTCGCCATACATGATATCAAATTCGACCATCTTGAACGGCGGCGCCAGCTTGTTTTTGACGACTTTTACGCGGGTCTGGTTGCCGACCACTTCGTCCCGGTCCTTGATCGCACCGATGCGGCGAATTTCCAGACGGATCGACGAATAGAACTTGAGCGCATTACCGCCCGTGGTTGTTTCAGGATTACCGAACATGACACCAATCTTCATGCGGATCTGGTTGATAAAGATGATCATGGTATTGGATTTTGCAACCGAAGCCGTCAACTTGCGCAAAGCCTGGCTCATCAGGCGGGCCTGCAAGCCAACGTGATGATCCCCCATTTCGCCTTCCAGTTCGGCCCGGGGCACCAGGGCTGCTACACTGTCGACGACCAGCACATCGACGGCACTGGAACGAACCAGAGTGTCAGCGATTTCAAGTGCCTGTTCGCCACCGTCGGGCTGAGAGATCAGCAAATCATTGATATTAACGCCCAGTTTCTTGGCATAAATCGGGTCGAGGGCATGTTCGGCGTCGATGAAGGCACAGGTGCCACCCAGTTTTTGCGCCTCGGCGATGGCATGCAGGGTCAGCGTCGTCTTGCCGGAACTTTCCGGGCCATAGACCTCGATAACCCGACCGCGCGGCAGGCCGCCGATACCGAGGGCAATATCCAGACTGATCGAACCGGTGGAAATAACCTCGGTCGCAACCGTCTCACGCGATCCCAACCGCATCACGGAACCCTTGCCAAAAGCACGTTCAATCTGGCTGACGGCGGCATCCAGAGCCTTGTTCTTATCCATATTGTCCTTCTCAACGACACGTAATGCGGGGTTCGACATATTTCGTCCTCTCTTATTTCACAGGGTTACCAGCGATGCAATCTGCGATCACTGTACCTGTTTTGTTCTCATAAACAAGCACTTTTTCAACATACTGATAACAAATATAAATATGGTATATGTTTGCGGAATGTTCTCATATATGTGGGAGACATGTATCACAGAACAATTCAAACAGCGGAGACACGAATCAGCGGTGAACCAGGAACGCACGGCGGTTCATTAGAATCGTGCCGCTCAGGCGCCGGGCGCGTGGCTTGCGTCTCTGGACGTCAGGCCCTAAGGCCGGATAGGAGCTTGGCTTGGTAAGGTTGGGTCTTGCTGCTTTTCATTTAAGGTCCCTGCCCCTGCGGGCGCGCTCGTCGCGCTTGCTGGTTCTCTGGAAGCTAGGTCGTAAAGCCGGACAGGAGTTCGGTGTGGATAGGCTGTCTCTTGCATGGCCTTAAGGTCTGGCTTCCAGAGGCCCAGCCAAGGGCCCCGGAGGGGGCCGCCCGGCGATTGAGGGACACGCCCCCCTAATGCGCACGCCCCTAACCTCTCCCCTAACCTTCCATAACGTCCTTCACCTTGCCAGCAAGGTCGCGCAGGCTGAAGGGTTTGGCGAGGAAATGGATGCCGGGGTCGGCTTCGACTTCATCAGCAAAGACGTCTTCGGAATATCCCGACATGAGAATGATCTTGATGTCGGGTATTTCGTGGCGCACCAGGTTGACCAGGGTGTGGCCATCCATACCGGGCATGACAACATCCGAGATAATCAGGTCGACCTTGCGCCCGGCACTGTTGAGAACATCGAGCGCTTCTTCGCCGTCAATGGCTTCAAGCACCAGATACCCTTTGTTGCGCAGGGCGCGGGCACCGAACATGCGAACGGCTTCTTCGTCCTCGACCAATAAAACGGTGCCTTCGCCGGTCAGGTCTGCCGTGCCGCCGTCATCGGCGGCACCCGACGGCCCCGGGGACGGCACCACGGGTGCGGCGGCGTCATCGCCAAAGCGCGGCAGATAGATACTGAACGTTGTGCCTTCGCCGGGAGCACTGTCGACGAAGATATAACCGCCGGTCTGATGAACAATGCCATAGACCGTAGAAAGACCAAGGCCGGTGCCGGCACCGACCTCCTTGGTCGAAAAGAACGGCTCGAAAATCCTGGGCAAGGCTTCCTTGGGAATGCCGACGCCGGTATCGGAGGTCACAATCAGCACATACTGGCCTGGATTCATGACCTCGTGGCCGCGCTGGACGGGGGCATCGATCTGCACGTTGGACGTGGTAATGCTCAACGTACCGCCCCCCTGCATGGCATCCTTGGCATTGACAGCCAGATTGATCACCACCTGATCAAATTGCCCCCGGTCGACTTTCAGCAGGCCCAGATTGCGTTCGTGGGAAATAGACAGTTCAATATTTTCACCGATCAGTCGCCCCAGCAGATTGGACAATTCACCCAGCGCATCGGCCACGTCCAGGATCACCGGCTCCAGCGTCTGCTGTCTTGAAAAAGCCAAGAGCTGGCGCACCAGGTTGGTCGCCCGATTGGCGTTCTGCTTGATTTGCATGATATCGGAAAACGACGGGTCTTCCGGCCCGTGACGGGTCAGCAACAGGTCAGAAAAGCCAATCATCGCCGTCAACAGATTGTTAAAATCGTGGGCAACGCCACCAGCCAGCTGGCCCACAGCCTGCATTTTTTGCGACTGGGCGAACTGCACTTCCAGGTTCTTCTGTTCGGTGGTGTCGATAAAATGCAGGACCAGGCCGGACACTTCACCCGTGCCGTCCTCCATACGGCTGCCATACAGCGAGGCCACCAGTTCGCGTTCCCCCATGGCCGGCAGGCGCACTTCCAGATGGGTCGCCGGCATGATGCCCATGACCACTTTGGAAAGTTGGGCCGTGACATCGCTGCGGTCTTCCTTGTTAACCCTGTCGGTAAAGGCGCGACCGACAACGGCATCGCGATGTACACCCAGCAGTTTAAGGAACGCCCGATTGGCATCGGTGACGTTGCCGTGCAGATCCAGCAAAACGATGCCGACCGGTGCCTCATCAAACATCCAGCGCAGGCGGCTCGCCGCCGGGCGATCCTGGGCATCATCACCGCTCCAGGCGACACCACGGACCAGAATCGAACGACTATAGAGCAGATCTTCATCCGCATCGTCGATATAACCGGTTTGCATCAGGCAGGCACTGAACAGCCCGCCATCCATGCTTCTGAGGGACACATCACCGTTGTGTTCAGTATCGGACGGCCCTTTGCCGCGCCCATATCCGGTTCCGTGATGGGCGGCGATCACGAAATCCGAAAAATAGATATCACGGGTGTTATAAGCGCCCGGGGGCAAGCCCAGCCAGTCCATCAAGATACTGTTGGCGTAAACAATACGGCCATCTGCATCGGCAGAAAAAAATCCGGCTGGCAGATGATCCATATAATCGGCCAGCGTATCGTGTTCGCGTTTGCGCACGGAATCGATTTCGTGACTGACCGTAACGTCTTCTGACTGCCAAAGCGCGGCCTTGCGAGCATCTTTGCCATAGCTAAACGGTGCCACCGAAAGACGACGCCAGCCAAGCCCGCCCCCCCCCGTCCGCACGGGTAAATCAGCATGTGCCTGTTCGCCGCGTTCTGCCGCCGTGGCAAGACGGGTCAGTTCGTCACCCGACGCCTCGCCGCCCTCAAGCAACCGGGCAACAGCGTCCAGATTATGAGCGGCCCCTGGGAGGCCCGCCGCAGCATCGAAGAACTGGGCATGAAAAGCCGGATTGCTATAACCAAACGGGGCATCTCGTTGCAACGGCAGGTCGGTGACAAAAACCGCAAGGGGGCTGTTATTGAAGGCCTGGGAAAGCAATTCACCCTGCCGTCCCCTAGCCTGGTTTAAATAACGCAACACCGCAAATCCGCCCAGCACCGCGAACCCTCCGGCCAGGGCCGACATGAAAAAGTTGAACGTCGTTGCCCCGGGCACGTCGGCCCTGTTCCACACAAGCCCGGCAAAGACGAAGGCAGCGACCGCACACACCCCTGCCACCACATAAACGCCACCGGACGATTTTCGCAGGGATGCTTTTTTTGCAACCGGCGTATCGCTACTTTGCGGGGGGTCGAGGAAATTCATGATCTACGGTGTTTCCAGTGGCGGCAGTTCGCCGCGCATGCGCATCACATAGCCTATGACTTCAGCGACCGCCATGTAATGTTCGCTGGGGACTTCTTCATCGAGTTCGACCGAAGCGTACAAAGCCCGCGCCAACGGCGGGTTTTCGACGATGGCGATATCATTTTCTTCGGCCACTTCGCGAATTCGAAAGGCCAGACTGTCGACCCCCTTGGCGATCAATCGAGGCGCTTGCATATCGTTCATTTTATACTTCAGCGCAATGGCATAGTGGGTCGGGTTGGTAATTACCACATCGGCCTCGGGCACCGAAGCCATCATGCGTTGTTGCGCCCGTTCTGAACGAATCTGGCGAATTCGGGCCTTTACCTGCGGATCGCCTTCAGCCTGCTTGTTTTCATCCTTGACCTCTTGCTTGCTCATCTTCAGTTGCTTGATATGGGTATAGCGCTGATAGGAGTAATCGAGAATCGCGACGGCTGTCATCACCCCGAACGAGGCCAGAGTAAACCAGATGACAATGACCAGAATGCGATCAAGCGAGGCTGAAATATCACGAACAGGAAACAGTAAAATATCATCCAGGAACGGAATGGCCAGGGCGAAACCGACCACCGTAACCAGGGCAATCTTCAAGATACCCTTTACAAATTCGACCACGGCCCGCGTCCCGAACACCCTTTTCACGCCTTTGAGCAACGAAATTTTCGAGACTTCGGGTTTTATTTTTGTCGGGGCCCAGATCAAGCCCGTTTGCGCAACGCTGGTGGCGATCAAGAGGACTACCAGCAGACCAACCAAAGGCAACAGAGCCAGGCCAGCCTGCAAGAAGGTATCGGCGAAAACCAGAATAAGGTGTTCGCCGTCCATGGGGATCAAATCCGGGGAGGCAATAAATTTAACCGACAAATTGCGAACATCGCCTGCAATACCCGGTCCCATGAACAAAAGAGCCAGCGACGCCACGAACAAGACAACCCAGTTCTTGATCTCCTGGCTCACCGCAGTTTGACCCTTTTCCTTGGCTTTTTCTTTCTTTTTTTCGGTCGGGTCTTCTGTTTTGTCTGAGTCGTCGTCGTCTTCGGCCATATCACTTCCGAGAGTACTGTTTCAAATTTGTTCAAATAGAAACTTAAATTACAGCCGCAGGAACACGTACATACCATCCTCGAAGCGTGCCATGAAGTACATCAGCATGGTCGATAAGACTGCGGCAAGCAATAGCACCTGGATCATGATCAACGCTGGCATAGCGAAGAAAAACACCGGCAAGGCAGGCATCAACCGACCCAAAATTCCCATTCCCGTATTGAATACAATAGAGACGATCACAAACGGTGTCGCCAATTGCAAGCCAAGCTCGAAGCTGTCAGCCACACGCCTTGCCATTAAATTTGAAAAGTCCCCAATGGGAAGCGGTTCTCCTGGCAGGAACAGGGTGTAACTTTCCACCACCGAACGAATCATCGGATGATGCAAATCCATAACGAAAATAAGCACAACACCCATGACACCCAGAAAAGAGGACAGAAGCGAACTTTGTTGTTCGGCAATCGGGTCCTGAATAAGGGCGTTGGCCAACGATGATACCAAAGCGATCAACATGCCCGCCGTTTGCAGGGCTCCGACCAAAATCCGAATGGTCAACCCGATCGCCGATCCAACGACAACCTCGCTGACAACCATCAACATCAGCGCCACACCGCTATCGGGCATCACTGGCAAAATATTCAACAGTAATGGGGTCACCATCAAGGTGATGCCAAGCGCCACGACCAGGCGCGAACGGGGGGTGACGTATGAGGCGCTGAAACCCGGCATCAGCATGATGGCCACACCGACGCGGAAGAAAACCAGGAAAAATGCAAAAAGATTGAGCTGTAAAAACTCAGAAAGCATGATTTATCCCTGACATGCCCTAGCCGAGGGTAATAATACGGTCGAACAAGCCGTTTGAAAACTCGATAACGGTGGTCATCATGAACGGCAGTGAAATAACGATCGCGACGAAAATCAGCAAAATTTTCGGGACAAATGTCAGGGTCATTTCCTGAATCGTCGTCAATGCCTGAAACAAGGCGACAACAAGACCGATCCCCAGCCCCGCCAGCATGATCGGTGCGGATACCTTCAAGATAACAAAAAGTGCCTCCCGACCGACTTCAAGAACGGTGACTTCATCCATAACTAGACCGGCATGCGAAGAATTTCCCGGTAGGCCTCAACCACCTTGTCACGAACGGCAACCACGGTCCTGAGCGTGACTTCCGCTTCGGCAACGGCGGTGACAACCTGGTTCATATCGGCGCGGTCATTGATCGCAGCGATGGAAATCGCCTCGCTGCGCTCGCCAATGCTAACGGCTTCCTTGATGGCCCCTTTGACCAGGGCGGCGAAGTCACCACCTTGCTGCCCGTCGCGGGGGGCCATGCCTGCGGCTCCGCCCGAAGGCGCCTGGGCGTACGCCGACAACGCATTGGTCATGTTTTGTATGGGAAGTGCCATGGTTTGCTCCTGTTATCTGGCCGCACTTAAATTATGGCGACCGGCAATCTATTGAAGAATGTCCAATGTGCCTTTCAGCATCGCCTTAGACGTTTTGATGACATTCAGGTTTGCTTCGTAGGACCGTTGCGCTTCGCGCATGTCCATCATCTCGATCAGGGTGTTCACGTTCGGGGTCTGGATATATCCGTTATCATCTGCGGCGGGATGGTTTGGATCGAATTTCCGGCCAAACGACGACTTGTCGGTGGTGATTTCGCCAACCCTGACCGTTTCCAGGCCAGACGCCCGGTCCAGAGCATTCTTAAACGTCGTTACTTTGCGCCGGTAAGGTTCTTCATCCGGTGATTGCGGCAAAGATCCTGCGTTGGCGACATTTTCGGAAATCACCCGCAAGCGGGTCCCCTGCGCCCGTAAACCGGCCGAAGAAATTCGCATGATTTTGATAAGGTCGTCTGACATCAGTTGCCTACAATCATTTCAAAGAATCGGGACCTGGTCCGTGTTATCTGCCAAGCGCCAATTTGATCATCATCAGGTGTTTTTTATAAATCTGTGTGGTGAAGCGATGGTTGACTTCGGTTTCGCTGACCTTGGCCATCTGCTCTTCAAGAACGACTGAGTTCCCGTTAGGGCTGGATTCAAAGGGTTTGCGTCCTGTCTCGGTCGAATAGTCCCTGATCCGACGGCGAACCCCCGGCAAATGATTGGCGTCGCTGACCTTCAAGTTCAACTGCATGTTCTCGCGACGAACGAGTTCACCAAAATTATAGGCTTTCAAGTCACTAGGCCGATATTTCGGAGTATCGGAATTGGCGATATTCTGGGCCAAAACCTCCTGGCGCTGGGTAAGCCAGCTCAGACGGTTCTTGACCATGCCGAACAATTTCAGATTATTGAATTCCATTGTGCCTAATCCTTTGTCAAATCCCCACGCACGGTCCCTCGTGCATCCTTCGGGGAGCATGACCGGCCATGTCCCAAAATGTCCGGTCTGTCCTTTGATCAGTTCCCACTATCCACCGGCAACATTTAACATCGGGTAAACGTCTGTAAAGACTCATGGTTTCCCATCGACATAATTCCACCACATCTTGTGTCACACCTGAATTTGGCCGCGACGAACCACAATCCTTAAAGAATTTTTAAGCATGATGCCCGACTATCCATGGCGGGAACTGTTGGGTTGGGCATTGTATTGGTTCAGGCATCGTGACGGATATTTCAGACGGTTATAACGGTGAAAAACCGGGCACACGTGACGGCTCCGGCGATCAACTGCGTAAAACGTCTATCGCCGTCGCCCTGAAATATGAGCCTGACAGCGAATATGCGCCCAAAGTGGTGGCCGGTGGCCGTGGTGCGGTTGCCGAACAAATTTTGCAGGTCGCCTTCGCTGCCGGGGTCAAGGTTCGCGAAGATGCCGACCTAGCGGAAATATTAAGCACCATCGATACCGAAAGCGAAATCCCGATCGAGGCCTTTGCCACTGTTGCCGAAATTCTGACGTATGTTTATCGCCTTAACGGCACCCTGCCCGATTTTGCCAGTTCCACGGCCGACCCCGCGACACCGGACATAACCGATGCCCCAACCTGAAGACGAAACCATCGCAATCATGGTCGAGGCCGACAAAATTGCCTCGTTGATCAGCACAGCACACAGCCTGCTTGAAGACGGCAAGCTTGTTGATCTGAGCGCTTTGGAAGGCAAGGTTGCGGAACTTTGCCGTCGCTTTGCCAATATCCCCACGGAAAAAACCGAGCCGTTCCGGGCAACCATCAAGGACATAATGGCAAGCCTGGACCTGCTGGCCGCCGAGCTGGCGCGTCAAAATGAAAAAGTCCTCAAGGTCAGGGCAGGCAGCAATGCCAGACACGCTGCCACCGCCTATGAAAGAGACGACTGAAATTGTTTCACAACGGATATACAAGCCATGGACGCCCTGGATATTAATCTCACCGACTACCTGAAATACGCGCTGGCGCTTGTCTTCGTATTATCGTTGATCGGTCTTGTCGCCGTCATCGCCAGACGCGCTGGTTTCGGCCTTTCGACCACCATTCACGGCAAACGTCAACGTCGCTTGGGCATCGTCGAAAGCATGAACGTTGATGGCAAACGCAAACTGGTCCTGATAAAGCGGGACAGCACCGAACACCTGATTTTGTTGGGAACAGATTCTGACCTGCTGATCGAATCGGCGGCGGCACCACAGCAAAATGCCTTTACACAAGCCCTGAATGACGTGGCGCAAACGCCCCGGGCAACCGGTAGCTCGCCGCGCGCCCGGATCGACATTCCCTCGCCGCCCGGAAATGCGGTCGGTCCCTCCGGCGCAAAAGACCCGGAACAACGTTCATGACCATCAGACGCATCCTTGTTCTTGGCGCGGCAGTGAGCGCCACCATTGCCGCCCTGGCAATACTCGCCTACCCCGCTGCCGCACAGACCCTATCGCTGGATATGGGTGAAGGGGGCGGGTCATCAACAGCACGTATTATTCAACTGCTTGCCGTTATTACCGTCCTTTCCCTGGCGCCATCGCTGCTGGTTATGGTGACATCGTTCACCCGGATTATCATCGTCCTGTCATTTCTCAGAACCGCCATGGGCACACAGCAGACCCCACCAAACCAGGTTCTGATCGCCCTGGCGCTGTTTATGACATTTTTCATCATGCAGCCAGTGCTTGAAGAATCATACGATACCGGCATCAAACCACTGATCGAAGGTGACATCGACGAATTTGAGGCTTTCGACAAAAGCATTCTGCCGGTACAAAATTTCATGCTGGAGCACGTGCGTGACCAGGATCTGGCATTGTTCGCAGATATCGCAGAACTGCCCGAACAACTGACTCCCGAACAACTTCCCCTGCGCGTCCTGATCCCGTCCTTCATGATCAGCGAGCTCAGGCGGGCCTTTGAAATCGGCTTTTTAATCTTTGTCCCGTTTTTGGTGATCGACATGGTCGTCGCATCCGTGCTGATGTCCATGGGCATGATGATGCTGCCGCCCATCATCATCGCCCTGCCCTTCAAGATCATCTTCTTTGTGCTGGTGGATGGCTGGTACATGATCGCCGGAAGCCTAGTCAGAAGCTTCAGTACAGGCTAGCGACGGGCGTCGTTCATACCCGCTTCCAGCGTCGCCACGCCATAGCGAAAAGCCTGATCAACATCCCCCTTCAGATGGAAGGCACGGGCCAGTTCCATCGACACAAAACCGTGCAAGAAAGCCGTAAATGTACGCGCGGCGTGCAGGGCATCGGTGATGCCGGAAACTCCGGACAAAAATTCGACAACCGGCATGGATGCCTTGGTCCTGACCTCTTCCGCTTCAGACCCTTGCAAAGAAGAGGCTGAAAACATCAACCGGTACGCATTCGGGCTGGCATGAGCGAAAGCCCGGTAGGCATGGCAAGCAGCCTGCATCTTCCTGTCCTTGGCCCCTTTTAAGGCCCGTGCCAAACGCTTGCCCAAATCGGCAAACAACTCTTGCTCAACGGCACCAAGGATCGCATCCCGACCACTGAAACGCTTGTACAGGGAGGGTGCGCGAATACCAACCGCCGTCGCCAGGGCTTCCATAGTCAGATTTTCTACACCGTGTTTTTCGATTAACCGCCTGGCTGCTTTGACAATAGCGGCATTGCTGGTTTTTGAGGGAGGGGCCATGAACAGGACTACCTTTCGACCGGATTCAAGTGATTACTGGAAAATGCTTCAGGGTATTTCAGGCCATAGGCAAACACCCGGTCCATGCCGATGTGAGCCGCCCAGATCAAGGCAAACGGCACCGCTTCGGGAACAAAATAAAACCCTGCCCCAGCCAACATGGCCGGCCCGACATAGGTATGGAAAATATTGTAAATGAAGGCACCTACCTTTGGGCCTCGTGCATATCCGGCCATCGCCAGGTCAGGCGCAAGGAACAAAACCAGATACATCAACCCGCCGCCGCCCATGTGAAAATAGGCCGCGGTGCACAGCACGAAGACAACCAACCCTTCGGCCTTCAATAAATTCAAAACGCCCCCGATCAACACCTGAGGCCGGGCAGATTCAACTTGAAACGAATTTACCATCACGCAACACCATTGGCTAACTTAACTAGCTTAAAGCTAACGTTATTAGCTAAGTATGTCAAGATTTATTTGGCTAATTTTATTAGCAATTAGCTAATAGTATTAGCCAATTTTGTCAATCTTAAAATCAACCCGAAAATAGCTAATATTAATAGCCAAGGGCAGCAAACCAAGCCAACTTTCTCGGCACCGGTTTAACCGCGTCCGGGGTGATGTTTCAAAATTGACTGAGATTGCGCAAAAGCACGCACGAGCTAACATGAGCCCTTTTAATGCGACTGTTTGGACGGGTCAGGAAGGTGGGGCTCGCCGCGCGAGCTCGCATCGGGTAAGGACGGGAACACCCCCAATGGCACCATTAGCAGCGCCGAAGGCCGTATTCCAATGAACCCGAAAATGCTCGTTAGTTAATGGCGCTGAGCTTGCGTTCTTTCAAGCGTTCTTGATAAACCGCCATGAAAGCCTTGAAATTTTCCACGTCAGCGACCTTGCCGGCAATGGCGGAATAATTGATCAGTCCCAAATTCTGGGTGCTGGCAATCAAACGAAAGGCATCGCGAAAAGAGGTTTCATCCATGGCCGCGCCGTAATCGGCACGCATACGGGCGATGCCCTGTTCATTGCCGCTTAAGGTCATGGCGATGGCCAGATTGAGCAGATATTCACCTTGCTGCTGGTTAATCGGCTGGTTCAGCTTTAGATTGGTTTCCTTGATCAATCGCTTCAGCGATTTTGCGGCCTGGTTCCAATTCTTGTCATTCCAGAAGATTTCCGTACGCAACAATTCGGCATCGTGCGACATGTCCTCGTTAAGCAATTCCAGTGCCGCATCCGTTTGGAACTGCCCCATCAGCGCGCGTGCTTGTAAATGACGGCGTTGCCGGGCGAGTTCTTCGGGAAGGCCCTCCATTGCGGATTGTTCAAGCGCTGCGATGGCCAGGTCGTATTCAAGAGCAAGGATATGGA
>Ga0316204_10007034_pt1 | contig 16804 bp, 11 predicted proteins | sample 6monrhotite_MG_2_FD_205661 | JGI IMG/M metagenome (GOLD analysis project Ga0316204, IMG submission 205661) | Microbial mat bacterial communities from mineral coupon in-situ incubated in ocean water Damariscotta River, Maine, United States -... | ecosystem: Environmental > Aquatic > Marine >... | reverse complement strand
AGGCTGACATTTATCAAATTCCGTTCGCCACGGCGTCATTTGACGTTGTAACCATTCACCAGGTCCTGCACTTTCTCGACCGCCCCGCCCAGGCCATCACGGAAGCCGCCCGCGTGCTCAGGCCCGGTGGCCGTTTGCTGCTGGTCGATTTTGCACCGCACGAACTTGAAGTCTTGCGCCTGGAACACAGTCATCGCCGTCTTGGTTTTACCGACGACGAAATTGCCATCTGGTTCGATGCCGGTGGCATGGACCTGATCGACCTGACCCATCTTCCCGGCGATCCGTTGACGGTATCGCTGTGGATGGGTCGTAAACAAACGGAAACCGGTACATGACCAGAAAAGAAGTCCTGGAAAACAGGCAGAACCTGATGAACGTGACATCGAAGGGGCGCCCGCCGCACCCGTCGCTGATCGTTGCGCTGCCCTTGCCCAAAGACGTCAATGTCTCGTTTGAATTTTTTCCCCCGGCCACGGAAAAAGCGCAACAGTCCTTGTGGTCCTGTGTCGAGCGTCTGGCACCGGTCAATCCGTCGTTCGTGTCGGTGACCTATGGGGCCGGTGGCACGACACGGGAACGGACCCATGAAACCGTTGTTGCGTTGGCCCGCGATACGGACCTTGAAGCCGCCGCACATTTGACATGTGTCGGTTCCAGCAAATCCGAAATCAAGGACATTGCCGAACGTTACTGGAACGCGGGTATTCGCCATATTGTCGCCCTGCGCGGAGACGCCCCTGAAAGCGAGGGGACCTATCGCCCCAATTCCGACGGGTATACCTACGCTTCTGATTTAGTTGCAGGCCTTAAAAGCATCGCCGACTTTGAAATCAGCGTTGCCGCGTATCCTGAATGCCATCCCGAAGCGGCCAGCGGGGAAGCCGATCTTGATAACCTGAAACGCAAGATCGATGCCGGGGCGACCCGTGCCATCACCCAGTATTTCTTTGATCCGGATATTTACCTGCGGTTTCTTGACCGGGCGCGGGCGGCGGGCATTTATGTGCCCATCGTGCCGGGAATCCTGCCCGTGACCAATTTCAAGCAAGTTAAGAAGTTTTCAGGGCTCAGCGGTACGGCGGTGCCGGATTGGCTGGCCGGATTGTTCGACGGGTTGGATGATGATCCCGAAACCCGCAAGCTTGTCGCCGCCAGTGTCGCCGCCGAACAATGCCGTGTTTTGCACGCAAGTGGCGTCAAAGATTTTCATTTCTACACCCTTAACCGGGCCGACCTGACCTACGCTATATGTCACATGCTGGGGGTCCGGCCTGATCGTACGACTGACGGAAAGAGCACATAATTATGACCACGCCCATTGAAAAAAGTTTACGCGAACGAATCCTGGTTCTGGACGGTGCCATGGGCACGATGATCCAGGAACATCGGCTGGACGAGGCGGACTTCCGTGGCCGGAATTTTGCCGATCATTCCATGGATTTAAAGGGCAACAATGATCTGTTGAACCTGACCAAACCTGATTTGATCAGCGACATTCATACCGCATTTCTGGATGCCGGTTCCGATATCATCGAAACCAACACCTTTAATGCGACCATCATTTCCCAGGCGGATTACGGGCTGGAATCGGCGGTTCATGATATCAACGTCGCCGGTGCCACGTTGGCCAGGCAAGCCGCCGATGCGGCCTCGGCAAAGACACCGGGCAAGCCCCGCTATGTCGCCGGTGTTCTTGGGCCAACCAACCGAACCGCTTCGATCTCGCCCGATGTCAATGATCCGGGCTTTCGCAATGTTTCATTTGATGAACTGGTTGCGGCTTATACCCAGTCTATCGGGGGCCTGGTCGAAGGCCGGGTCGATCTGTTACTGATCGAAACCGTATTCGATACCCTGAACTGCAAAGCAGCGATCTACGCGGTATTGAAGTATTTTGACGATCACGGCATGACCTTGCCGGTGATGGTATCGGGCACCATAACCGATGCCTCGGGGCGCACACTTTCAGGCCAGACGACGGAAGCCTTCTGGGCCTCTGTCGCCCATGCAAAGCCCATTAGTGTCGGCCTGAACTGCGCCCTTGGGGCGACCGAATTGCGCCAGCACGTACAAGCCATGTCCGGTGTTGCCACGACCTGTACCAGCGTCCATCCTAACGCGGGCCTGCCCAATGAATTTGGCGGCTATGACGATTCGCCTGAACACATGGCCCAGGTCATCGGCGAATTCGCCCGGGGCGGTCTGGTTAACATTGTCGGTGGTTGCTGCGGCACCACGGCGGGTCATATTGCGGCGATAGCTGCGGCCGTTGAAGGCGTTTCGCCGCGCCAAATTCCGGCCCAGGAAAATTTCTGCACCTTAAGCGGTCTTGAGCCGCTGGCCATCGATGCCGTCACCGGTTTTGTCAATATCGGTGAGCGTACCAACGTTGCGGGCTCTGCCAAATTCGCCAAGCTGATTCGCGAGGGTGACTATGAAACGGCGCTGGATATCGCCCGTTCGCAGGTTGAAAACGGGGCCCAGATCATCGACGTCAATGTGGATGACGCCATGCTCGACGCCGAAAAGGAAATGGTCACGTTCCTGAACCTGCTGGCATCGGAACCCGATATTTCCAGGGTTCCGGTGATGATCGATTCATCGAAACTGGCGGTCATCACCGCCGGGCTAAAGTGCGTTCAGGGCAAAGGGGTGGTCAATTCCATCAGCCTTAAGGAAGGTGAAAAAATCTTTGCCGACCAAGCCCGCGAAATTATGCGGTTTGGTGCCGCCGTGGTGGTTATGGCGTTTGACGAAGACGGCCAGGCCGACAGTTACGAGCGGATGATCGAAATCTGCACCAAGTCCTACAAGATCCTGACGGAACAGGTGGGTTTCCCGGCCCATGACATTATTTTCGATCCCAATATTTTCCCCATCGCCACGGGCATCGATGAACACCGCAATTTTTCCGTCGATTACATCAAGGCGACGGCTGAAATCCGTAAAACCCTGCCCGGGGCCATGATTTCGGGCGGCGTGTCGAACATGTCGTTCTCGTTTCGGGGCAACAACCCTGTGCGCGAAGCCATGCATTCGGTGTTTCTGTATCACGCCATCGGGGCTGGCATGAACATGGGCATCGTCAACGCCGGTCAGTTGGCGGTTTATGCCGATATCGAAAGTTCTTTGCGCGAACGGGTCGAAGACGTGGTTCTGAACCGCCGCGAAGACGCCACCGAACGCTTGCTGGATGTCGCCGATGAAACCCGCGCGTCAACCGCCAAGGGTGCGGTCCCCGATTTGACCTGGCGGGAAGGCAGCATCGGCGAACGCCTGACCCATGCCCTGGTCCGCGGTATTACGGAATACGTTGTCGAAGATACCGAAGAAGCGCGCCTTGCCGCCGATCGTCCGATCCATGTTATCGAAGGCCCCCTGATGGATGGCATGAATGTGGTCGGCGACCTGTTCGGTTCGGGCCAGATGTTCCTGCCCCAGGTGGTTAAGTCGGCCCGTGTCATGAAACAGGCGGTGGCGCATTTGTTGCCGTTCATCGAAGCCGAAAAACTGGAAATCGGCGGCGAAGATAAAGCCAAGGCCAAGGTGGTGATGGCGACGGTCAAGGGCGACGTTCATGACATTGGCAAGAACATCGTCGGCGTCGTCCTGCAATGCAACAATTTCGATGTCGTCGACCTGGGTGTGATGGTGCCGTATTCGAAAATCCTTGAAGTCGCCATCGCGGAAAAGGCCGATATCATCGGCCTGTCCGGGCTGATCACCCCGTCGCTGGAAGAAATGTGCACGGTGGCGCTGGAAATGCAGCGTGCCGGATTGACCATTCCCTTGCTGATTGGCGGTGCGACCACGTCAGAAGTGCACACCGCCGTCAAAATTGCCCCCGGCTACGACGGCCCGACCCTGTATGTGACCGATGCCTCGCGCGCCGTTGGCGTGGTTTCCAGCCTGATGTCCGACACTGGCAGGCAGGACTATGTCGATGCCGTTGCCCAAAAGTACGACGATGTCAGGACCCGCCACGCCGCGCGCGATAAAACCGACCGAAGCCAGGCCATCACGGATGCCCGCGCCGCCCGCCACCAAATCGATTGGCAAGCGACGACCCCGCCCAAGCCCACATTCCTGGGCACCCGGACGTTTGCAAACTACGATCTGGGTGAACTGGTTGACTATATCGACTGGACTCCGTTTTTCCGGACCTGGGAAATGAAAGGCGTCTACCCGGCGATTCTGGATGACCCCCACAGCGGCGAGGCGGCCCGCAACCTGTTCGCCGATGCGCGCACCATGCTGGACAAGATCGTCGCCGAAAAATGGCTCACTGCGAACGCTGTCGTCGGTTTCTGGCCCGCCAATTCGGTTGGTCACGATGATGTGGAAATTTATTCAGACGACGACCGTTCAACCGTCGCCGACAAACTGCATTTCCTGCGTCAGCAGATGCTTAAAAATTCCGGTCGGGCCAACTTCTCGCTGGCCGATTTCATCGCGCCGAAAGAAACCGGCGTGGCCGATTACGTGGGCGGTTTCGCCGTTACCACGGGCCATGAAATTGAGAAGAAAATCGCCGAATTCAAGGCCGATCACGATGATTATTCGGCGATCCTGCTCGAAGCCCTGGCCGACCGCCTGGCCGAAGCCTTCGCCGAACGCATGCACCAGCGCGTGCGCAAGGAATTCTGGGCCTATGGCGAACACGAAGACCTGGCCAATCACGATTTGATCAAGGAACAATACCAGGGCATCCGCCCGGCACCGGGGTATCCCGCGTGCCCGGATCATACGGAAAAGTCGACCCTGTTCCGCCTGCTTGATGCCACGGCCCAAACCGGCATCAAGCTGACCGAAAGCTATGCCATGCACCCCGGTGCGGCGGTCTCGGGCTTCTACTTCGCCCACCCGGAATCGCAATACTTCGGCATCGGAAAGGTCGCCAAAGACCAGGTCGAAGATTACGCCGCCCGCAAAGGCATGTCCCTGGAAGACACCGAACGCTGGCTGGCACCAAGCCTTGATTACGACAGGTAATCGACTATCTGATAGTCATCATGCCGCAACCAAAACGTAATGGACGCTATTTTTTGCTGACCGTGTTGGGGTGGGCGTTCGTCGTGCTTGGCGTTGCCGGGCTGTTCCTGCCGTTCTTGCAGGGATTTTTGTTTTTGGCCGTCGGCCTGATGATCCTGTCGGGCGTGTCGCCCCGCGCCCGGTTGTGGCGGCAACGCCTGGTCGCGCGCTATCCGGCGGCAGGTCGCGCCCTTGATCGGGCCAAGAACTGGCTCAAGCGTTTCCGGCGATCATCTGGTTGATGTCGTCTACGGACATTTCCGATGATTTAAGGGCGACCAGCAGCTCGATTTCGGTCGTTGCCACATCGCCCAGTTTTTGTTTGATCGCCTCGCGTACAAAATCGGTCAGGCGTTTTTCCATATTGGGTGCTGTCAATAAATTGGTCAGCAATTCGCGGCGGATGGTTGGCGGGAAACCCAGCAATTCCGATACCAGATACCCCTTGCCCTTCATGGCAATGGCCGGGTTGCTGAAAATCCGTTCCAGGCAATAGCTATAGATGCCAAAATCCAGCCGTCCGGCGACGGCGTAGGTGAATTCCAGGAATTCATCGCGAAACAGGTGCGGCGTGATGTTGCGGTCGGCCAATTGGCGGATGACTTCCAGAAATGCCCGATACCGCACCCGCGCCGGGTTGATCTTGCCCAGCAGCGTTGCTTCGATTTCCCGGATGCGAGCCTCGCGGAATCCTGATTCGAGCAAGGAACGAGCGGTCATCTTGACCGCCGGGTCCAGCGCTTGCCGCTCGATCAGGGTAAATAATTCTTCGTAGGCTTCCCGGTTGTGTTTGGGGTCGCCAGCGGCCTTGCCCAAGGGCACCAGGGCGGCTTCGGCAACCAGTGGGTCCCGGGAAAAGATCGAGGCAACGGAAGCCGCCGTGCGGTTGATGGCGGTGTTGTTCCTGAAGTCGTCGGTAATAATGAAGCGGCTTTCATTGAACACGGTCAGATACCGGCCGACCTTTGAACAGGCGACGAAATGATCGGCCAGATCGAGCTTGCCGTGTGCCGGGGTGTGAAGTGCCTCACTCATGAAATCACTTTAAGCCAAGCTGGTGGGAAATGTAAGTATCGCTTATTCCTTTGTGTGGGTTGTCTCGTTTTCAATACGGTCGAGCCGCAACCGGTGGCGGGAATCGCTTAACCGGCGAACCGCGAACATCACCGCCGTCAGGGTGCCAAGGCCGGTGGAACCGGCGACCAGGAACATAATCAGGATCTGGTATTTGACCGCTTCTGTCGGGTCGACGCCGGCCAGGATTTGTCCGGTCATCATGCCGGGCAGCGAGATCACCCCGGCGGCGGACATGGCGTTGACGATATGAATAAGGCCAGACCGACAGGCATCGCGTACTTGCGGGCGAAAGGCCCGGGCGCGGTCGTGGCCAAGGGCGAGCCTGGCCTCGATGGCCGAACGTTCGTTAACGGCGGCGTTCATCAGGCGATCAAGGCCAATACTGATGCCATTCATGGTATTGCCCAGAATCATTCCCAGAATCGGAATGGCGAAACGGGGGTCGTACCACGGTTCGGGCCTGATTTGTGTGGTCAGCGCCAGCACGGTAACGATGGAACCGGCCAGCATCAGGCTGGTGGTGCCGATGCCATAGGTCCACAGACCCGAAAACCGGCGTTTTTGGCGGGCCATCACCTCGCGTCCGGCCAGGCCGATCATCACGGCTGCCGCCAAGCCGGTCCAAAGCGGTGACACCAATGCAAACAGCAACTTCAGCACCATGCCGATCAGCAGTAATTGCACGACCATGCGCAGCGCCGCGATGCCCAGGCGTTTTTCCAACCCCAACCGCAGGTAAATCGACAACAACCCGCTGAACAGCAACAGCAACGACGCCAACGCCAAATCCACGTAGCCCAAGGGAACGAAAACGGTGTTCATGGGGTGACCTCTTGGCCGTTTTTTAATGTCATCACGCGGGCGCCCAGCCGTTGTACTTGCGATTTGTCGTGGGTGACGACGATCAGCGATACGCCATCCGCCACCAGCGACCTGATCAGGGCCTCGACGCGTTCCTTGCTGTCGTCATCCAGTGCCGAGGTTGGCTCGTCAAGCAACAAGACCTGCGGTTTGCCAATCAGTGTGCGGATCAGCGAAAGTCGTTGTTTTTCCCCTGTGGAGAGCCTGGAAACCGGCCAGGTCAGGGCGTTTTCATTCAGATTGACCTGGTCTAAAAGTTTCCTGGCGGCCTCGAGATCGTCAAAATGGCGCCCCACATCATCGGCCCACCAGCCGCTTTCGGCGGCCACGTAGGCGACCCGTTTGCGCCATTCCGGCGCAGGAATGTCGGCCCGGTCTTCGCCATCCAGCCAGACGTCGCCGTCATTTTCGTCAAGGTCCGCCAGTGCCCGCAGCAGTAATGACTTGCCAGCCCCGGACGGCCCCACGATCGCCATTGCCTTGCCACCGGCCAGGGTAAAATCGATAGGGCCCAGGCCGGGCCGGGACAGGTTTTTTATGCTGAGCATGTGCTTACGTATAGCATGAAACGGGATCGCACCTTATCGGGTGAACTTTGCCAGATAGTCATCCATGAATTGCCCTTCGATCAACTGCCGGGCCTTTTCTGGCGGCGTTTGCGCCAGGCCCATTTGTCCGATCTTGCCGATGACTTGCGTTAACGCCTGCAAACCAGCATCGGTTTTGATGTGTTCTTCAAAGAAAGCACGGCCGCATTTTTCCCATAATCCGTCCAGTATGGGCGGGGTGTATTCCTGCGGCAGTTTGGCCAATGCCTTCATCATACCGTCGGTCAAATAGGGCAGGTAGAATTTCATATTGACGAGTTCATCATCGGACCAGTTGCCAGCCAGTGAAATGACGAAAGCGCCCGATTCAAGCAGGGTCGTGAAGTCGTCGCCCAACATTTTGCGTACGTCGTCGATGCGGGTGATGTAGGTCTTTTTCTTGCCCTTCTTCTTGTCGTTGACTTCGACTTCCTCGATCGGCCATTTGCCGATGGCGCGAATGACGTCCGGATCACTGATGCTCAGAAGATTCTGGCCCAAGGCAATGATCTTGGCGCTGTGTTCCAATCCTTCGGCGACGGCGCGCATGAAGGTGCCGTCCCATTCCAGGATTTTGGGGAATTCCTTGCCCAGCGCTTTTCTCATCGGCCTGAGGAAGTGTGTCGGTTTGCAGTCCTTCAGGGTCTTGAAATAGGTATCGTCCTTTTCGAACAGTTTGCCCATGCGTCCCGTCAGGCCATCGTTCAGTTCGCTTACCGTCAAGGGATCGAACAGGGTCATCATTTTCAGTTTGTGCAGGGCGTCGGGATCCGTGAGCTTGTAGGACCCCAGCATTTCATGAAGCTTCTTTGGGTCGTGCCCGGCCTCTTCGAGGATCCGTCTGGCCGCTTCCTCCAGGAACAGGGTTCGCGCTTGGGCGGGCGCAAAGCCGCAGCATCCGGCGGGGGCCTTGGGTGACAGCTTCTTTGCTTTGCCCTTGCCAGCGCCAGGGGCCATGAAGGCGATCAGGTTGGCGCCCACGGCAAGATCATAGAGTTTCATAGCCAGGATGGTTCGGGGCAGGTCCGTTTCGATCTCTTCGAGCGACCGCCCCCCCAGTTTGGGCAAGGTCGACCCAGTGGGGCGCGGGGCCATGTCGTCAAGCTGGTTCAGCAGCGGCAATATTCGCTCGGAAACCGTGCGCCGCAGTCGTTTGCGTTGAAGTGCCGTGACCTTATTCCACAGGGCATCGGGAAATTCCCACCATTTGCCGCCTTCAGGCCCAATGGAAACAGGTGCGGGTCGGGCGCTTTTCATGGTGTGTCGCTCAATCTCTGCGTTTGCCCAGCGGGACGGATTGGCCCGGTTTCAGGATCTGTCGTCTTTTCGTGCATACGTCAAAACAATGAAAAAGGCGTTACCAACGGGGATTTAGAAGATGGCCCATGACCTTCGCTGCCCTATACTCCCGCCCATGGAATCTGCTAGCCCGACGGCGACCCTTGCGGGGGCGCACATCTTGCTTCCCGATGCCCCGGCCTGTGTTGCCGGGGTTCGGGGTGTTGTGTGGCTCACCGCCGACGGCGAGGTTGAAAGCCTGACGCTTAGGGATGCCGTTAAAAAGCTAAATCCTGAGCGCCCTCCTGTTGTGTGCCATGGCCGAAGTTTTTTCCGTCGCGTGGATGCCAGGCCTTTCCCGGTCTACGACGTGCTGGAACTGTTCGCCTTTGTCCGGCCCGCCCGTTTTGTTTTGCCCACGCCGCGGGGTGTGGCCGAAGAACTGGGGCTGGCCTTGCCGGTCAGTCATGAAAGCGAAGCCGAAGTCTTGCTCAAGGCGTCTCATGCTTTGTTGTCAGAACTGGTATCCAGTCGCGATATCAAGGAGGGCGATGCCCGCGCCATCGCCCTGGCCATGCAGCGTGGCGGCTGGCCCTGGGCGGCGGCGGTGCTTTCGGCGCTAGGGCCCCCGCCTGAAAATGAAAGCCCGTCACGTAATATCTTCCAGGGGCTGGCCATGTGGAAACGGCTACCGGAATGGGAAGACCGGCCACCAGCCGCTCCGCCCCGGGACCTGCCGGTGGAACCGGTCGAGGCCCGCGCCCAACTGGTCCGGCTTTTGGGCGGCGGTTCAGAAGATCGCCCCGAACAGGCGGCCTACGCCGGTGCCGTGTCGGAGGCCTTTTTGCCCCGCGACAGGGCGGGCGAGCCCCATGTGGTGCTGGCCGATGCCGGCACCGGGGTCGGCAAGACCCTGGGGTATATCGCCCCGGCCAGCGTGTGGGCCGAAAAGAACGATGGTGTCGTCTGGATCAGCACTTTCACACGCAACCTGCAACGCCAACTTGATAGCGAACTCGACCGGCTTTATCCCGACCCGGATGAAAAAGCCGAAAAAGTGGTGATCCGCAAAGGCCGGGAAAACTATTTTTGCCTGCTTAATTTTCAAGAAGCAGTGTCGCGCCTGCGCACCGGCGGGACAGATCCAAACGGCGGTGAAGCGGTGGCCCTTGGGCTGATGGCGCGTTGGGCGCTGGCCAGTCGCGATGGCGATATGGTGGGCGGTGATTTCCCGGCCTGGCTGACCGGCCTTGTGGGGCGCAGCATGACCGTGGATCTGACCGACACCCGGGGCGAATGCACTTATTCCGCTTGCGAACATTACAGCCGCTGTTTTGTTGAACGCACGGTACGTCGGGCCCGTCACGCAAAGCTGGTGGTTGCCAATCATGCCCTGGTCATGGTTCAGGCGGCGCTGGGTGGTGGCGACGAAGGCGAATTGCCCCGGCGCTATGTGTTTGATGAAGGCCATCATATTTTTTCAGCCGCCGACGGTGCCTTTTGTTCCGACCTGACCGGCTACGAAAGTGAAGACTTGAGACGTTGGCTGGTGGGTGCCGAAGCCGGGCGTCATTCGCGATCCCGCGGCCTCAAGGCCCGGCTGGATGATTTGATCGCCGGTGACGGCGATGCGTGCGAGGCGTTGGATGAAGCCCTTCGCGCCGCCCGTGCCCTGCCGGGGCCGGGATGGCGTCAACGCCTAAGCGGCGGGCAACCGGTCGGTGCCGCAGAAGCCTTCCTTGCGGCGGCGCGCACCCATGTGTATGCGCGGGAAAGTTCCAGTCGCGACAGCGGCACAAGTTATTCCCTGGAAGCTGGAACCGATCAGCCGGTGTCGGGCTTGCTGGATGTTGCGGGCGCGCTGGAAGCGGCGTTGGTCCGCCTGCGCCGCCCCCTGGCGACATTGATCAAGTCGCTGGTTCGCCTGATGGATGCCGAAGCCGACACCCTGGATACCGCCACCCGCAACCGGATCGAGGCCATCAGCCGGGGCCTGCAACGGCGCGGCGTCGACCAATTGAATGCCTGGGGCGATATGCTCAAAACCCTGCACAACGAAAGCCCCGATGCGGTGATTGACTGGTTCAGCGTCGAGCGGGCAGATGGCCGCGAAATTGATATCGGCTTGCATCGCCACTGGGTCGATCCGACCAAACCCTTCGCCGAAGCCGTGCTGATCCCGGCCCATGGTGTATTGGTAACATCGGCGACCTTGCGTAACAGTTCTCCTGACCTTGGTGACGCCCCGGCTTGGCCCGATGATATATCCGGCGACGATACGAACGGCTGGGCGGACGCCCTGTCGCGCACCGGTGCTGCGCATCTGGCGGCACCGCCGTTGATGAATTCCCAGGCGTCGCCCTTTGATTACGCCGGGCGCACCAAGGTGTTGATCATTGGCGATGTCGACAAAAGCAATATACGACAGGTTGCCGCTGCCTATCGCGAGTTATTCATGGCGGCAGGCGGCGGCAGTCTTGGGCTTTTTACCGCCATTAACCGCCTAAAGGGTGTCTACGAAAATATAGCAGGGACTTTGGATGATGCGGGTTTCGAGCTTTTTGCCCAGCATGTGGATGCCATGGACACTGGCACCCTGATCGATATTTTCCGGGCCGAAGAGAATTCTTGCCTGTTGGGAACCGACGCCGTGCGCGATGGCGTCGATATTCCCGGACGTTCCTTGCGACTGATCGCCTTTGACCGGGTGCCGTGGCCCCGGCCAGATATCCTGCACCGGGCTCGCCGCAAGGCGTTCGGTGGGCGTGCCTATGATGAAATGCTGACACGACTGAAGCTAAAACAGGCCTATGGCCGTTTGCTCAGGCGCGGCAACGACAAGGGGGTCTTTGTTATGCTGGACCGGGCCTTGCCGACACGCCTGTTGACGGCATTTCCCGAAGGCGTCGTCGCCAGCCGGGTGGGGCTGGCCAAGGCCCTCAGCGAAATTAGAAGCTTTCTAGGGGACTATTGAAGGTGTTCAAGGAAATCGGTTCTATTTGCCGTTGCTCCCGCAGTGGGAACCCCCTTCAATAAACGGGGTTGTTTCGAGTGAAAACATTTGTATCATGAATATATGGTATGCTGTTTCTTCGGTTCCATCTTGGGGAATAAACCTTCTCTATCCAATGAATGCTTCCCGATAAAAACGGAAGGTGGGTAGGGCTGGTTTTCTATAATGCCGTTCCTGACCGGTTTGTGAGCCGGCGGGTTTCATCAAAAAAAGGTAAACATAGCGTCAAGGTGAGCCGACGAGTAAAGGCAGCGTGCGGTATCTTTTTTTCATGCGCGTGCATGGAAAAGCCTTCTTCAATCGTATTTTCTTTTCGACAATACAAAAATCCAATCAGGGAGATGATTTATGAATAATTTTGTTAAGGGTAGCCTGTTGACGGCTGCCGCCGTCGTGACGGCGGTTTCGTTTACCGTCGGTTCGGCACCGGCAAGTGCGGCACAGAAATTTGTGTCGATCGGCACCGGTGGCGTGACCGGGGTTTACTACCCAACCGGCGGCGCGATTTGCCGTTTGGTGAATAAAACCCGCAAGGAACACGGTATCCGCTGTTCAGCTGAAAGCACCGGCGGTTCGGTTTACAACATCAACACCATCCGTGCGGGTGAACTCGAATTCGGCGTCGCCCAGTCCGATTGGCAGTATCATGCCTACAATGGCACGTCCAAGTTCAAGGATGCTGGCCCGTTCAAGAAACTGCGTGCCATGTTCTCGGTCCACGCCGAACCCTTTACCCTGATCGTTCGTAAAGATTCGGGCATCAAGGATTTCGCGGGTCTGAAGGGCAAACGCGTTAACATCGGCAACCCCGGTTCAGGCCAGCGCGCCACCATGGAAGTTGTCATGGATGCGTTCGGCTTCAAGACCAGTGATTTTTCTCTGGCATCTGAACTTAAAGGTTCGGAAATGGCCGCGGCGATCTGCGACAACAAGATCGACGCAATGATCTACACCATCGGCCATCCGGCCGCTGCGATCAAAGAAGCCACCACGTCTTGCGAAGTTACGCTGGTTGACGTTGGCGGCGCGCCGATTGACAAACTCGTCAAGGAAAACCCCTATTATCGTGTAGCGGTTATCCCCGGCGGCATGTACTCCGGTACGCCCAACGATGTCACCACCTTCGGTGTCGGTGCCACTTTCGTAACGTCGTCCGACGTGCCTGATGAAGTTGCCTACATCGTGGCCAAGGAAACCATGAAAAACATCGACCAGTTCCGCAAACTGCATCCTGCATTCGCGACCCTGGACCCGAAAACCATGGTGACGGATGGCTTGTCTGCGCCGCTTCATGCCGGTGCACTGAAGGCTTACAAAGAACTGGGCCTGATTAAATAATACCCAGAAATAAAACGCCGCCGGGTGCCGATAGCCCCGGCGGCGTTTTTTCATGATAATTTGACTCGTTATTCTTAAGGGGGAGGGGACGATGACCACAGAAACCCACGGTACATCAGAAAATCCGGCATCGTCTGTCGAAGACATGGTCGCCGAAAACGATACCGGTGCCCGCAACCCTTCTGGCCTGTCTGGCAAAATGCTGGTCTTTGTTCCTTTGGCCTGGTCGTTTTTCCAAATTTACATTTCATCCAACGTGCCGTTCTGGTTGACCCGCGTTCTGGGCGTCAACGTCACGTTTAATTCAGACGAAACCCGCGCTATTCATCTGGCATTCGCCTTGTTCTTGGCTGCGACGGCATTTCCTTTGTTTAAGAATTCGCCGCGAAATTTCATTCCCTGGTATGACTGGCTTCTGGCCGCAGCAGGCGTCGTCGTCTGTCTTTACATGCCGGTTTTCAAGAATGAAATCGCATTGCGTCCCGGTCTTTGGACTTCGACAGACCTGATTATTTCGGCGATCGGTATGACGGTGTTGCTGATTTCAACCTATCGCGCGCTGGGACTTCCCCTGGTGGTGGTGGCGTCCGTTTTCATGATGTACGTCTTCTTCGGCCACCAAACCTGGCTGCCCGAGGTTATCCAGTGGAAAGGGGCTTCTTATTCCAAAGCGCTTGGCCATTACTGGATGCAGACTGAAGGCGTGTACGGCGTCGCTCTTGGCGTTTCGGCATCGATGATTTTCCTGTTCGTTCTCTTTGGGGCGATTCTGGAAAAAGCAGGCGCCGGCGCTTATTTCATCAAGACATCGTTGGCGCTGCTTGGGCACTACCGCGGGGGGCCTGCCAAGGCTGCCGTGCTGTCGTCGGCCATGACCGGCATGATTTCGGGTTCGTCCATCGCCAATACGGTGACCACAGGCACCTTCACCATTCCATTGATGAAACGCACGGGTTTTTCAGCTGAAAAAGCCGGTGCCGTCGAAGTCGCGTCCAGCACCAACGGCCAACTGACGCCACCGGTCATGGGGGCGGCGGCTTTCCTGATGATTGAATATGTCGGCGTCAGTTATATGGATGTCATACGCCATGCTTTCCTGCCGGCGCTGATTTCCTACATAGCGCTGCTTTACATTGTCCACCTTGAAGCCATGAAACTTGGCCTTGAAGGACTGCCGCGCAGTGGTCCGGCGCACACCATTCTAAGGCGCGTTGCCAATGCTCTTTTGGGTTTTCTGGTTGTTGCCGGTTTGGGCGGGGCCATTTATTACGGCCTGGGCTGGACTAAAGGCGTCTTTGGCGAGGCAACCATTTATGCGGCGATGGCGCTGTTCCTGGTTGCCTATGTCGCCCTTGCCAAAGTTGCTTCAGCACTTCCCGACCTGGACCCGGAAGATTTAAAAAAGCGAATGACGGCGACACCAGAACTTGGTCCCACGGTGAAAACGGGGTTGTATTATCTGCTGCCCATCGTGGTGCTGGTGTGGTGCTTGATGATCGAACGGTTCTCGCCGGGCCTGTCGGCATTCTGGGCGACCATGGGCATGATCTTCATTTCCCTTACCCAGCACAGCCTGAAAGCCTTCCTGCGCGGGCAAGGTGACTTTGTTCGTGGTGTCAAGCATGGCTGGAGCCAGTTCATCGATGGCATGGTCGCCGGGGCCCGAAATATGATCGGTATCGCCGTTGCGACAGGTGCGGCTGGCATCATCGTCGGCACCATTTCCCTGACTGGCGCGCACCAGGTTATGGGTGAATTTGTAGAATTCCTGTCCGGTGGCAATCTGATGCTGATGCTGTTCCTGGTTGCCGTGCTTAGCCTGATTCTGGGCATGGGGCTGCCGACAACGGCGAACTATATCGTGGTGTCCAGCCTGATGGCGCCGGTTATTATTTCCGTGGGCGCCCAGTCCGGCTTGATTGTGCCGCTGATCGCCGTGCACATGTTTGTATTTTACTTTGGCATTCTTGCTGATGATACGCCACCGGTGGGGCTGGCGGCATTTGCTGCATCAGCCATATCCGGGGGCGACCCGATCCGCACGGGTATCCAGGGTTTCATGTACGACATTCGAACCGCGATTTTACCGTTCCTGTTTATTTTCAATACGGATTTGTTGTTGATCAATGTCAGCCCGCTTAAGGCGGTTTTTGTATTCGGGATTTCACTCGTTGCCATGCTGACCTTCGCGGCCGCTACTCAACAGCATATGTTTGCCCGTAACAAGCTGTGGGAAACTTTGGCCTTGCTGCTCATCGCTTTCACGATGTTCAGGCCAGGCTACTGGCTCGATCAAGTCAGTGCTCCATACGATTATCGCGCCGGTACGGAACTTGTATCAGTGGCCGGGCAGGTTCCTGCTGAAGGCACATTGCGTGTGGTGATAAGCGGGCCCGACAGTCGTTACGGCGATATGTCAACGACGACCCTGTTGGTGCCACTGGGCGCAAGTGGAGACGGCGAAACGCGGCTTCTGACTGCAGCGGGCCTGATGGTCAACATCGACGGTGATCGCGCCACGCTGGAAGAGCCCATGCCCAATACGGCATTGTCGCAACCCTTGTTGGAATTCGATTTTTATGGCGATGAACCGGTTCAGGTCATGCGTCTTGAAGTGCCGACAGAACGGGTAGCCAAGGAGCTGTTTTTCATTCCAGCAATTGTGCTTTTGTTCTTTGTCATCGTCGTGCAACGCCGACGCGTGCGCGCTCAATCTTTAGCTTAAGGGGGCAGCCATGTTTAAAGATATTTTGCTGGCAATCGACCTGAACGACGCTGGCTCCTGGGCCAAGGCGTTGCCCGTGGCACTGGATTTCACGCGTGCCTCTGGCGGAACACTGCATATTTTGACCGTAGTGCCCGATTTTGGCCTGCCACTCGTCGGGCAATTTTTCCCCAAGGGGTATGAAAAAGAAGTCGGTGAAAAAGTTCTGACGGCCTTGAAAGATTTCGTCAAATCGAATGTCCCTGAAGACGTCAGAACCCAACATATCGTTGGTGAAGGCACCGTCTACGAGGTGATTCTGAAAATCGCCGACAAAATAAAGTCCGACATGATCGTCGTGACTTCCGGGCGCGAAGATTTGAAGGACTTCTTGCTTGGGCCCAATGCCGCACGTGTTGTCCGTCATGCAAAATGTTCGGTAACCGTTGTCCGGTAAGGCTGGTATTTTTAAATCGAAATGCGGTCCGACCAGATTACGAACAGGATGGACAGGGTGATCACCGACAGGGCCGTCGAGATCATCACTGCAGCCGAGGACCGGCGTACATAAACACCGTATTTACTGGCGAACACGAACACCGTGGTCCCCGTCGGCATGGCCGACAGCACTACTGCCAGCGTAAACCACAAGGGTTCATCGGCCAGCAGCCACAAGGCCAGCCCCCAGGTGATCAGCGGTTGCACAAGCAACTTGGCCACAATAATCCACGAAACTTCGCGCAGGTCCTGATGCAAGGATTTGCCAACCAGAAACAAACCCAGCGCGAACAGGGCACAGGGACCTGCGGCGGCACCTAAAATCGATGTGAACGTTTCAATTGGTGCGGGCAGGTCAAGGCCTGTGAAAGACCAGGCGATACCTGTGGCGGGGGCTAAAAACTGTGGGTTTTT
>Ga0316204_10007033_pt1 | contig 16805 bp, 14 predicted proteins | sample 6monrhotite_MG_2_FD_205661 | JGI IMG/M metagenome (GOLD analysis project Ga0316204, IMG submission 205661) | Microbial mat bacterial communities from mineral coupon in-situ incubated in ocean water Damariscotta River, Maine, United States -... | ecosystem: Environmental > Aquatic > Marine >... | reverse complement strand
ACAAAGCAAAAGCTCAGATACCTATAAACAGCTCAATCTGTTTGGGGATGTTTTTGAAAAGATCCGCGCCCAGTATGTGCGCGAGGTTACCGATGAGGAACTGATCGAAGCGGCCATCAACGGCATGCTGGTCTCTCTGGACCCCCATTCCAGCTATCTTACGCAAAAGAACTTTGATGACATGCAGGTTCAGACCAAGGGCGAATATGGCGGCCTTGGTATGGAGGTCACGCTGGACAAGGGTGTTGTCCGTGTGGTGTCACCCATTGATGATACCCCGGCATCCCGGGCGGGTATTCAGGCCGGCGACTATATCACCAAGCTTGACGGGGAAGCCGTGATGGGGCTGACCCTGACGGAGGCTGTCACTAAAATGAAGGGTGAAGTGGACACGGATATTGTGATCACCGTCGTGCGTCAGGGGGAAAAGGCACCGCTTGAAATCACCCTGACCCGGGCGACAATTTCGATAAAATCTGTCCGCCACAGGCTGGAAGGAGAGGTGGGCTATATCCGCATTTCCTCTTTCACCGAAAAAACCGAGAAGGGCCTTTTGAACGCCTTGGATAAAATAAAACAGGAACTTGGCGATAACCTGAAAGGTGTGGTGCTTGACCTGAGAAATAATCCCGGCGGTCTGTTGAACCAGTCCATTTCCGTATCCAGTGTTTTTCTTGAACGCGGCGAAGTCGTATCAACCCGCACAAGAAATGATGCGCATATTCAACGTTATCCTGCCCGTAAAGGGGACATGCTTGATGGCAAACCGTTGATTATTCTCATCAATGGCGGGTCGGCTTCCGCCTCTGAAATTGTTGCTGGTGCGATTCAAGATCACCGGCGCGGCCTTGTGGTCGGTACCCAGTCCTTTGGTAAAGGCTCCGTGCAGACTGTCATTCCTCTTGGGGCGAATGGGGCCATGCGTCTGACCACCGCCTATTATTTCACCCCGTCCGGAAATTCCATTCAGGGTGAGGGCATCACACCCGATGTTCAGGTCGAACAAATTCGTTTCGACAAATCCAGAAAGATAGAGACCCGCCAACGTTCTGAAAATAACTTGCGCGGCCATCTGGATAACCCCAACGGTAAAGATGAAAAGAGCGATAGCCAACAAGAGGATAAATCTTCTGATAAAAAGGCCCCCGGTAATCAAAAGCCAGGCAATCAAAAACCCAGTGATAAAAAATCCGAGGATAAAAAGCCTGGCGAAGAGGAACCGGATAATACGCCCGTTTTAACCACTGCGCAGGACGACTATCAATTGAATTTTGCCATTAATCTTTTGCATGGCATGGCCATTGCCCAAAATGTGGGCCGAAATATAGCCCGAAATATAGAATGATAGGAAGAGAAATAACCGGATGCGGGTCAGGTGGCCATGGTTGATGCACCGGAATTAACCAGCGTAACACGAATAAGAACCGTAAGGCCTCTTATCGCGGCATGGATATTTGTCTTTGTTATATTGGGCGTGGGCTTCATCTGGTTATCCTTATCCCCCGATGCGGTGCCTGTGGCCAATAGTGAACATTCAGACGATGCGCCGGAAGACAACCCGGGCCTGACCATCACATCACACATTCCGCCAAATGAAGCGGCAGAAGCAGAGGGCGCGTCTGAAATTCCTGCCAACATTCCTCAGGATATGCCGCAAGAAGGCATAAGTCTGGTCGCCGCGCCGATTGATGGTCTGGTTATGGCCGGCGCCCACGGGCCGCTGCCGGTTTTGGGGCCGGATTCCATGATGGCCTGGAAAGAATATGCCCGGCCCGCAAAGGGCGCCGATGATCGGCCAAAAATCGCCATCATTGTCACCGGCATTGGCCTGAACAGCACATCGTCGGATCTGGCCATTAAACATCTACCTGGGCAGATCGACTTAGGCTTTTCGCCCTATGGTAAAAAACTGCAACATTGGATGAATTCTGCGCGGGAATATGGTCATGAGGGATTTTTAATGATCCCGACCGAACCCCTTAAATATCCGGAAAATGACCCCGGCCCCCACACCCTGTTAACCGGAGCATCCGTGCGGGATAACCTGAAAAAGATGGACTGGTTACTGTCCCAAGTCACCGGTTATGTCGGTGTGATCAATGACATGGGGTCAAAATTCACGGCCTCTGAAGAAGACCTTATGCCGATCCTTAACGACCTGAACAACCGGGGATTAATGCTGCTTGACGCACGCTCAACGCGGTTCAGCGCGGCGGCCAAACTGGCCCGGCAGATTTCTATGCCGCGTGCCTATAATAACCTCTATATCGACAATATCGTCAATGCGGCAGAGATCGCCAAAAACCTGACAACATTAGAGAATACCGCCCGCACCTATGGCGCCGCCATCGGCGTAGCGCGGGCAGCACCGCTGACCATTCGGGAAATAGAATCATGGACACAAGGACTTGAGGCCCGCGGAATACAGCTTGTCCCCATAACGGCCATCGCCAATCGCCAGCCCATTCGGTAATATATCTATCACGTTAATTCAGGGAAATATTTTTCGTGAACCCGTTTGGTATAATCCACCAGATTTTTATGCTGCCGTGCGACAACGAATATCGGGGACGTGAAGGCATCAACCAAGATCATTTGAGACAAAATGCCGTAAGCCGCCGCATCCAATGTGCAGGCACGATCGCCAAGAAAATATGGCTTATCCCCAAGCGCGTCAGATAACGCCTGCAGATCCCAAGAGGCGATCTGCGTAATTTCCTCATCCGAGTGCCGTCCGATGCCATGAGCCTTCATCGCTTTTACGACCGCCTTCCTGACCATATTCGGGACAAATAACTTTAACGGAAAGCCAAGGGACTTAAAAAACATCTCTTTTAAAATGACCCAATTCTGATCCATTGCCCAACGGGCATGTACCACCGTCCAATATAGATTTTCGTCGATCATTTTCGTCAAACCATGGGCTATCGCCTTCTGCTCATCACTGAGATGACCATCGAGGACATGGTCATGTTTCTGCTCCAGATATTTAATAATAAAGCTGGAATCCGCAATGATCTTGCCATCGTCCATGATATAGGGCAGCTTGCCCTTAGGTGCCTTGCTCATATGTTTCGTACCGCTATGGCTGTCATAAGGCAAACCGGCCATTCTCAAATAGGCCTCCACCTTGGCGCAAAAAGAACTGGGGTCACATATTTTTCCCATGGCCCCAAATTTAAACAGCTCAATCATATTTTTCCTCATCCGGTCACGATTTAATTTACCATTTTATTCATTGGGCATTATCGTTCCATCTCTGTTCCTCAGTCAAGTAAAGTTTTTTTGATCCCGAAGTAAAACCGGTTTATAGTAAGCTATAACATTAGCTGGTATATTATAAATATGACAAAAGATTCTGCTGGCCTGCCCTATCGTCCCTGCGTTGGCATCATGTTGATCAATCAAGCGGATCAGGTTTTCGTGGCCAAACGCATCGATACCAAGGTTGAAGCTTGGCAGATGCCCCAAGGCGGCATTGATGACGGGGAAAAACCGCAAGAGGCCGCTTTTCGCGAAATGGAAGAAGAGATTGGCACCCGCAACGCGAAAATCCTGCACGTGCATAAGGGCTGGCTCTCTTATGACCTGCCTGAACATCTGATGGGTAAGGTCTGGAAGGGGAAATATGGCGGGCAAAAAATGAAGTGGTATCTTATGCGCTACTTAGGCCAAGATCATGACATAGACCTGAAGACAGCCCATCCGGAATTTTCTGCATGGAAATGGCTGGATATGGCCAAACTTCCCGGCACAATCGTTGAATTTAAACGGCCGCTTTACACGCAACTGGCGGCCTATTTTGGCCCTTATATAGGGCAAAACCCATGACCATTGAATGCACAAAGTTATGTATTCTATCCGCCACCCGCCAGGCCTATGGCTGTTTGTGGCACTATAAATTTCAACATATGATCATTGCTATTATCGCCGCTCTGCCCTTTTTCATCGCCGGGTTAACAGGATATCTTGACCCGGTTTCTGCCGTAGCCTCAACCACAGAAAAAATGCCGGACGGATTTAACCTGTCCTTTGCCATATTGGTGGCCACCACATTCTTGTGGGCTATTCCGGTGATTATCTTATGGCAGCGACTTTATCTGCTCGGGCCTGAACATCTGATTCGCAAGAAAGTCTGGCCACTGATGACCCGTAGTCTGAGACTGATCTATCATTCCATGATATTTTTTGGATTGATCCTGATTGCGGCCGTCGCCATAACATGGGGGCTATTATATCTGCGGGTCATCAGTTCATCAGAGAAGATGATCGGCACCATCACGCAAATGGGCGAAGTGGAATATATCCTCTATATTCTGGCTTTTGTGATCATATTAAGTTTCCTGTTGATCATTGCTCTCAGATTCAGCATGGCCTTTTCGTCCTTGACCATCGGCAAATCCCTGCGCCTCACCACATCCTGGCGCATGACCCGCAAAAATACCTTTCGCATGCTGCTCGCGACCTTCATCGGCAGCCTTCCTGTTGGCAGTGCCGTTATCATTCTGCTATGGGCCGCCAATCATTATTTTCACATTGATCTTTTAGCCGGGACGGCCCCGAACCCGGACATGGTTTATATTTTTGTCCTGCTCTTTTCGCCAATGTTGACGCTGCCGCTGGCTTTTTTATGTGCCTTGACATCAACCTTCTATCGCCATTGTGGCTGCGCGGAATATCGGGAACCTACGCCCTAGAGTTAAAACTAAGGCCCAGATTAAGGAGATAAGATGACCGATAAATTTACAGGTTTCGATGCCGAATTTTGGGCGTTCTTTCGCGATTTGAAAGAAAATAATAACCGAGAATGGTTTGCGGATAATAAACGTCGTTATCAAGAAAAGGTCGTTGCCCCGATCAGTGCCTTTATTACCGCAATCGGGCCTCGGCTGCGCGACATCTCACCCCATTATAATGCGGATCCGCGCCCCAACAAGGGATCCATGTTCCGCATTTATCGGGACGTGCGCTTTTCCAAGGACAAACGGCCCTATAAAGAACATGCCGCCGCCCAATTCCGCCACAGGATGGGGAAGGACGCCCATGCCCCCGGCTTTTATGTTCATCTGGAAGCTGGCAACGTCGTCTATGGCGGCGGCGTCTGGCTGCCGCCCAGCGATGCTCTTGGTAAAATCCGCGAACGTATCGCCTTGATGCCCAACAAATGGCAGTCGGTCGTTGAAGACAAAGCCATCCTTGATCATTTCGCTGGCATACGTGGCGACGCTCTAAAACGACCACCGCGCGGCTTTGACGCCGATCTGCCTTATATGGAAGATATAAAGCGCAAAAGCTTCTTTGCCATGAAAAATGCCGGCGACTCAAAAATCGTCATGACCGCGGCATTTGTTGATGAGGTAATCGATACATTCACGGCGGCGACCCCATTTATGCATTTTATTTCCGACGCGGTTGGTGCTGAGTTTTAAGGCACTTTACTCAAGGCCATCAACGGCAAAGGCCAAAATTTGCGTCACTTGCGCCGCACGGAAATTATTGTCAGAAATGAGAAGCAGGCTTCGGCGGTCATCTTTCAGTCTTTTGCCAAACGTAATGCCTTCTATATTGTCGATGGCAATACCAAATCTGGCCCCAAGTCCACTCAAATCTGCCAGCAATGTCTTTTTCGCGGCTTGGTATGTTACCTCTTCCAAACTATCATGGTTCAAAACATCGGTGGCGTCGGTCAGGTCAGCCAAAAACAGCTTTACCGATAGTCCGGCCCCGGTGGAAAAGGACCGCTCAACAACAATATATTTCTTATCCGTCACCGCCAGAATAGCCACGACACCTGAGACGGAAAAATTTCCAATGGGCAAAGTTTCTTGATGGACAGGGCTGACATCATAGACATATTCATACAGCGCTTTCCCGCTCGCTATATCCAGTTGCAAAAGGCGGATGGGGGCAGAGCTTTTCACATCTGCCTCTGGGCCATCCTGAATCAATGGCCCCTCTGTGCTGACCATAATTGATTCCTGGTCCACAGATAAGGCCAGGGCTTCAAAGGCCAGATTATCACGAACACCCTTATCCTCGGCCGCCCTATATTTTTGTGGCACCGTAAAGTCACGGATATAACCACCGGACAATGTCATTTCCCGAATGAAGGGGTCTACACCCTCCTTGGCATGACCTTCGCTGGTCCAATAGTAACTTTGACGATCAGGGGAAAGGCGCAGGGCCTCAGGGTCCACAGATGCCTTACCAAAAAATTCAGGCTTTGGAAAAAACGCCCCATCCGGTTGTTTCATAAAATGCACGTCCGTCAATTGCCACTTGTGAAAACCGGAGACGTCATAATCAAGTTTTAGGCCATAAAAACGCGCCGGATTATAACGCGACCGATCATCACAAATGGCAACATAACTGTTTGTTTCGGAATCGTAATCAAGTGACGACAGCCCCCCGACAGTGGTCTCCTTATAGATCCGGTCATGAGGAATCACCTGCTGACCGATAAAGGCAAGTGTCATATCCTTGCCATGGGAAAATACCGTCATAGCACCATAGACAATTATGACGGCCAGCATTTTCAATAAGTGACACATATATAATTTCCCGAATATCCCAAATTTCTTTCTGCCCCCATTTTGACCAAATGGTCAATCATTACAACAATAAAAAAACCCCATGAAAATTAATTCATGGGGTTTTGAATATTTTATATGTTGGCTCTTTAAGCGACCAGATCAAGGACGCCGAGGATTTCGGTCAGGCGGTCGCGGGTTTTGTTGGCTTCGGCCAATTGATGATCGTCTTTGGCATCGGTCACATCTTCGCTGGCGTCTTTAAGTTCGGCTTCCAGAGCGGTGCGGTCCACATCGGACAGCAGCATGGCTTCTTCGGCCAGAACGGTCAGGCCCGCGGGGTTCACCTCGGCAAAACCGCCGCGCACCAAAAGCAATTCCGGCGTCTCACCGTTGTGAACTTCCAATATGCCGGTGCGCAGAGTTGATACCACAGGCGCGTGATTAATCAGCACGCCAAAATCGCCCTCAACACCCGGCACAACCACCATATCCACATCCGTGGACATAAGAAGTCTTTCCGGTGATACAAGTTCAAAATGTAGCTTATCTGCCATGATTATACCTTTATCGCGCCCTATGCCGCATCCGCCGCCATTTTCTGGGCTTTGGCAACAACATCATCAATACCGCCCACCATAAGGAAAGCAGCTTCCGGCAGATCATCATACTTGCCTTCAAGAATTTCTTTGAAGCTCTTCACGGTATCTTCCAGTTCAACAAACTTGCCGGGCATATTGGTGAAGACTTCGGCCACATGAAACGGCTGTGACATAAAGCGTTCAATCTTACGGGCGCGTCCCACGACAATTTTATCGTCTTCGGACAGCTCATCCATACCCAGAATGGCAATGATGTCCTGCAATGATTTATATTTCTGCAGGATTTCCTGAACTTCACGGGCAACGCCGTAATGTTCTTCGCCCACCACATCGGCGGTCAAAATACGTGATGTAGAATCAAGCGGGTCAACCGCCGGATAAATTCCTTTTTCAGAAATGGCCCGGTTCAGAACTGTTGTCGCATCCAAATGGGCAAAGGATGCGGCCGGCGCAGGGTCGGTCAAGTCATCGGCCGGCACATAAATCGCCTGCACAGAGGTAATCGAGCCTTTGTTGGTTGAGGTAATACGCTCTTGCAGCGTCCCCATATCGGTCGCCAATGTCGGCTGATAGCCCACCGCAGACGGGATACGGCCCAATAATGCGGACACCTCGGCCCCGGCCTGGGTGAAACGGAAGATATTATCCACGAAGAACAACACGTCCTGACCTTCCTGATCGCGGAAATATTCCGCCACGGTCAAACCGGACAGGGCAACGCGGGCACGCGCGCCGGGCGGCTCGTTCATCTGGCCATAGACTAAGGCCACTTTTGATTTGTCGCCCTCAAGATCAATAACATTTGAATCGATCATTTCATGATAGAGGTCGTTACCCTCCCGGGTACGTTCACCAACACCGGCGAAAACAGAATAACCACCGTGGCCTTTGGCGATATTATTGATCAATTCCATGATCAAAACCGTTTTGCCAACGCCCGCACCGCCAAACAGACCAATCTTGCCGCCTTTTGCATAAGGCGCGAGCAGGTCAACAACCTTAATACCGGTCACCAGAATTTCTGATTCAGTTGACTGGTCGGCAAAATCCGGCGCGTCCGCATGAATGGGCGCGCTCTGTTTTTCACCGATGGGGCCGCGTTCATCAATTGGCTCACCGATCACATTCATGATCCGGCCAAGGGTTTCCGGCCCAACCGGAATAGAAATCTGGCTGCCGGTATCGGCTACCACATTACCGCGCACCAGACCATCCGTTGAGTCCATGGCAATCGTACGGACTTCATTTTCACCAAGATGCTGCGCCACTTCAAGAACAAGGCGGTTGCCATTATTGTCACATTCCAGGGCAGACAGGATAGCGGGCAATGCCCCATCGAACTTAACGTCGACAACGGCACCAATCACCTGACTTACACGACCAATAGACTTTGCTGTCATTTTATCTCAACTCTCGTTTTCAATTCATCTTTTACATTTGGGGGCATAAATGCCTTCGACCCAAACTACGCTTTATCAGAGGGCTTCCGCGCCTGAAATAATTTCAATCAATTCGTTGGTAATCACGGCCTGACGGGTACGGTTATACGTCGTCCGCAGGCTGTCAATCATATCGCCGGCATTACGGGTGGCGCTGTCCATAGCGGTCATGCGCGATCCTTGTTCGCTGGCGGCATTTTCAAGTAAAGACCGGAAAATCTGCACCCCCAGATTACGGGGCAGCAGTGCTTCCAGAATTTCTGTCTCGTCCGGTTCATAATCATAGGCCGCGCCGCCAAGATCAACAATATTATCCCCATCAAAGGAGGCCGGGATCATTTGCTGACCCGTGACGATCTGGGTGAGCGCCGACTGGAATTTGGCGTAAAACAGCGTACAGACGTCAAATTCACCCGCATCAAATTCTGTCAGAAGATAATCAGCGATCGGCCCGGCATCACCATAAGACAGGCGTTTCACATGGGACAAGTCAAAATGTTTCACGATCCGGCTGCGATAGTCACGGCGCAGGGCCGCTGCGCCCTTTTTACCTATGGTGACAATCTTAACGTCCTTGCCTTCGGCGATCAGACTGGAAATTTTAGCCCGCGCGCCTTTGACAATATTGGTGTTAAAACCACCGCACAGACCCCGTTCGGATGTGGCTACAACAACAAGATGGACATGCTCCTTGCCGGTGCCGGCCAGAAGTTTTGGCCCGCCAACCTGCCCGATCATACTGGAAGCCAATGACGCCAGAACACTTTCCATACGCTCGGCATAGGGCCGCGCCGCCTCGGCAGCATCCTGCGCCCGACGCAGCTTTGACGCTGCCACCATTTTCATGGCCTTGGTGATCTTCTGTGTGCTTTGCACACTTGTGATCCGGTTTCTGAGGTCTTTAAGGTTAGCCATACTGAGCTTATCCTAAATTACTTAGACAAAATTCTTAACAAAGATCGCCAAAATATTCTTCAGCGTGGCTTCGGTATCATCCGATACCTTGCCTTCATTGGTGATAGCATCCAAAACAGCCTTATGCTGAGCGTGCATTTCTGCCATCAGGGTCTCTTCAAAGCGGCCCACGGCGGAAACATCAATTTTATCCAGATAGCCATTCACGCCCGAGAAGATGGACACCACCTGCTCAGCCACGGACATCGGGGAATATTGCGCCTGTTTCAGTAATTCCGTCAGACGCGCGCCCCGGTTCAGCAATTGCTGGGTTGAGGCATCAAGGTCGGAACCAAACTGGGCAAAGGCGGCCATCTCGCGATATTGCGCCAATTCCAGCTTAATGGAACCAGAGACCTGCTTCATGGCCTTGACCTGCGCGGCAGAACCCACGCGCGACACACTAAGGCCCACATTAATGGCCGGGCGAATACCCTGATAGAATAATTCTGTTTCCAAAAATATCTGCCCATCGGTGATGGAGATCACATTGGTCGGGATATAAGCGGACACGTCACCGGCCTGAGTTTCAATGATCGGCAGGGCCGTCAGGGAACCATTACCATTGGCATCATTCATTTTCGCCGCCCGTTCGAGTAAGCGGGAATGAAGATAAAATACGTCACCAGGATAAGCTTCGCGGCCTGGCGGGCGGCGCAGAAGCAAAGACATCTGACGATAAGCCACCGCCTGTTTGGACAGGTCATCATGAACAATCACGGCATGCATGCCGCCGTCCCGGAAAAACTCGCCCATGGCGGTCCCGGTATAGGGGGCCAGAAACTGCAAGGGGGCCGGCTCTGACGCGGTGGCGGCCACAACGATGGAATAATCCATCGCGCCGCGCTCTTCCAACGTTTTTACAATCTGGGCAACGGTGGATCGTTTTTGACCGATCGCCACATAAATGCAATAGAGTTTCTTACTTTCATCGTCACCGGCGTTGATGTCTTTCTGATTGAGAAAAGTATCAATGGCCACAGCCGTTTTACCGGTCTGACGATCGCCAATGATCAATTCCCGCTGGCCACGCCCGATCGGCACCAGACTATCAATGGCTTTAAGGCCGGTTTGAACCGGCTCATGAACGGATTTACGGGGAATAATACCCGGTGCCTTGACCTCCACACGGGTCCGTTTGACATCGGTCAGCGGGCCCTTGCCGTCAATGGGATTGCCCAGGGCATCGACGACACGGCCCAAAAGACCGCGTCCGACCGGCACATCCACAATGCTGCCGGTACGCTTAACCGTGTCACCTTCTTTAATGTCACGGTCGGATCCGAAGATCACCACGCCGACATTATCCGATTCAAGATTAAGGGCCATACCCATAACCTTGCCGGGGAATTCAACCATTTCACCGGCCTGAACATTATCAAGGCCATAGATACGGGCAATACCGTCCCCGACCGACAGAACTTTACCGACTTCTGAAACTTCAGCTTCCTCGCCAAAATTGGCAATTTGCTCTTTCAGGATCTTAGATATTTCCGCTGCACGGATGTCCATTATCCAACCTCTTTCATTGATTCTTCAAGATTAGTTAGTTTTGTGGTCAGCGACGAATCGATCATGCGGGAACCTATTTTGACGACCATACCCCCAAGGAGGCCCTCGTCAACGTCCGTATCCACAGTCACATCACTACCGACCATTGATTTAAGTTTGCTTTTCAAGGCATCAAGCTGCGCCTTTGACAATTTATGTGCCGTAACCACAGACGCACTCACTTCCCCCTTATGATGGCTGAGGATGCGCATAAATTCAGAGATGATGTTCTGCAATTGATCAAGGCGGCCATTATGTGCCACCACACCAATAAAATTTGCCACCAGATTGTCAATCTTTGCCGCCGAAGCCACCGCCGCAAAGGCCCGGCCTTTTGCTTCAGCGGAGATAATCGGGTTTAATGTCAGGGCCTTAAGCTCTGCGCTTTCCGCAAGTAATCCGCTGAGTGCCGCCATATCCTGCGCTGTTCTATCCAGCGTATCTGCCTCAATGGCCAAGTCGAACAAGGCGATAGCATAGCGCCCCGCAAGCCCGGAAATGATCAGATTCTCAGAAACAATATTTGTCGCCATTTCAGATGACACTATACACACCTCGAATTTGTTTTGGTCTCAAGCCAATTTTTACCTTTTTCCATTTGCAGAACAGGCTATAAACTGGCTAAGTATTTATTTGTTGGCGATACCTAGCACAGTGATCTTCAGACTTCAAGGCAGCAAATGGGTAACATGATCTTTTTTTAATATCTCCGCCGCCGCCAGCGGCGGGCTATAGGCTGATACGACATTATAATAGCACCCAAAGGGAGACATTCATGGGGGATTTTATCCTCTATCATAAGGACAGAACAGCAGAAGCAAAGGTCAAAGCCGCGCTAACCTGCCTCGCCGAACAAGGCTCGAAAAACCCCTTTTCTGCCGCGCATGATGGTTATGTGATCAATTTTTTCCCCGAACATCTCTCCCCTATAAAGAATGTTACCTTGGAAGAGAACGGCGACTTCTGCGGATCATCGGGTACTTTTATATATAAGAATCTTATGGGCCAGCAAGCCTGCGCGGCTCTGTTGCATGATTTCACGCTGGAGGGCTATCAGCCAAAGGATTACAGCGGTATTTTTACCGTGATTTTGCGAAAAAACAACCGCCTGTATCTCCTGACCGACCCCTTGGGGGGCAACCGGGTTTACCGGAATGATCAGCAAAATTTCTGGGCCTCTTCCTTCCTTGCGGCGGCAACGGCCTCGGCCAAACTATCGGTCAATCGGCAAGCCCTGTATGAGTATGCCTTTCAGGAAACCACCTATGGCCAGGACACGATTTTTAACGAAGTGACCAGTCTTAATGCTTTGAAGATTTTTGAATTTACCCCGGATGGCCCGGTGACTCATGACAAGAATTTGAATTTTGACTTTCAGCCCAGCACCGCCGCTTTGCCAGATCTGCTGGCCGAGACAGCGCATCTTCTGCGCGGGGCGATAAGGCCGGTTTCGGCGATATTTGGCGACAAGATTCGCACCGCCCTGTCCGGCGGTTATGATTCGCGGCTGATGCTGGCCCTGTTAAAAGACAGCGGCAGCAACCCCGGCGTTTATGTTTATGGCCCGGATGACAGCCCGGATGTCACTGTTGCCCGCACCATTGCCCGCGGCGAGGGCTTCGCCCTCAACCATATTAATAAAGCCAGCCACCCCGTCCCCACACCAGAGGAATATGACCAAATCGTCCGGGATAATTTTTATGGCCTTGACGGCCTGCCGGGCGAAGGCATCTTCGATTTTGGCGCCAATATGGCCACGCGCCGCGAAAGATCTGGCGGAGGCCATATGATATTCAACGGCGGCGGCGGCGAAATTTTCCGCAATTTCTTTTATCTGCCGGATAAGACCTTCACGGTCACAGACCTGATCAATAGTTTTTATTGCCGCTATACAACAGATATTTGTACGGAAGAATTTAACGAACGCGGCTACCGCGCGGCTCTGCGTGGCAAGATTATGACAGCCCTCGGGGTGACGGCCGATAGGCTTAATCGCCAACAGGTCGACTATGCCTATCCGGCCTTTCGTCTGCGTTACTGGACGGCCAGAGATAACAACAACAACACGCGGCTCGGGCCTTATTTAACGCCATTCATATCCTACAGCATGATCAAACAGGCACTGACCATTCCCATAGCCTTAAAGAATCACGGCATCTTTCAGGCGGCATTGATCCGCGCCATCAGCCCGGAACTGGCGGCCTATCCGTCCGATTATGGCTATAGCTTTGATCAAAAAATCCCGCTCAAGGCGAAAATAAAAAATATCCTGACCTACCATCGGCCAACTTGCCTGCGCCGCTACAGCTATGCCATTCAGCATAAATTGGCCCAACATAGAATGGCCCCCTTGGCTCTACCTAAAACATTAACTCCGGAATTTCTGGCCCCCATCTTCAAGGATGGCCTGCCCCATATGGCCCAATATTTCAAAATAGATCAGATCAAGGATACCGCCCTCCTCAGCCGGCTTCATACGCTGGAATATCTGTTTCAGCATTTTAAGCTTTAATAGAAACTATAAGGATCAATATCGACCTGAAAGCTAACGCCGCGTTCCATAGGGCAGGCAGACAGCCACGCACCCATGATTTTTTGCAACCGCACCTCTTTTTCTGCCTTGACCAACAGGCGGAAACGATTTTTGCCTTTCAGAAAGGCCATCGGGGCCGGTACCGGGCCAAGAACCGTCACCCTTTTATCCTTGGGGGCAAGGGCGGCAATCCGACGAGCGGACTTGGCCACAGCATTAAAATCCACGCCCGAGACAATGATCGCCGCCAGCTTGCCAAAGGGCGGCAACATATGTTGTTCCCTGTCATTGGCCTCCTGTTCCAGAAATACCTGCCCATCGCCGGAAATCAGAGCGGCAAGCACGGGATGATCTGGCGTGTAAGTTTGGAAAATAACCTGTCCGGGCTTTTCTGCCCGTCCGGCCCGTCCCGCCACCTGTTCCAATTGCTGCCAGGTACGTTCCGCCGCCCGGGGATCACCGCCGCCCAAACCCAAATCAGCATCAACCACGCCGACCAGCGTTAACAGGGGGAAATGATAGCCCTTGGTGACGATCTGGGTGCCAATGATGACGTCAATCTCGTGACGTTCGATGCGCTGAATCATCTGGCGTAATTCGGTAGGCGAGGCGATTTCATCGCTGGCCATCACGGCGATGCGCGCACCCGGAAATAACGTCTGGACTTCTTCGGCGATGCGTTCCACCCCCGGCCCACAGGCCACCATGCTATCGGTCTTTTCACATTGTGGGCAGACATTCGGTCTGCCGCAGGAAAAACCGCAGTGATGACAGGTCAGCCTGTCGCCTTTTCGATGTTCCACCAGCCAGGCCGTACAATGGGGACAGGCCATACGATGACCACAAGCGCGGCACAGGGTCAGCGGCGCATAGCCCCGGCGGTTGAGATATAATAACGCCTGTTCGCCCTGTTCAAGATTTCGTGCCAAGGCTGCGCGCAAGGGATCGGAAAGCCAGCGGCCCGTTGTCATTTTCTGCTGCCGCATATCAACGACTTTCATATCCGGCAGGGCGGCGCTGCCATGTCGCTCGCCCAAATACAGCCAGTCATATTTGCCCGCTTCCGCATTCAATATGGTTTCCAGTGACGGGGTGGCCGAAGCCAGCACGACCGGGCAAGAGGCCTGCATCGCCCGCACCACCGCCATATCCCGGCCCTGATACATCACGCCGTCCTCTTGTTTGAATGTCGCCGAATGTTCCTCATCCACCACGATCAGCTTCAAATCCTGAAAGGGCAAGAACAAGGCCGACCTTGCGCCGACAACCACCCTTGCCCGGTCTGTCCTATTATTTTTGCCCGTCGCCCACCATGCGCGGCGGCGTTGGGCCGGGGTCAGTTCAGAATGCCAGACCACCGGGGCGGTGCCAAAGCGTTGTTCAAATCGCGTCAGCCATTGGGCGGTCAGGGCAATTTCCGGCACCAGAACCAATATCTGGCCGCCCTCTGCCCTTAACGCCTCGGCAATGGCCTCAAAATATACTTCTGTCTTACCGGAACCGGTGATGCCTTCCAATAGTGCCGGTTGAAAACTGTGCTGCGCCACCAATTGCCGCATGTGGGACGCGGCCTTCTGCTGCTCTGCCGATAAGATGGGCCCGGCGAAATTTGCATCCGGCGCGGGATAGGCATCATCGCCGATAACCGTCACTGGTATCATCTGCCCCGCCTTGACCATGCCGCGCAAGACGCCTTCGCCAACAGCAGCGAGTTCGGCCCATGTTTTCAATGGCAGCGGCATATCCACCGGCACCGCCGCTGCCGCGACCCTGCTTCGGGCTGCGGTCATTTTCTCCGGCAAATCATCGGCCAGGCGATATAACGTCTTTTGCTTGGCCCGGCCAAATGCGCGCGGTACGCTAACCGCCATTTTCAGCACCGCGCCCGGCGGCGACAATGTATAGGCCGCTACCCAGTCGATGAACTGCCTTAACGATAGCGGCATGGGCGGCAGGTCGAGTTTTTCCGCAACTGCTTTTAACTTTTCAATCGGCACATCGCTGCGCTCAGGTGATAGTGACCAGACCACAGCCAACATCATACGGCTGCCGAGCGGGGCCATGACAAAATCCCCCTCGGCCAGAGGGCGATCCCCCTCAAGCAAATAATCACCCCCAAGAAGGTAATCAAAAGGCCCGGAAAGCGGCAACGGCAGCAACAACTGAATACGGCGCGGATCAGGATTCAACATCATCCTCCAAATAAAAGGCTATTCTTTTACGGCACTATATTATAAAACTGATTTCAGAAAATATTTTTATTCAGGCAATTTCTTTTGGGAAAGGTTTTTTAAGGCATGAAGTTTTTTTTGGATACAGCGGAAATTGATGACATTCGCGAAATGGCCGTTACGGGACTGGTTGATGGAGTCACCACCAATCCCTCACTGATATTAAAATCTGGCCGGGATTATTTTGAAGTGACCAGAGAAATTTGCGATCTGATCGATGGCCCCGTCAGTGCCGAGGTTGCCGCCACCGATTATGATGGCATGATCGCCGAAGCCGCCAAAATTTACGATATTGCCGATAATATCGCGCTGAAGGTTCCCATGACCATAGACGGGCTTCGGGCCTGCAAACATTTCACCGATCAGGGCAGAATGGTCAATGTGACACTGTGTTTCTCTTCGGCACAGGCCCTGCTGGCGGCCAAGGCCGGGGCGAGCTTTATTTCCCCTTTCGTGGGCCGTCATGATGATGTCGGTTTTGATGGTATGCAACTGATCGAGGACATCCGGCTGATTTATGACAACTATCAATTCAGCACGGAAATTCTGGTGGCCAGCACGCGCCACCCCATTCATATCATTGAAAGCGCACGGATTGGTGCCGATGTGGTGACTCTGCCGCCAAAGGTGTTGCGCCAGCTGTTTAACCATCCGCTGACCGCCAATGGTCTTGCGGCCTTTGTCGCGGATTGGGAAAAAACCGGCCAAACCATCGTATAATAATAAAACCGTATAATAATAAAATCATATAATAATAAATTGGTAATATTTTCTCTGTTATAGTCCTCTGGTAAGTGAGCCGTAAGTGACTATTCAAGGACTGGGTTGTGTCAGATAAAAAAAAGAAAGGCCAAATTGGCCAAATTGGCCAAATTGGTAAGGCGATAAAAAGCCGCGCCTTACATGAGGATGAGGTACGGGATTTTTTGATCCTGAATCCGGATTTCTTTGATATCAACCGTGAT
>Ga0316204_10007031_pt1 | contig 16806 bp, 14 predicted proteins | sample 6monrhotite_MG_2_FD_205661 | JGI IMG/M metagenome (GOLD analysis project Ga0316204, IMG submission 205661) | Microbial mat bacterial communities from mineral coupon in-situ incubated in ocean water Damariscotta River, Maine, United States -... | ecosystem: Environmental > Aquatic > Marine >... | reverse complement strand
AATATGTCGAAGCATTGTCTAAAAAATTAGGCGGCCGTGATTTGCAAATACTGATTGAGCCGGGCCGTGCGATTGCAGGTAATGCCGGTATTCTTGTGACAAAAGTCGAGTTTCTCAAAAATAACGACGAAAAGCATTTTGCAATTGTTGATGCTGCTATGAATGATTTAATGCGCCCTGCACTCTACAGTGCATGGCAAGATATTGTGCCTGTGCATAAAAAAGAAGGAAGCAGCCAATGTTATGACATTGTTGGTCCAATCTGTGAGACAGGTGACTTCTTAGGTAAAGATCGTGACTTAATCATTGAAGCGGATGATTTGCTTGCAGTTCGTTCATCGGGTGCATATGGCTTTAGCATGAGTTCAAACTATAACACGCGTCCACGTGTGGCTGAGATTATGATAGATGGCGAAAAAATACACGTGGTAAGAGAGCGTGAAACAGTTGCATCTCTCTTTGCCAACGAATCAATATTGCCATAAATACAGTTAAATTATATTGATGATGGAACGCATATTAGAACCAGAATTAATGGAGCAACAAGAGCAAGCAGAAGCTTATGCGAATGCTGATTTTTCACAGGCACATGATTTATTTGTTGCACAGTTTAAAGAAAAATTTTCAGATATCCCCTCAGGTTTTAATGACGTTGTTTTAGATTTGGGCTGTGGACCGTGTGATGTCACTCGTCGTTTCGCTAAAGCTTATCCTGATACAGGCTTTCATGCAGTTGACGGATCAGCAGAGATGTTAAGCCTCGCGCAAAAGCTTAATCAGCAAGAAAATCTCAATACTAGAATAAAGTTAATCGAAGGCTATATACCTGGGGTCGAACTGCCGCAGTCTTCTTACCATGCCATTATTAGTAATAGTTTATTACATCACTTACACAATCCTTTAGCTTTATGGCAAACCATTCAGCAACATGCAAAACCTTTTGCGCGTGTATTTGTGATGGACCTTATTCGACCCATCGATGAGCAAACGGTGAAATTTTTAGTCTCAGAATATGTTGCCAATGAAGCAGAAATTCTACAGCAAGATTTTGAACATTCATTACGTGCAGCCTTCACTGTTAATGAAGTTAGAAGCCAATTAAATGAAGCGGGTTTAAGTCAACTTGCAGTCGAAGAAGTGAGTGATCGGCACATGATTATTTATGGTGAAATGTAAGCGATATTTTAGATATGAAAAATAACTCCACTTCAAAGACACAAAAAAAATTTTATTAAAGACTCGCTTGCACACATTTTAAAATGCCATAGTCATACTGGCCTTCAAAGGTTTCATAGACCGGCTTTAAGCGGCCATCGTTATCGGGTAGTTCTAATGCGGCGATAATTTCATCGTATTCAGATGGATTTAGCTGAAAGATTTCAACGACGTCAAGCAAACCTACTTCTATAGCTTCGGCAACATGACTATATACTGTGGCAAGTTTAATATCACGTTGCTTAGCGACCTCATGTATGTCTAGACCTTGCTCTATAAGAACCAAGCTTTCATTTACGGTATTACTCAGTTGGTTATTTAATAGCTCGGGCAGAGGATTATCAAGAATAATATCTAAAAATCCCTGACCATATTTATCTCGTTTCTTTTCACCTATGCCGGATATATATTGCATTTTATCAAGTGAAGCTGGTCGACGTTGTGCCATTTCTTCTAAGGTGCTGTCATGAAAAATAATGTACGGCGGTACACCGGTTTCTTCTGCAAGCTGTAAGCGATGGTCACGAAGTTTTTCAAACAAGCTTTGATCATGTTGATGTAAGTGACTTTTATGTTTCGCTTTTTTGCTTTTATTAGAGTTTGTTTGTGGTTTGCGAAGTATCAGCTCAATTTCACCACGCAATAATGGACGAGCACGTTCATCTAGTTTGATCGCGCCATGCCCTTCGAGATCAGAATAGATATAACCGAGTGACATTAACTGGCGAAAAACACTTCGCCATTCATGTTCATCAAGATCTTTTCCTATGCCGTACGTGCTGACACTGTCATGCTTAAATTGCTTGATGCGATCATTATCTTTACCGCGTAACACGTCAACCACATAGTTCACACCAAAGCGTTGTTCTGTTCTATGTATGCATGAAAGCGCTTTACGAGCAGCTTCAGTGGCGTCCCAACTCTCGGGAGGATTAAGGCAGGTATCACAATTACCACAAGGTTCTTTTAGTTCTTCATTAAAATAAGCGAGAATCGATTGACGGCGGCAATGGCGTTGTTCACATAAGCCGAGCATCGTTTCGAGTTTATGGTGTAACACGCGTTTAAATTGTTCGCTCGAATCATTGTTCTCTGCCATTTGTCTTAAGCTTATGACATCTTGTAAACCATAAGCCATCCATGCATTAGCAGGCTGTCCATCACGACCAGCACGCCCTGTTTCTTGATAATAAGCTTCTATACTTTTTGGCAGGCTTAAATGTGCAACAAAGCGCACATCGGGTTTATCAATACCCATTCCAAAGGCAATGGTGGCGACGATAATAATATTTTCTTCACGTAAAAATCGACGTTGATGTTGTGCTCTTATGTCATTTGATAAGCCCGCATGATAAGGCAAAGCTTTTCGCCCTTGTCGTACCAGCCAGTCAGCCGTTTTATCAACTTTATTGCGTGATAGACAATATATGATGCCTGAGTCATGTGGATGTTGGTTCTCTAAAAAATCCCACAACCGATCACGTCCATTAGCTCCTTCACTAATGGTGTAATTGATATTTGGGCGATCAAAACTGTTAATGAATAATTTAGCATTGTGCAAGTTAAGTTGCTGAATAATTTCTTCGCGAGTACGTATATCCGCTGTTGCGGTTAAAGCAATACGAGGAACAGTAGGAAAACGTTCGTGTAGAATTCTTAATTGTTGATATTCTTTGCGGAAGTCATGTCCCCATTGTGAAACACAATGCGCTTCATCAATAGCAAACAAAGCAATATTAGAACGCTCCAGTAACGATAACATTTTCAATGTCATCAAACGTTCGGGAGCCACATAAAGAAGATCGATCTCTCCTTTCAGCAATAATTGTTCGGTTTGTTGTTGTAACTCAACATCCATTGATGAGTTAAGAAAAGCAGAACGGATCCCAAGTTGTTGTAATGCATCAACCTGATCTTGCATTAACGCGATTAAAGGAGAAATGATAATGCCTACGCCTTGACGAACCATGGCAGGTATTTGATAACACAACGACTTACCGCCACCGGTTGGCATGAGTACTAATGCATCATCGCCATTTAGTAAGCTCTGTATTATCTCAGCTTGATGGTGTCGAAAGTCATCATAACCAAAGGTGTTTTTTAGTATTTCTTGCGCGTGTTTCATTGTGTTTGATTGGTCTATTAGTCAGAAATTAATGTCGCCTAAATAATTAGGATTAAGTGCAGCCATTTAAAGAAAAGGTATTTATTAATGAGTTAGCTTGTTAAACCGATTATAAACGGGTTGATTTTAATTTGTTATATATACACACAACAATTTATAAGGTTATTTTTTACTATCTTGGGGTTAAAGGTGGCTGAGTTTTACGCCGATATAGTTAAGGCATTATTTAGTATTATGCTATTAATATTTCGTAATAATAAGCGTTATTTAGAGGTTATACATGAATTGGTTTTTTCGGCTAAGTATTCGGTGGAAATTACAGTTTGGTTTTTTTATGGTCACTATGGTGACGACCATTTTTAATCGTTTACTGGCATCAAACGAGCTAGAAAAAATGATTAACATTGCTAAAACAAATAATGTGGCCGAAAACGTTATTCAACAATTACAAGCTAATCATGCGACATATATTTTTAATTCATTCTGGGAGTCAGGATTAGAATTTATTATACAGTTTATGATTATCGGTGTCGTGGCAACGGCATTTGTGAAACCTATTCGTGCGTTATGTACAGCTCTTGAATCTGTTAAGGCGGGTGACTTAACAACACAGGTTCCCAATACATCATTAGATGAAATAGGAACTTTAGAAAGTAGCTTTAATGATATGCTAGAAAAACTGAACAGTATTATGCGAAATGTGCATGGTAATGGCAGAGGGATGTGTCAATCTGCATTCCAAATTTCAACGATCTCAAGAGAGATTGCCAAAACAAGCGAGAATGAACGGCAGCGATCTGAAGAAGTGTCTTCTGCAACAGAACAACTGCATAAAATCTCTGAAAAAGTAAAAGCCTCTGCACACAATGGTATGGAACTAGCGAAAGATTCGGAGCAGCAAGCGAAGCAAGGTATTGCAAATTTACAAAAAAATATCGAACAAATGGATCAAACGGCTTCCGAGGTTAATCGGGCATCATCTGAAATTGAAGAGCTTGCTGATTCTGCTGAACAAATTGGTAATATCGTGAGCACCATTAATTCTATTGCCGAACAAACCAACCTGTTGTCATTAAATGCTGCGATTGAAGCTGCCCGAGCGGGTGAGGCAGGAAGGGGCTTTGCCGTGGTAGCAGATGAAGTGCGCTCTTTGTCGCAAAGCACATCAAGTTCACTTGAAGAAATTAAAACGATTGTGACCACAGTAACAAATAAAGTTGATCAAGTTTCAGTCACCATGAAACGTGTTGTTCAGCAAGTGCAACAAAATCAAGAAATAGCGAGTGAAACACGCAGCACAATTGAAAAAATGGGTCAGCAAGTTATAGAGTCATCCGCAGCAAATAACGATATTCTTATTGCAAGCGACAATCAATTAGTACAGTTAAGTGAGCTACAAACGACACTTAAAAAATTATTTGAAACATTGGACGACAGCTCTTCAAAAATACAAACAACAGCCACCATTGGTACGGATTTATTAGGTGTAACTGAGCGTATTAATAAATTATTGTCTGGCTTTACCTTTCAGCATGTGAATGATATTGAGCGCGCTACGGACGAGAGCCGCGTCGCTCCGCGTGTTCATGGTAAGTTGATGGTAAAGATTATTGCGAATGATGAAATTACTGCTTGTGTCAGTAATGATTTTAGCGTTACCGGTATTCAAATACGCCTGCATGAAAAGTTAATACAAAAACATGTTGTCTTAATGCTATATAAACCAACAGATGATTCTAACGAATACCAACAGCAATTCCCCATTGCGTTTAAAGGAAAGATAATGTGGGAAAAAGAAGAAAACGGGCGTTATGTTTATGGCGTTGAGTATTATGAATTAAATGAAATTCATCATGAGTTTAATGAATGGTGTTTTGATTTCTTTAATAAAAATATGGCATTTGCTGAATAGGCATAAGTTGTTTTCTGATTATTGTTTTGAGTAAGGTTAAGGTGTTTTTTTCACGAGATTAATGCCATCTTTTTCTATGTTAATAATTTTTTGTTTGTATAAACTACCAATGGCTTTTTTAAAGGCTTTTTTGCTCATACCAAATAATTCAGAAATAATTTTAGGATCAGTTTTGTCGTGCACTGGTGCAAAGCCACCTTGTTGATTTAAGTGAGTGAGAATAATGCGTTCATATTTATCACGCGTCTCTTTACCACCTTGCAGGCTTATATCAATTTTTCCATCGGGTCGAATACGTTTTATAAAGCCATCTATGCTTTGTCCAAAACTTAAACGTTGATGCACTTCATTTTCATACAGCACGCCCCAATGACTATTATTAATGATGGCTTTGAATCCAAGGTCAGTGCTGTTAGCAACGAGTAACTTAACCGCTTGTTGTGGTGTGTAGTCATGCGGCTTATCGTCGTCCAGAAACTTATCAATTTTAGATGAAGCTGTGATACGGCCTTTTAATTTATCAAGATACAAATAGACGATATAAGAACGTCCCACCTCCATCGGTCGATGTTGTTCGCCAAAAGGCACAAAAAGGTCTTTTTCTAAACCCCAGTCCAGAAATGCACCGGTATTATTAATATCAACAACTTGTAAGTAAGCAAATTCACCCAGCTGAGCTTTTGGTTTTAAGGTTGTCGCGACAGGGCGGTCTTCTGAATCTAGATAAAGGAAAACCTCAATCTCATCACCCATCTCAATATCTCTGGGGACGTACTTCTTTGGTAAGAGGACTTCATACAAATTTTCTGCATCTAAATAAACACCAAAGTCGAGTTTTTTGAGTGTTTTTAATTTGTAGGTTTTACCAATGGTGATCATGGTTTTGTCTCGGTAGATGCAGAGGTTTTCGTTAAGGTGAATTATACTCTAATTTGTTATGGAGCTAGAGGCTTAGTTTAAATGTTTAGCAATCCTTCAGAAGATGAAATTATCAGTATTCTTAAAACCACAAAAACAATGGCGGTTGTTGGATTATCGCCTAAGCCAAAGCGGCCAAGTCATAGTGTGTCAAAGGCAATGCAAGGATTTGGCTATACGATTATTCCAGTACGTCCCGCTGTGGATGAAGTATTGGGAGAAAAGGCGTATGCAGATTTAGAGTCTATTCCTACAGATTTATTGGCTAAGATTGATATGGTGGATGTCTTTCGTGCAGCAGATAAAATCACTCCGATTATTGATGCTTGTATTGAGTTAAAAGTCCCCCTCATTTGGCTGCAGGATGGTGTTATTAATGAAGAAGAAGCACTTCGAGCACAAAAAGCCGGTATTACTGTCGTAATGGATCGATGCGTTTATCGTGATTATATTCAGTTTTTAAAATAAGAGCATTCTGAACATAACAGGCCATGACAAATAATATTAATAAGAATAAAATCATTTGATGGAAATTGACTTCACAAAAATGCATGGCTTGGGCAATGATTTCGTTGTTATTGATGCCATTAATCAAGATGTCGATTTATCAGAGCAGCAGGTTCAATTTATTGCTGATCGTCACTTTGGCGTGGGCTGTGATCAACTATTGTTAGTAGAAGAGTCTGATAATGACGAAGTGGATTTTATTTACCGTATTTTTAATGCTGACGGCGGCGAAGTTGAGCAATGTGGCAATGGCGCGCGTTGTTTTGCTGTTTTTGTCACTGAAAAGGGTTTAACCGATAAAAATCCCATTATTGTTGAAACAAATACCGGCGTCATTACTTTACATCTACAGGATGATGGTCAGGTTACTGTTGATATGGGTGTACCGGTATTAGCGCCTTGGAATATACCGTTTAATGCTGACACCCAACGAAGTGAGTATTCACTTGATGTAGGTGGCGAGGTGCTACAAATCGGCGCTGTGTCGATGGGTAACCCGCATGCGGTTACCGTGGTGAATGATATTGGTAGTGCAGCTGTTGAAGCAATGGGTGCTGAAATTGAAAGTCATCCACTTTTTCCAAATAGAGTGAATGCAGGTTTTATGCAAATTTTAGATGATGCACATATTCGATTACGAGTGTATGAGCGTGGTGCAGGTGAAACATTGGCTTGTGGAACAGGTGCCTGTGCAGCAATGGTGGTTGGTCAGATCCAAGGCTATTTGTCTGAGCATGTTGAGGTTGAGCTTCCTGGTGGACGATTACAAATTCACTGGCAAGGAGAGGGTACGCCCGTTATGATGACAGGACCGGCGACGACAGTATTTGAAGGTAAAGTCACACTATGAATTCTCAAGATAAAAAAGAAAAAGATACTAGCTTTGAACATGAAATAGTTCGCTACTTGCGTGACCACCCTGCTTTTTTCGAAGAGCACCAAGCGTTACTTGCAGATATGTTATTAATGCATGAGTCTGGAACGGCTGTTTCGCTAATCGAGAGACAAGTACAAATTTTACGTGAGCAAAAAGAAGAGCAAAAAAGAAAACTACAGACTTTAATAAATACCGCGCAAAATAATGAAAAGCTTAATAACAATGTCAATACACTGATTCTTGAGCTATTAGATGCTGAAACATTAGATGATGTTTTAGATGTGATTGAAAACCGCATACGAGATGATTTTGAAGCAGATGCTATTGCTGTGAAGTTATTAGCCTCTGGCAACGATATTTTAAAATCACATGAAACGCTGACTGCATGGCAGCAACCAGCTTTAGTGATTGGTGAAAAAGTCATGACAGCTAGACAACCCATGTGTGGTTCATTTAAAGCAGATCAAATGAATGCTTTGTTTGATGACCCTGATATTCAGTCTGCAGGTATTGTGCCTCTAGTGAAAAATGAAGGTAGTAAAAACTGCTACGGTATTATTGCTATTGGTAGTTATGATCCGCATCGTTTTCGAGCTGATATGGGCACAATCTTTCTTTCATTATTAGGAAAAGTGCTGACACGTATTTTAAAACGTCATCTTAAAGATTAATACCTTAAGGTCATTTCAAAATGAATAATACAGCAATGAAGTGGTTAGATACATTTCTTGCGAAACTCGCTCATGAACGCAATTACTCCCCTCATACTTTAAGTAACTACACTCGTGATTTAAACAGTTTTATAGCTTATTGCGAAGCTAATAATATTGATGACTGGTCTGATATTGATGATCAGCATGTACGGTTATTTATCTCTCAAAAACATCGTCAAGGCTTATCTGGCTCAAGTCTGCAACGACTATTATCCGCTTTAAGATCTTTTTTTAAATATTTATTGATTGAAGATAAAGTTAAAAATAATCCTGCGACCAATATTCAAGCACCTAAAACAAGTCGTAAACTCCCCTCAACTTTAGATATTGATAATGTAACGCGCTTGATTGAAATAAAAGGTGATGACGCTGAAACCTTAAGAGACAGGGCTATTTTAGAGCTTTTTTATTCATCCGGTTTACGTTTGTCAGAACTATCATCCATTAATGTTGAAAGTGTTAAAGACATTATCAGCGGCATGCTGCGGGTTAAAGGGAAAGGCGATAAAGAACGTGATTTGCCCGTTGGTTCAAAAGCCAGTGCTGCAGTGGAAGCATGGTCAAAAAAACGTAGTGAGTTAGCTAATGAAAATGAAAAGGCCTTATTTGTTGGCAAGCAGGGTAAACGTATACATAACTCTGTTATTCAAAAGCGATTAAAGTATTGGGCACAAAAGCAGGGAATCGACATCAATGTTTTCCCACATTTATTGCGCCACTCGTTTGCTAGTCATATGTTGGAATCCAGCGGCGACTTACGTGCTGTACAAGAACTTTTGGGTCATGCAGATATCTCGACAACACAAATTTATACTCACCTGGATTTTCAACATTTAGCGAAAGTCTATGATTCAGCACACCCAAGAGCAAAGTTATCCACAAAGTCACGTAATAAATAATTAACAGAAATAAGCCAATTTTAATAAGTATTCCATGGAAGGAGCTTAAGTGAACAAACTTTTTATTATTGTTATATTTTCGACTTTACCCTTAAGTATTATCACTGCGAAGAGTAAGAAAGACGATTACATTGAGTCAGCGCAACAGTTTCAACGTTGGTGTAAATTAGAAACACAACGTTATTTTAAAAGAAGAAAAATCACACCTTATAACTGGTCAGCATCAACCTATCGCCAGCTAAACGACTACAAAACTCATGGTCGATGGAAGATTGGGCGTAATGAGATTGAAGTACTTTGCCAGATTCGCATTGGTGATAAAGCCAAATACACTCAAATCAAAATACCCTTCGAAGATTAACTTGTTGTTTTATAATTACTTTTCAAAAAGTTGTGCGTGAATAATGAATATTGAATTGATTATTCACTAATCATGGTCTATAAATACGCTCATGTTGTCGAAATATTTTTGGAATTAAGTTCATGACAGATGAAATTAGAATTCAAATTCTTAATGCTGCGGAAAATCGGTTCCGTACTTACGGCTTTGGTAAAACCACCATGGCAGAAATTGCTGCTGATATTGATATGTCGACAGCAAATCTATATCGCTACTACGAAAATAAATTAGCGATTGGTTCTGCTATGGCGGAGCGTTGTTTTTGCGAGAGAGAAAGCTTTTTGTCGGAGATAGTGAGTAGATCAGGATTAACAGAGTCAAAACGTTTAGAAGTGTTTGTATTAGAAATGCTTGGCTTTATGCATGGCCAGTTTAGTAATGAACCAAAAATTGCTGAATTAGTAGAAGTTATAGTGACTAAACGGCCTGATATGGTTCAGGAAAAAATAGCGAGTGACAAGAAACTTATTGCACAAATATTATTGCAAGGAAATAACAGTACTGAGTTTGCTGTTAAAGATGTGGACGAAATGGCGGGTTATGTTCTTGCATCGATAGCGCAATTTATTACACCATTTTTTATGAGCATGTTTCCTTTAGATGAGCTCGAACGTTTAGCCAAAGGTGTCGTTGCTCTTATAGTCAATGGCCTAAAGAAATAATATCTGGAGAAGTGGAATGAGTGAAATGGAATCTAAGTTAGGTCCATGGGTTATAAAACATCGTTGGTTAATTATATTAATATCATTGTTTTTAGTTTTTGCTGCTGCGAGTGGCGGACGTTTCCTGGTTTTTAAAGCAGATTACCGTGTGTTTTTTAGTGATGATAACCCACAATTAAAAGCTTTCGATAAAATTGAAAAAACATATAGTCGTAATGACAATGTGTTATTCATAATAACGCCAAAAGATGGCAATGTTTTTACTCGTGAAACTTTAAAAGTTGTTGAAACTGTAACGGAAAAAGCGTGGCAAATTCCATACTCGACTCGAGTAGACTCCATCTCTAATTTTCAACATACCTATGCAGAAGGCGATGATTTAATTGTTGAAGATTTAGTTAGTGATGCTGAAAACTTATCTGATGATGATATTGCGCGAATTAAAAAAGTAGCGTTAAGCGAGCCATTATTAATTCAACGGTTAATTTCACCTAAGTCGCATGTCACATCTGTATCAGCAACTATTTCGTTACCCAATATAGATCAAACAAAAGAAGTGCCTGAAGTGATGTCTTTCGCAAGAAAGATGGCGGATGAAGTACGTGAGCTTGCTCCCAATGTTGAAGTACGTATTTCTGGTATGGTACCTATGAATAATGCTTTTGCAGAAAGTGCACAAGGCGACATGATGAACTTAGTCCCATTGAGTTTTGCTGTGATGTTCTTGATGTTACTTATTCTGTTGAAAAGTGTCACAACGACGCTTGGTATTATATTAGTTATATTTTTGTCTATTATGACAGGCATGGGTTTAGGTGGCTTTATGGGCTTTCCTTTAACAGGGCCGTCTGTTTCATCAATGACGATTATTTTGACTGTCGCCATCGCAAATTCTGTGCATGTACTGACGACATTCATTCATGAAATGCGTTCGGGTAAAGAAAAGAATACCGCTATTTCTGAAGCGCTGAGAATTAATTTACAACCTGTTTTCTTGGCCAGCGCAACAACCATGATTGGTTTTTTAACCATGAATTTTTCAGAAGTACCACCGTTTGGCCATCTCGGTAATTTTGTCGCTATGGGTGTTGTTGCATCATTTATATTGTCGGTAACCTTCTTGCCGGCATTGATTTCTTTATTACCTGTGCGCGTTAAAGTAGTGAAAGGTGAAGAAGACAAGCAAATGATTGCGCTGGGTGATTTTGTTGTTCGTAAGCAAAAACAACTAATGCTGATTATGGGAATTGTTATTGTTACTTTAATAATTTTTTTACCAAAAAATGAATTAAATGACATCTTTGTTCATTACTTTGATGAGACGATTGAATTTAGACAAGATTCTGATTATATCGATAAAAATTTAACCGGGCTTTATATTATTGATTACTCGCTAGAGACTGGCCAAGATAGCGGTATTAATAATCCTGATTATTTAAATGAAGTAGAAGCTTTTGCAAATTGGTATCGCGATCAACCAGAGACCCGCCATGTTAATATTTATACAGAAGTAATTAAACGTTTGAATAAAAATATGCATGGAGATGATGAACGTTGGGAAAAAATACCGGATGATAGAAATCTAGCTGCACAATACTTGTTAATGTATGAAATGTCCTTACCATATGGCTTGGATTTAAATAATCAAATTGATATAAATAAGTCTGCTTTACGTATGACGGTCTCTATTCAAACTATATCGAGTAATGAAATTCTTGAGCTTGGCGATAGAGCAGACAGTTGGTTAGCAAAAAATGCGCAGCACATTAAAGTGGCTGAAGGGACTGGGCCAACGATGATGTTCGCAAATATTGGTCAGCGAAATATTAACAGTATGCTGATAGCCACAACACTGGCATTAATACTTATTTCAGGTATTTTAATGTTTGCATTCCGTTCATTCAAAACGGGGCTGATCAGTATGATTCCAAATCTTGTTCCTGCTGCAATGGGTTTTGGTTTATGGGGGTTGCTAGTCGGAGAGGTAGGGTTAGCGTTATCGATAGTGACCACGATGACACTAGGTATCGTGGTTGATGATACCGTGCACTTTTTAAGTAAATACTTACGTGCTAAACGTGAACATGGTTACGATGCTCCTGATGCTGTTCGTTATGCATTTAAACATGTTGGCCGTGCCTTATTAACAACTTCAATTGTTCTCGTAGCAGGGTTTATTGTACTTGCACAATCTCACTTTAAAATGAATTCTGATATGGGCATGTTAACGTCTGCTGTTATTACATTCGCATTAATTGCAGACTTCTTCTTCTTGCCGCCACTACTAATGAAATTGGAGAAAAAATCATGAAAAGTATAATTTTAATATTGAGCTTGCTCGCTTTTACCGGAGTAATTTACGCTGAAACAGCCGAAGAGAAAGGATTGGCCATTGCTATTGAGGCGGACAAGCGAGATCAAGGTTGGGGTGACCAGGCGACAGTGATGAAAATGACGTTGCGCAACAGTCAAGGTGCAGAAAGTACACGTGAAATTCGCGGCAAAGCATTAGAAGTGAAGGGTGATGGCGATAAATCATTAACCATTTTTGATACCCCGCGTGATGTAAAAGGGACAGCTTTTCTGAGCTTTACTCACACTTTAAAAGCAGATGAGCAATGGTTATATTTGCCCGCGCTTAAACGTGTGAAGCGTATATCCTCATCAAATAAATCAGGCCCGTTTATGGGTAGTGAATTTGCATATGAAGATATTTCTTCGCAAGAGGTGGAAAAATATAAATACAAATTTATTCGTGATGATAAATATGAAGGACGAGATGTGTTTGTATTGGAGCTTTATCCGCAATATAAAAAGTCCGGTTATACTAAACAAATTTCATATATAGATAAAGAAATGTATCAACCATTAAAAATAGAGTTTTATGATCGCAAAAAAAGTCTGTTGAAAACGTTGACGCAGCATGATTATAAACAATATTTAAATAAATATTGGCGCGCAAATCGTTTAGAAATGCTTAATCACCAAACGGGAAAAAGTACTACATTATTATGGAAGTCATATAAATTTAAAAATGGATTTAACAAACGTGATTTCGATAAAAATAGTCTGAAACGCGCGCGATAAATTTTTAATGAAAAAAAATATCGGCCTTTTATTTTTTGTCTTACCATCAATGCTTTCGGCAAATGAATGGTCAGGCAATATTGCAATAGAACAAAAATTATTTAGTAATGATCCTTTATTATCTTCACAATATAGTCAATACAGTTCTATTGCAATTCAGCCTGAGTGGGTACATGAGTGGGATGGAGGAAATCAAATATTTTCTTTTGTTCCATTTGCGCGCTGGGATCAGCGTGATGATGAGCGTACTCATGTTGATATTAGAGAATTAAGTTGGTTAAAAGTTTTTGCTGAATCAGAATTGCGAGTTGGCGTGCGGAAAGTGTTTTGGGGCGTCAGTGAATCTCAACACCTCGTTGATATTATCAATCAAACAGATTTAGTTGAAAGCACGGATGGAGAAGAAAAGCTCGGTCAACCCATGATTAATTATGCCTTGATTAATGACTGGGGCACGGTCGATCTGTTTGTTTTACCTTACTTTCGTGAGCGGACATTTGCGGGTAATGACGGACGTTTACGTACTATTCCTCGAGTCGATGCTAGTAATCCAGAATATGAATCGAGTGATAAAGAAACTCATACAGATTACGCTGCTCGCTGGTCACACAGCTTAGGTGTTTGGGATATTGGTCTAAGTTATTTTGATGGGACTAGCCGAGATCCTGACTTCAAGCTTGGTTTAGATGCTAATGGTGACGATGTATTACTCCCTGTTTACTATCAAATGCAACAAACGGGAATTGATTTTCAAGCGACCTTAGATGCATGGTTATGGAAAGTAGAAGCGATAAACCGGCGTATAAATAATATTACTTATAATGCTACGACTGCGGGTTTTGAATATACTTTTTATGGTGTATTAGACTCAGCATCAGATATTGGCTTGGTAATGGAATATTTATATGATGATCGAAATGATTCTGCAACGACACCGTTTGAAGATGATCTCATGATGGGCATTCGTTGGACGAATAATGATGAAAATGATACCAGTTTATTGTTTGGTATTATTGCAGATAGAGATGATAGTTCACGCTTATATAGCATCGAAGCGAGTAGACGGATAGGGCAAAATTGGAATCTAAATCTTGAAGCAAGAGTGTTTAAAAAACTCACTGATGTGACAAGCCCACTTTATTCTCTTCGTGAAGATGACTTTTTACAGCTAGAGTTAAGTTATTATTTTTAAGATGTTTAACGTGGTTTTTGATTTTTATGCAGAAAAATTTACTAAATAGCCACCGAATTTACGAATATTTAGTACGCCAATATCTAAAATAAGGTACTGGCCCTTTATGCCTTGTAACGTCCCTTCAATTTTAGCCGTTTTGTCAAAGTTGAGAGATTTTACTTTTTCTGGGTAATCTTCAATAGGAAAGTTAATTGAAATCTGCTCTTCATTGAGTAAGCGGACATTTTTTTTGCCAAATTCTTTTTCTATAGCTTGTAGCTCTTTTGCTGAAGCTTTAATGAGCTCATCACGCTGAGCGGCTAAATCAATATGCTCAGCCTGCCCTTTCAGCATTTTTCGCCAGTCGGTACGATCTGAAACATGATTTTTTATAGCCATTTCCACTTTACCAGATAGTAAACGGTTACTGACTTTGAAAATAGGTAATGCTTCACTTGCTCCTTGATCAATCCAGCGAGTTGGTATTTGTGTGCCACGCGTAATACCAACCTTTATACCTGATGAATTTGCTAGATAAACATAGTGATCTTGCATACAAAATTCGTCGCCCCACTCAGGTTGACGACATGTTCCTGCTTCGTAATGGCATGTTTCGGGTTTCATTATGCACATATCGCACTTAGCAAGAGATTGAAAACAAGGGTAACAAAAGCCCTGGTTGTAACTTTTCTTGGTTTTTCGGCCACATTCCACGCAATGAATTTCATTATGATGGGTTAAGGTGATTTTTTTGCCGATGTAAGCATTTAAAGGGATCAGCTCATCGTCTAATGGGAGCTGATATTGTACGGGTGACTCTAGTGTCGTCACCATTTTGTTAAGATGGCCTGTGATTTTCATTTGCTTATTTTCTCATACCCGCTTATTTGATGCGAATTTAATCCATTTCCAAAATTTAACAGAAAAACACTAAATAAATGACAATTTGTACCGATATAAAAAGGTAAGAAAACCACTAATAAATACTGATAACGCAATAGTCACTTATGATTAAAAATTCAACAAAATCGGTATTTAAGTTTGGTGTGAGGCAGAAAGTTCTGCTGGTATTAATGTGTGTTTTATTAACAGCACTGTCTGTTAGTGGTTGGTTTGCATTCAGGGAAGAAAAGGAAAATATATTAAAAGAAGTTGAACAACGCGGCTCAGATATCAGTCGTTTTGTAGCGAAATCTCTCGTTTATAGCGTTATTGGCTATGATTATCACACGATTGATTTGTTACTAAAAGAAATCACATTGTCTGAAGATGTTGGCTACAGCAAAGTGGTCAATTTGAAAGGAAACACCATGGCTGAAGCTGGCGTTTTGCTGGAGAATGATCCATCAAAAATGGTAATTTTTAAAGAGGATCTGATATTAAATGATGAAGTAGTAGGAAAATTAACCCTCGGTATTAGTACCGAAAAAACGATGAAGCGATTACAGCATCAGAAGTATTCGTTAATAAAACGAGAAGCGATAATACTTTTATTAATAGCGATTGCAGAAATTATAGCGCTTTCTTTCATCATTATTAAACCCGTCAGTATTATTTCAAATTCATTAAATAAAAAAGAAGATGAAGGTCAAATAATTGGAACAATACCATTAAAGAGTAAAGATGAGTTTGGTGAGCTGGCAGATAAATTTAATGAATTAAGTCAGAATCTGAATATTGCAAATGCTGAATTACAATCAAGAATTGACTATGCAGATAAGGAACTCATTAAAACAAATAATATGTTGTTAGATCGTTCAAGTGAATTAATAGGTTTGAATGAAGAATTTAAAAAACTTTCAGTTACCGATCCGTTAACTGGGCTATATAACAGACGTTATTTTGAAGAAAAATTGGAAGATGAAATCAGAGTGTCTAAAAGACATGGAGATATAAACAGTTTATTTCTGATTGATATTGATAAATTTAAACAAGTAAATGATACATATGGTCATATGCATGGTGATACTGTAATAAAGAAAGTGGCTAACACGATTAAATCAAGATTGAGAGAAGTTGATGTTGTATGTCGAATAGGGGGTGAAGAATTTGTTGCAATCTGTAAGCATGCAAACAAAAAACATTCGATTGAGTTGGCTGAGAACATTAGAAAAATTGTTGAAAAAAGCACTATGTCCATAGGGAAAGATAATATTAACGTTACTATATCCATAGGCGTCGTGACATTTATGGCTGAAAACCCTGATGAAGATGCGAACAGCATATTTAAGCATGTGGATATTGCGCTTTATCATAGTAAAGATACTGGAAGAAATCGGGTTACACATTACAACGATATTGAAGCAGACGCAGTTTG
>Ga0316204_10007030_pt1 | contig 16807 bp, 18 predicted proteins | sample 6monrhotite_MG_2_FD_205661 | JGI IMG/M metagenome (GOLD analysis project Ga0316204, IMG submission 205661) | Microbial mat bacterial communities from mineral coupon in-situ incubated in ocean water Damariscotta River, Maine, United States -... | ecosystem: Environmental > Aquatic > Marine >... | reverse complement strand
GGCACCAAGAACCAATAGTGAGATATCGGTTTCCTGTTCGATCAGTTCCATCAATTGTTCGGAAATGATGCCTTCACGAATATAGACGATCGGCATTTTTCCTGTGCGCTTGTAAACGATGTTTGAGATGATTTTCAACAGGTCTTCGGCTTCCTGACGGCGCTCTTCACGCATCAAATCACCAACCGATGCCCAGTGCTGGAATTCTGCTGGTTCGATGACGTAGAGAAGGGCAACCCGTCCCCCCACGCGTTTGGCGCGCGCGCACGAAAACCGGAGAGCCTGGCTTAATTCTTCGCTTTCATCAACAACACAAAGAAACGTAAATTCCTTGTCAGGTTCACGGTCCTTTTGCACATCGTGTGGGTCGATTTCGGTATTCATTTGCTGTCCGTCTTTCAATATTACGACTTGCGGAACAAGACGCTGGCCAACCAGCCTGCCGCAGTTGCAAGTATGATGGCGATCAGGCCATATGCAAGAGCATTCCTGTGCGCGAAGTCATATATGCCTGCCTCGAGCCCAAACTTTTGTACGGCCAGGATCGTTGTATGTTCACCAATGATCTTATTATCACGAATTGCGTAAACATCGACACCGTATTCCCCGACCGGCACATTTGCAGGAAAATGCAGATCTGTGCGGAACAGGGTGTCGCCCTTAAAATGGACATTTCCGAGTTTTCGTCCGAACAACCCATCTGCCTGTTTATTGCGGACTAAACCAGCGCGGAACTGGCCTGTATTCGCTTTGATATGTTCTGGAAGCTGGTCGGCATTCTTTACCGAGAAGTCCAGACTGTCGATACCGATTTGGCGGAGTTTGGCCAAGTCATCGTTTAGAAACTCTTCAACGGGTCTGTTCGACGCCATGTAATAATATGCCGGAACGTCTTCGAAGGTTACTTCATCACCATTGGCCCAAACGCCCAAAACGCGCTTTTTCTGGCGAACTATACCATCATGAAAAGGGCCCCGAACGACGACGATAATGTCTGTTTTATTGTCATTTTTGAATGACCCGAACAGCAGCAGGTTCGAACCGGTAAAGCTCGTCGTGATAGGGACAACAGTTTTGGAAAGATCTACAACCAGGTCGTTCGCCCTGGATTGAGAACCGAACACAATGGAAAGACACAACACCAACGCGACGATCAAACGATTGCTCATGTCAGTGTCCCCCCAACATGCCCAGAGTGTACATATCACCCGGAGTGGCGATCAAATCGTAGGATATCTTTGCGCAGACCATTAACACCATCACAGCCAACAAGCCGCGCAATTGCTCACCCTTCAGCTTTACGCCCACGCGCACCCCGAACTGCGCACCAACGACACCACCAGCCAACAATAACAAGGCCAGGACGACATCGACGGTCTGTGTATTAACCGCTTGCAAGACCGTGACGTTGGCTGTGACAAAGATAATCTGGAACAACGACGTACCGACGACAACGGCTGTGGGCATGCCCAACAGGTAGATCATGGCGGGCACCATCACGAAACCACCGCCAACGCCCATGATTGCGGCCAGCAAGCCGACTAAAATGCCAATCCCGATCGGCAGCAGCGCGCTGATATATAGTCGCGACCGCCGAAACCGGACCTTAAACGGCAGTCCATGCATCCAGTTATGAGTACGCCTGACCGGGGCAATTTGCTTCTTGCTACGCCTAATGGTGTTGAGGCTTTCAATCAGCATCAATATACCAATGATGCCGAGAAAAATTACGTACGAGAGTTTGATGACGAGATCGAGTTGCCCCAGTTCACGCAGGAACGCAAACAACATTACGCCCAAAGACGACCCGATCACGCCGCCGGCCAGTAGCGCAAAACCCATTTTGAAATCAACGTTGCCGCGCTTCCAATGAGCCAAAACCCCGGATACGGATGAGGCGACGATCTGGTTCGCTTCTGTCGCGACGGCGACGGCAGGCGGGATCCCGATAAAAATCAGCAGGGGAGTCATAAGAAAACCACCCCCGACACCAAAGACACCCGACAAAAATCCGACTCCACCTCCCATACCCAAAATCAGAAAAATGTTGACCGAAACTTCTGCGATAGGGAGATAAATTTGCATGGCGACGCAATCAGACCTTTAAGAGTATTGCCAATATTTGGGAGCTATTTTCTGGCAACACGCGGCATGGGTCGGCGCAAGTGAACATACCTGATATTGCAAAACGGGTCGTCATTCCGAGATATCCTGACACTTCGGAAGATCAGCGAGCGAAACCCTGCTAACAGCCTGAAACCGAAGAACAAAAAATAAAGACAGGAAGCATCTACACCACATGGATGAAGATTAGGCGCTTCTAATGTAATTACCCCTGAATGTCAACTCGATATCCAGGAAATAAAAGCCCTGTTCAGGTGTTCTCTTGGCCCTGACAGGGTTTTGCGTATAGTCGATACAGGACCTCGATAATGGCCCTGGATTTGGTTCCTTCAAGTGAATACCTGACCGACTGACCGGATCGCTGTGTGGCGACCAGACAGTGTTCCCGTAATACCGCAAGGTGTTGTGAGATCGCCGATTGGCTCAACCCGATAAAATTTTCAATTTCGGTGACGGTTTTTTCACCGTTCACTAATTGGCACAGGATCATCAAGCGCGTTTCGTTGCTCATGGCCTTGAGCAAGACACTCGCTTCAATATGCCCAACCGCAGCAGTCGGGGCGGCGTCAAGTTGTTGATCATGTTTAGCATTCATAAACATTAGATAAAGCTAATACATTATCAATGTCAATAGTATGGTCTTGTTGATCAAGTTCCAGACAGAGATAAATTTTCCATTTTTCAACCAATGGGCATAGCTTGATAGATTGAATTCATTGTACACTCAAGATACAGAAAATAGACCCTGATTACCAAAAGGAGTGTAGTAAATGCCAAGCAGAGTTTTTTTCGTCTTCTTGATCGCCATTCTTTTCCAACCATGGCTTGCGGTTCCGGCAAATTCATCCACGAACGATTTATTGCCAGAGGCGGAAATCGGCGATCAAGGCATGCATGTACAATCCTGGTTTCATGATGGTTTTCTTGATCTTGGGGAGGATTTGAAGGAGGCCGCGGAGGAGGGGAAACGCCTGGTCATCATCTGGGAGCAAAGGGGATGTCCTTACTGCAAAAGAATGCACGAAGTTAATCTGCGCATCCCGCGTATTGTCGATTACATCAAAGAGAATTTTTATGTCATCCAGTTGAATTTATGGGGTGACCGTGAAGTTACGGATTTTGACGGAGAAGTTCTGACCGAAAAGAAACTGGCCAATAAATATGCCGTTCTATTTACGCCAACGGTCCAGTTCTTCCCTGAATCCCTTGAAAAGGTTGCTGGCAGGTCCGGCAACGAGGCCGAAGTTGTCCGCATTCCAGGTTACTTCAAGCCATTCCACTACTATTTTCTGTTCAAGTACGCCTTTAACAATGGCTATGAAGAACAGCCGAATTTTCAAAGGTGGCTTGGTGCGGTCGGTAACAAGCTCGAAGCGGCGGGCATTGAATATGACCTATGGGCCGATGAATTACCGGAACACTTGCCAGAAGATTTCTAAGGATCAACCAATCTGGCTGAAGGCCGGGAAGGTTTCAAGCAACCATAGGGATGCTTCGGCCATGGACCCTGTGAAGATGGCAACACCTGTCACCACCAGTAACACGCCAATGCTGATTTCGACCTTTCTCATATGCTTTCTAAAGCGCGCCATGAAGGACATGAAAGGTTTTACGGCCAGTGCCGCAATTAGGAACGGAATTCCAATACCTGCGGCATAGGCCGATAGCAAGGATGCTCCGTACCATGCTGAATCGCCACCTGCAGCGACCATAAGAATGGTTGCAAGGATCGGCCCGACACAGGGTGTCCAGCCAAAAGCGAAGGCCAATCCCAGAAGGTAGGATCCGATGATACCTGCTGGTTTGTTTTCGATATGGAAGCGTTTTTCGAAATTCAGGAAGCCGATCCTGAATACACCCATGTAGTGCATGCCAAAAACGACGATAACAACCCCGGCGACCTTGCTCAAGACATCGATGTTGCTGACAATTGCCTGGCTTAATACGGTTGCCGATGCACCCAAAAGCACAAACACCGTAGCAAACCCGATGACGAAGGCGAACGATGAAATAAAAACACGTTTGGAAACTTCACGATCAACGCCTCCCTCGGCGGTCAATTCATCAAGTGAAGCGCCTCCCAGGAAACACAAGTAAGCCGGAATCAATGGCAGAACGCAGGGGGACACAAAGCTAAGAAGCCCAGCCCCCAATGCGCCGGCATAACTTATCTGAAAAGGATCCATCAGTATTTGTCCGTTCGCTCGGGAATGTTAATGCATGCTGCTCTTTGGACGCGCCAACATCAAATAACATTCGCGTGTTGAAACAAGAGAATTTCCCTTACACACCGCTTATTTTGATAATTTTGTTTTCCGGAACATTGACGACCTTTTCCTTTTTTAGGTAGTCGGTGACAACATCATAAATCGGCGGGCCTTCTGCCGCTTCATTGACCGATGCCCATCCACTGACGATATAGTTTCTGGCAGGGTCAATCGGGGCCCCGGAACTTAGAAGAGTCATATCGGTAATTCTTGAGCCGATAGGTTTTGCCACATCGATGGCATACCCCATGCCACCGACGCGCACCATGTCGCCCCCCTGTTGATAGTAGGGGTCGACATTGAACAGGTTATCAGCGACGTCTTCCAAAATAGTCTTCAGAAATTCTCCGGACATTTCGTTGCGATAACAGGTGGGGTAGGTGATGGCGGTTTGGGTGTACACATCATCAACGGTGATGTCTGATCCCGAAGGAACCGTCCGCCCCCACCTGAAGCCCGGCGAAAGGGCTATTTCGGCATCCCGTTCCTGCAACATGGCCTGGCAAATCAAGTCATCAAACGTGCCGTTGAAATTTCCTCGTCGGTACAAGGTGCTTTCGGTCTTGGCCAGCACGGTTGAAAGTTCTTTTTCATGGGGGGCACGAATGTTTGCAACCACTCCCGCCATGTCAGAGTCCGGGGTTATTGCATCCGAGAACACAGGCATCAACTTGAAGCTGAAATTCTTGACCTTTTTGTTTTGCACATCCAGATCAAGGCGCCCCAGGAACTTACCGTGCGAGCCAGTCGCCACAAGCAAAGTGTTGTTAACCTGGATAACGCCAGGAATGGCGTCATGAGTATGTCCGGTCAGGATGACGTCGATGCCATCGACCCGGGAGGCCAGCTTGCGATCAACGTCAAAACCGTTGTGGCTGGCTAAAACGATCAGGTCAGCACCTTTCGCGCGGGCGTTGTTCACATTTTCCCGAACAATGTCTTCTTGAATGCCAAAAGACCAGTCGGGGATCATGTAGCGTGGATTGGCGATGGGCGTATAGGGAAAAGCCTGCCCGATGACGGCAATGTTAATACCGCCTCGTTCAAAATAATGGGTGCTTTCAAATACCGGCTCATCGAATTCAGTATCGCGCACATTGCCCGCAAGAAACGGAAAATCGCACTTCTCGATCAGTTCCTGGACCCGATCAGCACCGTAAGTAAATTCCCAGTGTGCTGTCATCACATCAACGCCAAGTGCGTTTTGCACAGTGACCATATCTTCACCGCGGGTTTTCAGTGACGTATAGGACCCCTGCCAGGTATCGCCGTTATCGATAAGCAATGTATTGCTGGGGCGTGCGGCGCGGACCGATTTGATCATTGTCGCCATTTGCGCCATACCGCCGATACGACCATATTCGCCGGCCAGGCGGGTGAAATCTTCACTGGAAAAGGCATAGGCGTCGCGGGTACCCGCGGCCAGACCAAATTCCTTCAGGAAATCCTTGCCTGTCAGGTGCGGCGGCAAGCCATTGACTTCGCCAACACCGATGTTAACGGATGGTTCGCGAAAATACAGCGGCACGATCTGCGCGTGGCAATCGGTAAAATTAAGTAACGTCACTTGTCCGACGGGATCGAACTTGAGAATTTCGTCCTGGGTGATCTTGCGGGCGGCGGCGGCAGTACTGATGCCTCCTAATGGGGCCATCATGGCGGCTGTCGCGGCCGTAACCTGCATGAAATCTCTGCGTGTCAGCATAGAAAGGGGAACTCCTGGAAACGAATAAGATTAGGTAGGGTAATGAAGTAGATATAAAAACGGGCGGCACTCGGAACTACCGTGTCGCCGCCCGTTTTCTATCATTAAGCGCGCTGAGACTAGTTCCTGACAGCAGGGGTCTCAATCGGCATACCATTTGCTTTGGCAGTGATGTAGAGCTCAAGATTGGTGTACTCATCCGCTCCTTGCTTATAGGGAGTTGACCGTACATTCTTGTTGCAGCCCCGGAAACGGCGGTGCAATGAGCCTACCTTTTGCCATTTCAGGCGATAAGTTGGAAAGCCGTTAGGCAAGCCATTGGTCAGAATGTTTGCACGTATAGAAATACCTGCATAATCCGTATGGCAGCTTTTGCATGAAAGGTCCAAACCACCACGGCGTTCTTCATAGAACTTCTTACCCGCTGCATAGAACGGAGCAGCCTTACCAGTGGTGGAAACATTAACCGGCATGCCACGGGATTGCAGTTTGACGAATGCGGTCATTCCCAGCATTTCGTCGCTTTCCCATTTCCAGGCTTTCGCCTTCATGCGTGACGTCCGGCAGTTGTTGATTTCATCCTGAACCGTGCTTAGCTTCCCATCCCGTTCACTGTATTTGGGATAAGAGGCCGTTGCGCCTTTCAGGCCAGAAGCGCCTTCGCCATGGCATTCTGCGCAGGATTTTCCTGCTTCCCCTTCGACTTTTTCAAAATTACCTTCGCCGATATCAACCCAGAGGAAACCGGGATTATCAATGTCTTCATCCTGCATAGCCTGAGTTTCGGCTGTTGCGTAGTCATATCCGGATTCAAGAGTTGATTCCTGTTCCGGCGCGCAAGCGACGAGCAGGGCACCCAGCCCCAGAACGCCTGCCACCTGCATAACGTGTTTAGTATAAGTCATAAGTAAAACCTTCCCTGTTAAGTTCCCTAGGAGACTGTGATTTTTGCTTGGGCGGGCACCTTTTTTCCGGCGTCGTCTGTCCAAACAAAATCAAATGTCCCGCTTTCGGTCACCTTGGCAAAAAAGGCGAAGTACGGGTTTGCGGCAACTGCGGGGTGGATGGTAACGCTGATCACTTCCTTGCCGTTAAAGCTGCAAGAAAAATTGTTAACGATCATACGCGGAATCAACTTCCCGGTTTTGCTGTTCTTACGGTTTCCGGTTTCCATCTTATGGGAATACAGGGTCTTGATCTGAATGATCTGTCCCGCTTTAGCTTTTTTAGGGACCTTGATGCGTGGTTTTTTAGCCATAATAAAATTCTCCTGAAATCCTGGTTCAGCCGCCGCAGCCGCCGATTGTGACTTTGACCTCTTTCGTGCCGGAATAAACCGAGCCGTCACTCATAACGGCAACAGCACGAACATTTTGGGTCTTTCCAAGTCGAATACGGGTCGAGACTTCCGCCTTGCCCATACCAGGGCTCATGTTGAAAGACACGACTTCAGGATTGGGGTTCCCTTCAGCGACGACATGTACCGTTTTTACATAATCGCTATCGCTCATGGGGCTATCGACACTAACGGTGACCGGAACGGTCCGACCATTTTCCGCAATTTCGGGCAGTTTCAAAGACACTCTGCCTTCTTTGGCCGCAGCTCCACCGGTTACCTTTGAGAGATACCTTGAGGCAGCATCAGCGGTCGCATTGGCCTCAGTGCTGACCATTCCACTTCCGGCCAGGGCAAACGCACCCATACCGACAGCTTTAAGCATCTGACGACGCCCCAAGACTGTGTTCGTTTTCATAAATACAGACATTTGATTTCCTTGTTCGTTTGGAAAATTTCTTAAATCAGCCCTTCAGGGTCATCATATACGCAATGATATCTTCGACATCCTGGTCCGATATAATCGTTTTTCCCTGGAATTTCTTCAGGACCCTGTTGGTGGGAACCTTCAAAAAAGACGGCATGATGGTATCAGGATTGATGATCTTGGGATCAACAATGCGCATGCGCATTTCAGCTTCGCTCATGTAGCTGGCGACGCCCGAAAGGTCCGGGCCAACTTCACCATGAAACTGTTGCTCAGGAATTGGCATGACATGACACGCCAGGCAATTGCCTTTTTTCCTGCTGATCGCAAGTTTTTTACCCTTTACCGGATCGCCGGGCTTGCCGGTCAACGAAGCGGGGATTGTGCTGTCTACGATTTTATATTCCCCAGCGTGTGCACTTGTTACAAGTGCTCCACACAGGAAGACGCCCAGAACGGCGCCCGTAAGTGTGCTGTAGGTCATTGTCCCTCCCTATAGCTGTTGCATGTGGCGATAAAAAAAACGCTCACACTTCAAGCTAAACCAAGATATCAGGTCCCCTATCATTGGATGCCCTGACATCCCGAACTAGCAACTATCGTCCTGATTTACTCAGGCTTCTTATATAATAGTTATATAATTTAGCCATTTATTGCAACTAAAGGCAAGGGGGATTATTTGCGGCAAATTCGCAATAAGCTACTCAAACAGTGAGAGAAATTCCCCAAAAGGGGATACCCTGAAGAAAACCATATATATGTCAGGGTTTTCCCCTATGCGGATCGGAGCGCGATGAATGTGTTGGGTTAATCGCTTGAAAAAAGAGCCCTGACAGCGCCGCCCAGGCTTCCTTCTTCCATATACTTAAGGCCGATCAATCCCCCGACGATTATCGAGACAAGAGCGATCAATGAGCCAAGGGCCAGCGTCGAAAATCCGGTAATACCTTGCCCAACCGTACAGCCAAGGGCGATGACGCCCCCCATCCCCATGATGGCAGCGCCAAACAAGTGCCGCTTCATGTCGCCGGTATCGTTAAAAGCCTCAATACGAAACGTTTTGGTCGCCATGGCCATCAAAAAAGACCCTGCGATAACGCCACCGACGGTGGCGATCCCAAAATTGATCGTCGCTCCTGTGTACGTCATCATGTACTGGATGGCTTCGCCGGCAGGACTGACAAAAGTAAAGGAAAACAAGGGCAGGGGTTCGAATTCATCAAATCCCAGCACGCCGGTGATCCACCAGCCACCGACAACCAGGGCACCAATAATCAAGCCACCAAGCTGATCTTCACCCGACGAGCGGAAGGCTGCGTCCTTGAAGCAATACACCAGCAGAGCTCCGGCGATGACGGCAGTGACGTATAGCCGAACACTTTCGGCCTCGCTGCCCAGCACGGCGGCAACCATATCGACAATACCTTGTGATGGCAGGCCCATTTCAGCCAGGTCAATGTTGGAGAAGGACTCGAGTTCCAGACGCGCCAATCCGACAAATCCGCGCAAGGTCATATAGGCAAAGATGCCCATGACCATAACGACAACAATGGATTTAAGATTTCCGCCTCCAATCCTGACCAGATTTTTGTTGGCACACCCTCCTGCCATGGTCATGCCGAATCCAAACATCAGCCCGCCAAGAATAGCACCCAGCCAGCCGAAATTTGTCGTTTGATAAATGGACTGGCCCAGGTCGACAAATTCCATCATTTGCAAAGTCTGGGCGCCAATGATGGCGACGGCAACAGCCAGCATCCAGCCGCGAAACCTGTTGTAATTTCCCATAAACACAATGTCGGACAGGGACCCCATGGTACAAAAATTTGTACGATTAGCCGTCGCGCCAAAGATGATTCCGGCGATGAAGCCGGCTATTCCGACGACGGATGTGATGGGCAAATTTTCCATGGAGGCTCTCCGCTATTGAATTCGAACGTATCAGTCAGGTCGGGGGATGCTGTCAGCTTGACAGGCCCGCATGACGGACTGGCGACAGAAATCCCGATCTACAGGAAATGTATATAGTACAAATTCTCGATCTAGTATATTCAGTTATTCTTAATTTCAATCACAAGGAATTGACCGGTCTCGAACGGGGAATGCTGTAGTGTGGTCAATATATACTACCTTCAACTTGCCTGATCACTCTAGATTGCGTTATATTAGGCGTTCCTAATTACTCGGCGCCCAAAATAAAATGTGTATTGCAAACCACGGGCAACGGCCTGAAATCAAGGAGAGGTTATCATGACTGCAGAAGGCGACAACGCCAAATCGATGTCAATTATTGTCACCAAAGGTACGCTGGACTGGGCCTATCCGCCCTTTATTTTGGCGACCACAGCAGCGGCAATGGACGTTAAGGTTACTATGTTTTTCACGTTTTATGGCCTGCAGTTGCTGAAGAAAAACCTGGATCACCTGCAGATATCCACACTTGGTAACCCGGGCATGGAAATGCCGATGATGGGCATGCATATGACCATGCCAAACCTTGTGTCGGCCATTCCCGGTGTTGATGCCATGTGCACAACCATGATGAAAAATTTAATCAAGAAAAAGGGCGTCGCATCGATTCCCGAATTGCGTGAAGCAGCGGTTGAATCAGATGTCAAAATGATCGGCTGCCAGATGACCATGGACCTGTTTGAATTTGGTCAAAAAGACTTGATCGATGGTATCGACATTGGCGGTGCCGCAACTTACATGGAAGGTGCCCTGAAGTCGGATATCAATTTGTATATCTAGGTTCAGGTCCCTGGACAGGACGAAGGAGCTTTGAGGAATGATTCCGGCGGGTGCCAAACTTCCGTTATCCTTTGACGCAGGCGATGTTGCTGGAATAGCGACTGGTGGTGCGCAAAAACCGCTTTCCCGGTTGTTCGCACTTTGCAATGTGGAACAACAAAAGGAATTCATACCGGAAAGGCGCTCGTTCAGGATCCACGGTCATTCAACAACTATTCGCCTGGAACGCGCTTATTGGAGCGTGCTTGAATTGCTGGCCAATGAAGAAGAAATGACAGTTGCATCGCTCGTCACCAAGATTCATGACCACTGTCAGGTCGCCAACGAAAAGAATCTGGCGTCCTGTTTGCGTGTTGTGTGCCTGAAATTCATCAACGTATGTACTTGATGAGACGCTAATATAAGGTGTATAAGTTTAACGAACTAATAGTGGAGTGCTGAAAATATGACTACGACCCTTGACACCAAAGGTATGAATTGTCCGCTGCCGATCCTTAAGGCGAAAAAGGCCCTTAAAGAACTGTCTGGTGGCGATAATCTGCAGGTTCTCTCGACAGACCCCGGTTCAGTCAAAGATTTTGAAGCCTTTTGCCGTTCAACCGGGAATGAACTCGTGGAAAGCACCGAAGACGCCGGAGTTTACACGTATCTGATTAAAAAATCAGCCTAACGAACTGAATAGCAACAAAATAAATCGGGCTAGATTCTTACTGGGAATCTGGCCCGTTTTTGTTTTTGACTTGATTTTCTTTAGTTTTATCGGAATCGCCATGTTCAACAAAAACATATCAAACTTGGTTCCGGCTTCGGCAAGGCTGGTTATAGCCGTGCTCGCCTTTGTGATTTTGCTCCCCGTTCAGGGGGGCATGTCTCGCGGGTGGGCTGCCGAAATGGTAATGTTCGAAAGCTCTGCGTGCACATGGTGTGAAGCATGGCATGATGAAGTCGGGGTGATCTATGACAAGACTCCGGAATCTCTGGTGCTGCCTTTACGCAGGGTCGATGTTGACGATGATATACCCGCAGATCTGGATCATATCGGAAGCATTATTTACACACCGACCTTCGTTGTCCTGGAAGGCGGAGTGGAAATTGGACGCATCCTTGGGTATCCCGGCGAAGATTTCTTCTGGCAACTATTAGGGGAAATCGTTAAAAAAGTTGAGAACAGGCAGGCAGATAAATCGTAATACGATCATGATAGCCCGCCCAACTGAACTTTAACCAGGCGCATATATCATGAAAATACCCACCGTTTTCAAAGCTATTACATTCACTTTCCTGATGTTGCTCCCGACTGGGATCGTGTCGGCTGAAGAAAGACTGCTTCCCTATAAATCCATGTCGGCAGACCTGGCGCTAAGAGCGGCAACCGTTGCGATGAAGTCCTGCCGTGAACAAGGGTATCAGGTCAGTGTCGCTGTGATCGAAAGAGGCGGCGCAACGCAGGTTATTCTTCGGGACGACATGGCTGGAATTCTCACCCCGGATGTGGCTATTCGCAAGGCGATGACGGCCTTGAATTTCAAAACCAACACCGCGAATCTGGTCGAACCAACCAACAGCGGCCAACCGGCGTCCGGTTTGCGGCACTTGCCTGGCGCCATTTTCGTCGGCGGCGGAACCCGCATCGAAGCAGGCGGCCTGACTGTTGGCGCTATGGGGATATCCGGCGCGCCCAGTCCTGATATTGATGATGCCTGTGCCATTGCCGGCATTGAATCGATAATTGACATTCTGGATTTCTAAATGGCGCTTCTTGTTCTTTCACATCTTCAAACTGTATTTAACGTTTTCTAAAAAGCTTGTATAAATAATTAGTTATAGTGATAGAATTATGGACGCAATCTAGAAAATACAGTTGGGACAAGATCATCGATAGTTCTAACAAAGAAGATGATTTCGCTGGTTTGGTAAATTTTTCCAATACCGACTGGGCAATACATCTCATCGAACAAATACCGGATATGGCCTGCCTGTGCCACGAAGGCGCCGTGCTGCACGTCAATAGTGCCGGCCTGAAAATGCTTGAACTTAAATCAGCAAAGCGAATACAGGGGCGCCCGTTTTCTGATTTTTTACATTCTGATTATCGCGAAATAGTCGATGAACTGCTGGATAGAAAGTTCGTTGAGCGGGGAGCCTTTGCGGTCAAGTTTCAACGCGGCAAACATTCCAGCGTTGATGCGGAAATCATCGTATCTCCCATTGGAGATCCTGACAGCGGCCTGGTTACGGTTCTGGCGCGTGATATCACCGACAAAATACGCATCACCGAGACGCTATTGCGCAGCGAAAGTCGATACCGACATCTCGTTGAAAAAGCCCTGAACCTGATCTGCATTTGTGAAGACGGATACATCACGTATATCAATTCCGCAGGGGCAAAAACCCTGCACGAGAATAAACCGTCGAAAATGACGGGGCGTCGATTGACGAGCATTATTCACCCTGATTATCAGGATATTCTGGTCGATGGTCTGATGGGGCTGGCCGAAGAACTCGAAGGGATGTCCGGAACCGGCTCTTCCTTGCCAATCAAGTTGGTGTGCGTTGATGGCCATGTCATCGACGTTGAAATCGCGGTCATTCCGTTTGGTGGGCCGGGTGAAGAAATTTTCATGCTCGAAGCCCATGATATTACCCGTCGCTTGCAGGCGACCAGCACGATCAGAGAGCGCGAACAACGTTTGAACGGGGTTCTGAATTCCGTCGCCGACGCCATCATTACCACGGACGAAGCCGGAATTATTCAATCCTACAATCCGGCGGCACAAAAAATGTTTGGCCACACCGCCGCCAGTATCATCGGCAAGAATATCAGCCTGATAATGGCCGGTGAACATCAAAAGCGGCATGACCAGTATTACAAAACCTACCTTGAATCAGGAAAAAACAACGTTATCGGCATGACAGGGCGCGAGTTATTGGCTCTGAAGGCGGACGGAACAACATTTCCCGTCGAACTGGCCGTGACCGAACTGCGTCTGGGGAACCGTCGTTATTTTACCGGCATTATACACGATATTACTGACCGGAAACGAGCCGAAAACGAACTGCGTAAGGCTCATGACGAGCTTGAAATCAGGGTCAAGGAACGAACCAGCGAACTTACCCAGGAAATCGTTGAACGAAAAACAGCCCAAAAAAGCCTGCAGTTGGCAGCAGAGGTTATTGCCAATCTGACTGAAGCCGTCGTTATCGTCGATATCAAGTTCAAGGTTATGAGCGTCAACCCCGCATTTTCTGAGATATCCGGTTTCAGCACTGATGAGACGGTCGGCAAGCGCCCCCCATTTTTCAAGGCGCTGAAAAAGGACAGGGACTTGTTTGAGCGTATGAACAACGAACTGGAAGCAAAAGGTTATTGGGAAGGCGAGCTTTGGACCGCCAAGAAAAACAAACAGAAATATGCCATCCGCCTTTCCATATCGGCAATCGTCGCCGACGGCGGCAAAGACCTTCAATACGCGGTTGTCTTTAACGACATCACCAAACGCAAACAAGACGAAGAGCGGATATATTTTCAGGCAAACTACGACCCCTTGACGGAACTGCCAAACAGGACTCTGTTTCAGGACCGATTGCATCAGGGCCTGTTCACCATGGCGCGGTCAGACCGCAAACTGGGCCTGATGTTCCTTGATCTTGACGGGTTCAAGGAAATCAACGACCACCATGGACACGATGTCGGTGATTTATTGCTGCAAGAAGCCGCCCAACGGCTCCTGGATTGCATCCGAACTGGTGACACTGTCGCCCGACTGGGCGGCGATGAATTTACCATCATTATGCCTAATCTCACAGATTCAAGGGACGCCCGTCTTTTGGCGCAACGCATACTCGATACAATATCCGCGCCCTATCATTTGAAAGGGCATGAATCCAGTGTGTCCGCCAGCATCGGCGTCACGATTTATCCAGACGATGCCATAGAAGCAAGTGACCTGGTCAAAAATGCCGATGTCGCCATGTACCGGGCAAAAGAAAACGGAAAGGCCAATTTCCAGTTCTTTACAGCCGAACTGAATGATGAAATTCAAGAAAGGCTTATTTTAAAGAACGGTCTCGCCAAGGCTCTCGAAAATGGCGAACTTGAGCTTCACTACCAACCTAAGATGAACATTAAAACAGGCGAAATTAATAGCGTCGAAGCTTTGATGCGCTGGAACAGCAAGACAATTGGCAGTGTATCACCCGTCAAATTCATCCCCGTCCTGGAAGAAACAGGACTGATTGTCGAAGTTGGCGAGTGGGCCTTGCGAACAGCCTGCCGACAGCACAAAATATGGATAGATCAAGGATTACCGCCGCTACGCGTCGCGGTCAATTTGTCGGCCCGGCAACTGCGTGAAGAATCATTTGTTTCCACCGTCGTGGCAATAATGGAAGAAACAGGTGCAACCCCGGCAAGCCTCGAGGTCGAAATCACCGAAAGCATGGTGATGTCTGATGCAACAAACGCTGTCGCCGCCTTGATGAAACTGGATGAGCTTGGCCTGCACATTGCCATGGATGATTTTGGTACAGGGTATTCGTCTTTAAGTTATTTGAAAAATTTCCCGATCCATATGATCAAGATCGACCGATCATTCGTTTCTGACATCGTCACCAGCAAAGATGATACCGCACTGATCCAGACAATCATTCAATACAGCCACAATACGAATCGCAAAGTCATCGCCGAGGGCGTTGAGAATGAAGAGCAGCTTTCGATACTCAAAAAATTCAATTGCGATGAAATTCAAGGATATTTCATTAGCAGGCCTTTGCCAGCAGATGACTTTACCGCCTACATGAAAAACCTGAAGTCCTGAGGCTAAAGCACGTTCGGGGAGTTCTCAGGCTTCACCCTTAAACTTCGTCCCAAGTGCAACTCAATTGAAGTTCGCCCGCGGTATTAACGATCGTGGCAAGACAGGTCTTCGCGCTTTTTGGCGGAATCCACACCGCGATCCTGACTTCATATTGATCTTCTGCACCACCTGGAATGCCGTTTGAATTCAGGCGCACGATGTTGGCTTCAAACTGGATAAAGACTTCGCTTAGCCTGGCGATCAAACCGGGCCTGTCGCCCCCCTTGACACTGATCCTGTGCGTAATGAGTGCCGTTTCGCCATGGACCGGGGAAAGTTCAAACGGGGAAACAACGACCTCAGCATCGCTAAGAACGTCAAGGTCCTTAAGAACGGCCTTTAATTGATCGATGGAGATGTCATCAGGCAGCGAACAAACTGCGGTAAATTCCGCACCGCCGCCGAGTACGGCAAAAGTGGTATCGCCCAGATTAACTCCAATATCGAAGAGTTCCCCGGTTACGGCAGTAACCAAGCCAACCCTGTCAGAACAGATAATGGAGACAAGTACTGTAGTTGCCATGGTTTTGTTCTATCCTGTCACTGTGGTGCGGGTAATATAGCTAGATTATTTTACAGGTTTTGCCAGCCATTGCGACGTATTTTAGAGCCCCTTAGTTTATTGAAAAATATAAGGATCGGACTTGGACATTCATTTGCCCACTACGGTGAGACTGGCGCGGATCATATGTTTTGCTGGATTCATGTCCATGTTTACACAGTTGACGTATCCCGCCCAGGCCCAGACGGTTTTGGACCCGCCCCATGAAACCGACACGGCCTATATTTATGAACATCCGCAGCAAGGGTATGTGATCGGCATTCCCGTTAACGTCGTCCTGCAAGACAGGGGCGGCAAGCGGGGGATCGTTTTGAATTCCAGGAAGGGATACCAGGTTACAATTCAAACCAACCCAACGAATCCTACCTTGGACTTGTTTGCCATGTTGTCGCGGCTGGAATCCAAATATTTGGGGGATGGCAAACCCTGGTCGCGTAAATTCGAACAAGGGGCAACCCGTGTCGCAGGATTAAATGCCGTTGAAGCCTTGTATGAAGGGGCCGGCGTAAGGGTTCGTGTGATCATCCTTCGCGGAGCCAGGTTGGACTATGTATTTTTCTATCTCGCTTCGCCGCTCAACTTCCAAAAGCTTGCCAGTGAATTTGAATGGTTAATAGCGAGTTTCAAGCCAGCCCCCGGTGAACAGGTTGCTCCTCCTGAACCTGTTCATACAACCGCGGACTTCAAAACATTTCGGGCGCCCGAAATGGGGTTCTCGTTCAACTATCCCGTTGAATGGGTCGCCGAACGTCAGGGAGATCATCTCGTGGTGGTTAGTG
>Ga0316204_10007029_pt1 | contig 16807 bp, 15 predicted proteins | sample 6monrhotite_MG_2_FD_205661 | JGI IMG/M metagenome (GOLD analysis project Ga0316204, IMG submission 205661) | Microbial mat bacterial communities from mineral coupon in-situ incubated in ocean water Damariscotta River, Maine, United States -... | ecosystem: Environmental > Aquatic > Marine >... | reverse complement strand
GTTTAGCCCAAGGTTTGCCGCGCATTGATAAACATAGTTATTCATCACACAACGGCAAAGCCATTGCTGGTCTTGTGCATTTATACTTAGCAACTGGAGAAAATAAATATCTTGATCCAGCGGTGAAGGCCAGTGACTGGATTATGAACAATAGAAGCCTGAATAATGGAGGATTCAAACACGACAAACAAGACAGTGCAGGACCCTATTTAGCAGACACCTTATATATGGGGCGTGCTTTTTTATTATTATATCAAGCCACAAAAGAAGATAGGTATTTGAATAAAGCCATACAAGCTGCAGGATTCATACAAAACAAATTTCAATATAAGCTTGGTGGTTTAGTTAGCGCTGTTGATAATGGCACTCCAGCACAACCTCTTCCACAGCTCGAGCAAAATATTGATGCCACGCGTTTTTTTCTTGAGATATATACCCATAAAAAGACAGACTCACTTAAAAACGCTATTGATCACAATATGAAGTTTTTGGCCACTAAAGAAATTAGCACCTCAAGGTTTACCGAAGCAGGAGTGTTATTGGCTCACTTTAAATACACTGATATTTTCAAAGTAGAATAATTGTACCTATCAATTATACTGTGCTTTATGCTGAAGGCTTATTATTTGATTAGCATTAATATCTTTCAAGATTTGTTCTTGTCCATCTGGCCAGTATATTTTTATTTCATCAATGAGGTCGCTTGTGTTCAATCCAAAGTGTAAATCAGTACTGTTTTGAGATAGATATAGCCCTTGAGAGCCTACTTGAGCTGATTGCATAACATCATTATTGGTTCTAACTTGCACTCGAGCGCCAAGTGCTCTGGTATTGCCTCCTATTTGAGACAACCGAAGTGTTATCCAATGGTTATTAGTCACACTTATATTCTTCAATAACAATGGAGTTTGTCCAAATCTCATTATTGCCACATCTACTTTTCCATCTTTATCAAAATCTGATTGAGCACCACCTCGACCCACAAAGGGTTTTATTCCACTACTGGCATGCTTAGAAATTTCGTAAAATCCAGAACTCTTTTCTTGTCTAAAAAAATGTAATTGTTGTGGTTCTAACAAACTGTTATCCATTTCGTTTTGTAAAGTATTACCATTAACAACCCACAAATCTAGCAAGCCATCGTTATCAAAATCAGCAAATGATGTAGACCATCCCACCATTTTTAATGAAATTTGCCCCAAACCCATTACCTCTGCTTCATCAATAAAAAATAATCGTTTATTGCCTGTATCGTCTTTCCAGTTCAGGCTTGAATTATTTCTATATAATGCATTTTCTTGCGCCAACCAATGGGTCACAAATAGATCAAAATCACTGTCTCTATCAAAATCCCCAACAGCCAAACCCATGGCTCCACGATAGTCTGCAGCAAGAGATTGTGCGCCAATATCTTTAAATGTTCCATTTCCTAGATTATGATAGACTCCATTTGAGGATATATCATTTGCGATATAGAGATCTTGAAAACCATCATTATCATAATCAAACCAAGCTGCTACTAAAGAGCGCCCATCTGGATTATCAACACCAGCCAATTTTGCTACATTTTTAAATGTACCATCTCCATTATTTTGGTAAAGCTTATTTGCGACGGCATCATAGGAAGAAGGGTTAATTGTGAATGGTATTTCTGTTGCACTAGATAATTGAATTTCTCCTTGAATGGTGTTTTCAAATATATAATCAACATAATTACAAATATATAAATCTATCCAACCATCATTATTAAAATCTCCCCATGAAACACTGGCACTAAATTGATTATCTATCACATTTGCTAGTTCTGTGATTTCTACAAAACCAGATTGACCATCATTTCTATACAATTGATTGGAACCATAATTCCCGATGTATAAATCAAGATCTTGATCATTATCAAAATCACCCCAAGCCGCACTCATCCCAAAGGACGGCTTATCTAGTCCCAGTTGTTCTGTGACATCAATAAAATGACCATTACCATCATTTTGATACAGCACATGATGTGCCAGTGCTTCGGTTTGGTTTTCTTTATTTATATTAGACTGAAAATTGACCATGAATAGGTCGTCATCACCATCATTATCATAGTCTCCCCAAGCTAAGCCAGAACCCATATCTTCTGGTAGTTGAGATTGTCTTTTAAAAGGAAAGTGTTGGAAATCTATACCAGCCTGAATGCTGATTTCTTCAAATTTAAAACGCAGCATTTTTTCATCAACTTCTCTTTCTAAAACACTGGTGAGTCCATCAATAGAGCCATCTTCATTATAGGCTGCTGGATCTTTACCCAATTCAGTCAATACGGCCAAAATACCAAATATTGCAATGCCAGCAATAAAATAAAGGCTCCAATGAAAAATTAGTTTTTGTCTTTTATTCACGAGAGCCCTTACTAGTTAACTGTTATTGTGAATTCAGTTTCACTAATTGTAGTGACTGGAGATCGTATTTTTTGTTCTTTTCCATAAACACGGTCTAAAAATTCTGGATTAGCTTTTCTGTATTGTAACAATGCCACAACCTTCAATTCAGAGCCTTTCTCCATAGACTCTGGAACTTCAAAATCAACTTTAATCGAATCGTTCATACCTGGATACAATGTTCTTTTATAACTGGCACCAACTAAATCCCATAAATTATGTCGATCTATAAGTTTTCCTTCTCTATCAAAACCATCTGCCCTATATATTACTGGCAACCCCTGAACATATCCATTTTCATCTAAATAACCACCACGATAAATTAAACTATCTTGATTATCAATCACCTTAACTTCTATCCAACTTTGAATCATATCCATGGGTCCTGTTGGAAAATCATGGCCCGCCTTGTTGTTTAAAATAAATACTTTTAAATGCGCCTGTTCTCCAGCTTTAATATGTTTTTCAGCTTTAATGCCTATACGAATAGCACTACCTGCAGTCCATTTATCAGATATTTCAGGTATTTTTATTTCACCTCGCATCCACTTTTCTGTAAGCTTAGTATGTAATTTTTGATTTTCTAAATTATGAAGTGCAGGGATGTATTGATTGGTTCCTAGCGTCCTATGAGAACGGTGTTTGCCATCCTCTTTGCTTCTATTATAATCTACAACATCACCTCGTGCTGGATCTTGACTATCAACCAGTGGCATATGACACTCCCTACAAGTTAAAGAATCCTCTAGTGTATCTTTTGACCAACGACTATTCTTCCAATTGTCATATTGATTTTGTCCTTGAACTTTACCAATATCTGTATTGACTTCAACATCCAGGTATTGCTTATGACAAGCTGCACAGTATTCAGGAGTTTTATAGAGTGCTCTTGAAAATGACTCTGTATGTTTTTTTGGATAAGTTCGGATTAAAAAGTCACTGAGTGTTTTTGCAAGATCACCTTCGTCTAACTCAAACAAATATCTTTCTGGTGGTTTTAATTCATAGTTCCCATTACCTTGTACATCCGTTTTAGTAATTGAATGACACACCATACAAGATGCACCTTCATCCGCCCCTTCTACACTTAAAGTAATATTATTAGAATTCTTTGCTCCAGAAAAAAGAGACACAGGATCATGACACCCTGCACAATAACGTGTATGCTCTGATGAAGTCTCTTCAACCATTAGCGTTTGAACTTTTTGAAACATATCATCCATTGAAGAATATCGGTGAGCACTGGGCAACCATTCTTGATATATTTCAGTATGACAATTACTGGATCCACAAGAAGCTGAATTACTCATAGACTTTGCTGTTAATGCCCCATGCTTTTGTAGCTCTTCAGAAGCTTGATTATATAAAGCATTCAACTTTTCATCAGTTGGTTTACTTAAACCGATTAAACTCTTATTAACTTTATCGTAGAACCCCTCATCTGGAGATTGCAGTTTATTTAGTTTTGAATTGAATATTTTTGCATCATTGTTTGATAGCAATGATGCAACTTTAGACTGAAGATTTTGTTTCCACAGTGAGTTATCAATTTTAGCAAAGCTGGGTGCAAAAGGCCTATCCTTACCAAATCGCCAATTATAACTTTCAGAAAAAGATTGATGTATGGTAGGTGACTTGTACATATTCAACGCAATAAAACATGGTATTATCAGAAACAAACATCCGATCACCATGTTTTTATAAAATTTTCTACGCGCAGAAACTAATTCAGGATCAGCACCCAATCGCCCTACCTTTCTAAAAATAAGTGTAGTTAAGTGTATTAATACAAAAACAGAAAATGCCAAGCTACTGATCAGATGAAGCATATCCCATATCAGCTCAAGCTTCTCTGTTTTAGCTCCTTGCCAAGTCACAATTAAACCACTGATTAAACTTAGTATTAATAATAGGACTGAAAGGTACCCTAATAATTGAAAGTGATTAAAATTACCACCATAGCGTTTTTTCCAATGGCTAAAAGAATACCAAAATACAGGCAGTAGCATTAAAATTCCTAAAAACGTATGTAATAGTAATCCAAACTGGTTAAACTGACTAAAAGGCAATAAATATAGAGATAAGCCTGTTAATATTTCAAATAATAACAAAGCTCCTGTTAAACCCGTTAATTTTGATCGCCATTCTGGAATCGAATGATCTGTTTTCCTATTATTTTTTCGTCTATTCTTAGATGTATTTTTTCTTAACATTTTTTATTGACAAATTTAAGCCTTAACTTTAATTGAGACAATTTTAAAGTGAAATACAAAGTCAGCCTTGATACAAGTCAACTTTTTACTATGATTCTAATAGTTTTTATAAATTTAACTTTTTTAATATGAATATTTACATGAACTTTTATTAACAACCATAAATACTCTATCGGTAAAGATATATGGCTGTCGCCGACAAGCTTGCACGTGTTTCAATATTGCATATCAATAATTTTATAGAATTGGCTGTACTTATTCATTACAGTTTAACAATTGATTTTCAAAATCACCTGAAAATATTTTCCCAGCATGGCCGCCAGATGCCTCAAACAATGTAAATTCTAAAAGGGCTGATATTGCATATCCATTAATTGCTTGGTTGTCTTCTACATACCATCTACCATATAACCTTGTACCAATTAACCTATCATCATTCGGTAAAATCACACTAATTGAAGCATGTCCATCTGGCTGGGTTGATAATATAGTCTTTTCAATATAAATAATTTTGTTACTCTGCTCTGGCAATCCCGCCAACCCAGGATCTTCATCATCAATCACTAAAACAGAATGAGTATTTTCTCTAGAATTTTCAATAGAAACTGTAAAACTGTCATTACCTAAAATGGGAGGCTCTATTGCTGTTATTACAGGTATTTTTTCTGCTAATCCTGCAATTCCAGTACCTGTAATAATTGGTACCCTGTTACTCTCAGAATAAAGAGTTGGTCGAAGAAAAGGACCTGTTTCATTTATCACCCTTTCATCATTTAAGCCACCTGTTAGAAAAGCTAATAAATCAACTTTTTCATTTTGTGTCATATTCAATGGAACCATTCTTGGATCCAAGTTTGGATTTTGAAAATCACCCCCTCTATCATAAAATTCTATAACTTGTTCTAAACTTGTTAAAGTTCCTGAGTGCATAAATGTATTTCGTGTAGATAAATTTCTTAATACTGGTGTTTTAAAACGGCCCCTGTCAGCATTTACTCCTGTTACTATAAAGCGACCTTCATCTTCTATATTTGGAGTCACTCCTATATTGTGAAAATTGTTATCTGATAACAATGCACCCGTGTGACAAACCACACAACTTTTCTCTCGAAAAACATTTAGACCTCTTCTTTGTTGTTGATTCAAAGAATTTTGTAATCCACCAACAAAGTTATCGTAAGGAGATTGATTTGAATATAACGAACGCTCATAACTAGCCATTGCCATTGCAATTCGTGGTGCTGTGATTTCACTACTACCAAAAGCCATATTAAACAATTCATAATAGCTTTGTGAATTTATCCAAGAAGATAATTCACCTGACATCTGCGGACTTAAAGCCATTGGAGCTGATTTTTCAACTGAATCTATAACATCATGCCAATTCCTACCAGTGTGACCCATTTCAACAGAGCTAGTTAGTGGTCCTAAAATTTGTGACTCTAATGCTGCTCCACTACTTAGTACCAGTTGATTACTAATAGGATCAATTAATTGATCACTTGCTCTGCCATCCCAAAATAATTGTTCAGCATAGCCAACATTAATGACTGACGGTGCTTTTCTTCCTGTTACTTGTCCCTTATAGCCGTATGTTTCGTTAAATACATATTCTCCTTGAACACAACTTTGAGAAACTCCAGCTGATCCATTGATATCATCAGCTGTATTAAATTCTCCATCAAAACCTGGATTCATCACTAACCTAGGATCGGTTCCGCCGCTCGACAAAATATGACAAGATGCACAAGCTACCGTTTTTGTTGATGATAACTGTTCATCCCAATAAAGTGTTTTACCTAACAGAATCTTAGCCTGTGACGATAGGTTTCCAATTGGATCAATAGGAGGATTTAGCGGCAATATTTGTGGTGGTTGTGCAAAAATATTTAATGTAATGAATAAGAGTATAATTATTTTTTTCATAAGCTATTTATATGTCATCAGAAAAATTTATTTTAAAAATATAGTAAGGAATCAATATGGATAAAATAAGGATGATATATTATTATTTTGTTAATTCACTAATAAAGCACAATTGATATATGTCCATTATATTTCCTCAATTGTACTCCATTGATTTTAAAAAGTTTAACTATCCACTATGACGTTCTCTTCTGGCTTTACGTGTCATTTTATGATTTCTGCGATGTTCATTTCTTTCAACTATTTTTTGCATCTGTTCAGGTGTTAAAAACTTATTTAATTCTGTATGGGAGCTTGAACGAATAGAATCCATTGCTTGTTTTATTTTTGCATTTCTTTTTTCAACAACTGTTTTATATTGAATGACCTGTTCTTCTGTTAAATTTAATTCATGAGATATTTTATTAATTCGAAATTCCTCTATAGATCGACCCGCTTTGTCACCTGGACAAGCCAATGTTATAGATGTAATTAAAAGAGTTGGTATGATTAGTATTTTTGATTTCATTGTTTTTATCCTATTAAAATATTATTCAAAATTGAATAACTATGGATAAATTATAATAATTAAATATGTATTAAATATGCATTAAATGTGAAAGCTGTTTATGTTAGCAACTAATAAACACTTAATTAATTTTTGTTATTTTTTTCTTCAAATTTATAGCCGCAACCATAAATAGAATGTATGTATTCTTTCTTATTATCTAATACAAATAATTTTTTACGGATTTTTTTGATGTGGCTATCTATTGTGCGATCACTCACAATACGACCATCTGTATATATAGAGTCCATTAATTGTTCACGGTTATAAATTCGACCTTCTGAATCAGATAATTTTTTTAAAAGATTAAATTCTACAAAAGTTAATTCAATATTAACTCCATTTTTACTCACTGTTAAAAATTCACTATTTAATTTCAATGCATGTTCCAATGGCGTTGAATTTTTAATTATCTTCCTTAATTGAACTTTAACTCTAGCAACTAATTCCCTTGGGCTATAAGGCTTGCAAACATAGTCATCAGCTCCAATTTCTAATCCTATTATTCGATCAATTTCATCTACTCTTGCTGTTGTCATAATAATAGGAGTATTTGTAAATTGACGCACTTCTTTACAAATAGCAGAGCCATCCTTATTCGGCAACATCAAATCTAATAAAATAACATCAGGCTTATATTTAACCACTTGATTTATAGCATAAAGACCATCATTAACGATTAATGATTCTATATTCTCAGTATTCAAATAATCTTGCATTATTTTTGCAAGATTTTCTTCATCTTCTATTATCAGAACTTTATTATTTGACATAGTTAAACCTTAATCGGTAAATTAATGATTATTTCCACACCTCCAAGCGATGATTGCTTGGCATTAATTGTGCCATCATGGGCCTTTACAATTTCTTTACATATAGCTAAACCTAGACCTGATCCACCTAAATTTTTATTACGAGATTTTTCTGCTCGATACCAACGTTTAAATATTTTATTTAATTGTTCTTTATTTAAACTTGGAGAACTATCTTCTAAGCTAATTTGAATAGTACTTTGTAATTGATTTACAGATAATTGAACGGTCCCACCCTTGTCAGTATAGGTAACAGAATTTTTTAATAAATTATTAAACAGTTGGTTAAGACGGTAATAATCACCAATAATTTTACATGTTTTTGGCAATTTATTAATTTTGCATGATATTTGTTTTTGTTCAAACATTAAATCAAAACTTTTAAGACATTGATTAACTAGTTCGACTAGATCCATCTCCTTCATTTTATACTTTAATGCTCCTCTATCAGATTCACTAAGTTTGTATAGATCATTGACTAAATTTTTCAATGAAGAAATTTGTGTGTGTAATAAATTTAGGGTTTTAACATCAGCTAAATGAATGCCATCTTGTATGGCTTCAATTTCTCCCACAATGACAGCAATCGGAGTTCTTAATTCATGTGCAATATCCGCAATCATAGTTTTTTGTGATTTAGCACTTAATTCTAACGATTTGGCTAAAGAATTTACATTCTTTACCAATACCCCTAATTCATCTTTTCTATCGGAATGTATTCTTGTAGAAAAATCGCCTGCTGATATTTTTTGTGTGGCATGACTAATTTGATTGATTATTTTTGTAAAATAGGTAGCAATAGGAAAGGTTATTAAAAGAGCAAAGGCCACCATAATTAGCCCCACTTTAAACAGCATTGATGTTATATTTTTTACAAACAATTCATCTTGAACTCTGTAGTGTTGATTATTTTTTTCAGTAGCCAAATAACCTACTATACTATCCTTGTTTTTAATTTCATGATATATTAAATCATCTTGATTCAAGCGATTCATACCTGTTATATATTCTTTATTTATATTAAATATTGCCACTGGTGGTAATAATCTAGGCCTGTTATGATCTTTTAAATTTCTCCTAGGGCCGAAACTATCTGGATTCCTTCTGCTTTTAGTTTCATTATCGTTACTTTTAAAATGAATTTTTTGAGCAGGGGGCTGCCTTAACCTATGTTGCTGAATTGGTTCAACTGAACTAATATTAACTAATTCATGCCATAATTTTCTGTTATATTCTAATTCATCCCAATTATTGTTTTCAAAAAAATACTTTTCTAAGGTTTTAACTAAACTTTTATTAAATTGATTATCAACCGCTTTACGGTAGTTAAAAAATCCTTGGTTAAAACCAGATTGAATATTTAATGCCATACCAACTATCATAATAATAGTTAGAATCAATAAAAGGATTAAGACCTTTGATTTAATCGAAAATGTATACATTTTTCTACTATGACATAATAACTTGCAAGAAATAAGGAAATGATTCTATTTTTTTAATTATCTAAAGATAGAAATCGATTTATTTTTCAAAAAAAAAGCCAACATATAGTTGGCTTTTTAAAATAAATATTTATATGTAAAACTACCTTTTTAAATTCTTTTTCAATCGGCTAATGGCCTGTATTTGCGCAACAGCTTTAGCTAGATCGGCTTGTACATGTGCCAAATCTTGTCGTTTATCAGAATCTTTTAACAAGCGCTCAGCTTCTTCTTTTGCTTGTATTGCAGCGGCTTCATCAATATCTTCAGCGCGAACTGCTGTGTCTGCTAATACTGATACAAGATAAGGTTGTACTTCTAAGATACCACCTGAAACATAGTAATTTTGATGACTACCATCTTGCATTTGCACACGAACTTCCCCTGCTTTTAATAAAGTAATTAAAGGTGCATGTCTAGGTGCAATACCTAACTCACCAGCAATACCAGAAGCAAAAACCATAGCTACTTCACCTGAGAATATCTCATTTTCAGCACTTACGATGTCGCATTGTATAGAACTCATATTAATCTCCTATGGATTTATTAATAGCAATTAAGCTGCTTTATCTTCCATAGCTTTAGCTTTTTCGATTACTTCGTCAATTGAACCAGCCATGTAGAATGCTTGCTCTGGCAAGTGATCATATTCACCATCAATAATACCTTTAAAGCCACTGATAGTTTCTGCCAATGTCACATATTTTCCAGGGGATCCTGTAAAGACTTCTGCTACAAAGAAAGGTTGTGAGAAAAATCTCTCTACTTTACGTGCACGGTAAACAACTTGTTGATCTTCATCAGATAACTCGTCCATACCCAAAATTGCAATAATATCTTTTAACTCTTTATAACGTTGTAATGTGCCTTGTACTGCACGAGCAACATTGTAGTGTTCTTCACCAACAACATTTGGATCTAATTGACGAGAAGTTGAATCCAAAGGATCAACCGCAGGATAAATACCTAACTCAGCAATGTTACGTGATAAAACAACTGTTGCATCCAAATGCGCGAAAGTTGTAGCAGGTGATGGATCTGTTAAATCATCTGCAGGTACATAAACAGCTTGAATTGAAGTAATAGAACCTTTCTTAGTTGAAGTAATGCGTTCTTGTAACATACCCATTTCTTCAGCTAGAGTTGGCTGATAACCAACCGCTGATGGCATACGTCCCAGTAATGCAGATACTTCTGTTCCAGCCAATGTATAACGGTAAATATTATCAATAAATAATAATACATCATTCCCTTCATCACGGAATTGTTCTGCCATTGTCAAACCAGTTAAAGCCACACGTAATCTGTTTCCTGGAGGCTCATTCATCTGACCATAAACTAGAGCAACTTTATCCAATACATTTGAATCTTTCATTTCGTGGTAAAAATCGTTACCTTCACGGGTACGTTCACCAACACCTGCAAATACAGAATAACCTGAATGTTCAATCGCGATGTTACGAATAAGCTCCATCATGTTTACGGTTTTACCAACACCAGCACCACCAAATAAACCAACTTTACCACCTTTATTAAAAGGACAAACTAAATCAATAACCTTAATACCTGTCTCTAAAACTTCTTCAGATGCAGCTTGTTCTTCATAACTAGGTGCTGCACGATGGATTTCCCATCTATCGTCTTCACCTATCGGTCCAGCATTATCAATTGGGTCGCCCAATACATCCATGATGCGACCTAAAGTTTTAGTACCAACAGGTACTTTAATTGGAGCGCCTGTTTTAGCTACTACTAAATTTCTTTTTAGACCATCTGTTGATCCTAATGCAATCGTTCTTACAACACCATCACCCAATTGTTGTTGAACTTCTAGAGTTGTTCCTGTTTCTGCAATGGTTAGTGCTTCATAAATTCTTGGAACATCTTTACGTTCAAACTCTACGTCAACTACAGCGCCAATGATTTGTACTATTTTACCTGAACTCATTTTTAAATCCTCAATACTTATTAAACTGCAGCGGCTCCGCCAACAATTTCTGAAATTTCTTGTGTAATGGCAGCTTGACGTGCCTTGTTATATATCAATTGTAAATCTTTAATTAAATCTGTTGCATTATCTGTGGCGCTCTTCATAGCAACCATTCTTGCTGAATGCTCACTGGCTAAATTTTCTAGCACACCTTGAAAAACTAATGATTCAACATAGCGACCTAATACAAATTCTAATACATCCTTTGCTTCTGGCTCATAAAGATAATCGAAGTTTTTCTTAATACTTTCATTATCTACTGGCTCTAAAGGTAATAACTGTTGGACAGAAGGCTTTTGAACAATTGAATTAATAAAATCATTAAACACAAGGTTAAAACGATCAATTTTTTCATCTGCAAATGCTTCTAACATTACCTTGACCACACCAATTAATTTAGTCAGCTCAGGTTTATCTCCCAAAGATGGTATACTGGCTTTTAAATTAACATCAACCTTCTTAAAAAATGAAGCAGCTTTGTTACCAATAGTAACTACATCTACTTTTACACCTTTGTCTTGCCATACTTTCATATCTGCAACACATTTTTTAAATAGGTTGGTATTTAAGCCACCACATAAACCACGATCAGTAGAGATAACGACATATCCCACACGTTTAACTTCGCGTTCCTTCATAAAAGGGTGTCTATATTCTGGTGATGCATGAGCTAAATGACCGATAATAACTTGCATTTGTTTTGCATACGGTCGCGCTTCTAGCATCTGATCTTTGGCTTTTTTAATCTTACTGGCTGAAACCATTTCAAGTGCAGAAGTTACCTTCTTGGTAGACTGTACACTTTTAATTTTGGTTACAATTTCTCTTCCAACTGCCATAATTTATTCTCTATATAATTCTAAAAAGTAATGTGAATGAAATATTTCAAAGTTATACCTTTTAGTAATATTTATATCTTACCAAGTCCCTGTTTTTTTGAATTCTTCGATGCCGGCTTTAATACTGGCTTCGATCTCATCATTATAGGCACCTGATTCACTTAATTCACTCATGAATTTTTCGTTTGAATTATTCATATGGCTAAGTAAACCAGCTTCAAAGTCACCTATTTTATTAATAGCAACATCATCCATAAAGCCCTTATCAACAGCAAACAAAGTAACAGCCATCTCAGATACACTCATTGGAGAATATTGGCCTTGTTTCATTAATTCAGTTACTTTTTGCCCACGCTCTAATTGGTTTCTAGTGATTTCATCTAAATCTGATGCAAATTGTGCAAATGCCGCTAACTCACGGTATTGTGCTAATGCCAAACGAACACCACCACCTAATTTCTTAACCACTTTAGTTTGAGCTGCTCCTCCTACACGAGATACTGATAAACCAGCATTAATTGCAGGGCGAATACCAGCATTAAACAAATCAGTTTCTAAAAATATTTGGCCATCAGTAATTGAAATTACATTAGTTGGTACGAATGCAGATACATCACCAGCTTGTGTTTCAATAATCGGTAAAGCTGTTAAAGATCCAGTTTTGCCTTTTACTTCTCCATTAGTGAATTTTTCAACATACTCTGCATTCACTCTTGATGCACGTTCTAATAAACGCGAATGAAGATAGAATACATCACCAGGATAAGCTTCACGACCAGGAGGACGTTTTAATAACAGTGATACCTGACGATAAGCCCAAGCTTGCTTAGTTAAATCATCATAAACGATTAAAGCATCTTCACCACGGTCACGGAAATACTCACCCATTGCACAACCCGCATATGGGGCCATGTATTGCATCGCTGCAGAATCAGAAGCTGTTGCTGCAACAATAATGGTATGTTCTAATGCACCAAACTCTTCCAATTTACGTACAATAGCTGTAACAGAAGAACGTTTTTGACCAATAGCCACATAGATACAAGTCACACCTTTGCCTTTTTGATTGATAATGGCATCAATTGCAACTGCAGTTTTACCTGTTTGTCTATCACCAATAATCAACTCACGTTGACCACGACCAACTGGTACCATTGCATCAATTGATTTTAAACCTGTTTGAACAGGTTGATCAACAGATTGACGTTCAATTACACCAGGTGCAATGCGTTCAACTGGAGACATCATTTTAGCTTCAATTGGACCATTCCCATCAATAGGATTACCCAGAGCATCAACCACACGTCCAACCATTTCTGGCCCAACAGGTACTTCTAAAATCTTACCAGTACATTTAGCTTTATCGCCTTCCGAAATTTTTGTGTAATCACCCATGATTACAACACCTACAGAATCTCGCTCTAAATTAAGCGCCAATGCATATGTATTGTTTGGTAATTCAATCATTTCGCCTTGCATTACATCAGCCAGACCATGGATACGGGCAATACCATCAGAAACAGATACCACTGTTCCTTCTGTTCTTGCTTCAGATTGCACTTCGAAATTTTTAATGCGTTCTTTAATAAGTTCGCTAATTTCTGATGGATTCAATGTCGTTTGCATTGTGAGTCCTCTTTCCTATTATGAGTGGTTAGTCTTTCAACTCACTCGTTGTTTATTTAAAATTAATTGTTTATATAAAAAGTTATTTTCAATTTAACAATTCTGTTTTTAATTTTTCTAATTTAGCTTTCAATGAACCATCAATAACTAAATCACCTGCCACAATACGTGCACCACTTAAAAGTGAAACATCTAGATGTTGGTTCAGGTTGACTGTTTTACCAGTTCTCTTAGATAAAGATGATTTAATACTTTCCAGTTGATCTTGATCTAATTCAACTGCTGTATACACATCTGCACTTAAAGATTTCGCATCTTGGTCACTGATATATTTATATACATTAACAACATCTGGCAATAATGCTAAACGATTGTTGTCTGCCATCAATGCGACAAAATTCCTATAACCTGAATCTGCATCACTTCCAACTAAAATATCAACAAGTTGATCGTTATTTTTAGTTGGCGATGAAAATGAATCAGCTACTTCACTAATTGAAGCAATACCTGCTGAAACTGTTAGTTGTTTCATCCAAGATTCTATTAGTTCTGAATTTTTTGCGAAGTCAAATGCTGCTTTTGCATAAGGTCGAGCTAGAGTGACGTATTCAGCCATGATTAAATCTCTTTAACCAAGTCATTCAACAAGTCAGCATGAACTTTAGAGTCAACCTCTTTATTCAACAATCTTTCTGCACCAGCTAAAGCTATGGTAGAAACTTGTTTACGTAAATCCTCTTTTGCGCGGTTTGCTTCTTGCTCAATTTCCGCAGTAGCTGCAGCCATTTGGCGTTCTTTTTCAGCAATTGCATCAGATTTGGCTTGATCTTTAATTTTAGTTGCCATCTTGTTAGCAGATTCACGTACAGTTCCCGCTTGATCTTTCGCTTCGTTAACGATTTCCTCAGCTTCAGCCTGTGCTTTTTTCAACGCAATATCTGCTTCATCTGAAGCAGCTAAACCATCAGCGATTTGTTTTTCACGTTCATCCATTGCGCCCAATATAACAGGCCAGATGTATTTCATTGTGATCAAAACAACCACAAAGAAAACAACCATTTGGATAATTAAAGTGATACCTATATTCATTGCAACATTCTCCTAAATAAGTTAATTAGTATTAGTTAATAAACTAAAACTTAATTTAGTTAGCTTGCTACAGCTGTAATAGGTCCTAAGAACGGGTTAGCAAATGTAAAGAATAATGCTAAACCAACACCGATCATTGCTACTGCATCCAATAAACCAGCAATTAAGAACATTTTACCTTGTAACATAGGTGCTAATTCTGGCTGTCTGGCTGAAGCTTCTAATAAGCGACCACCTAATAAACCAAAACCAATGGCTGTTCCAAGTGCACCCATACCAATAATTAGTGCTACTGCGATTGCTGTCATACCTTGTATATCAGCGATTAAAGCTAAGTTTTCCATCGTTTTCTCCGATTTTGTTGTTTTTGACGAAAGTTTTTAAAATAAATTGTTTAAAATTGCTATGTTTTTTTAATGTCCAGTATCATGAGACTGAGCTAGGTATACAACACTCAACATCATGAAAATAAACGCTTGTAATGTAATAATTAATATGTGAAATAAAGCCCACATTAACCCGAGTAAAAATTGAGCGATAATCATAACGATGCCTCCAAAAGACAACAATTGCTCTAGGCCATACCCTAGGGTAAATACAGCGATTAACATAAAGATTAATTCACCTGCATATAAATTTCCAAATAAACGTAAACCAAGTGATACTGGTTTTGCGATTGTTTCAACTGTATTTAGCAACATATTTGGTAGAGCTACTGCTAATTTACCCAACATACCTTTTGCTTCAAAAGGATGTCCAAAATATTCTTTTGCATAACCAATCGGTCCTTTTTTTGTGAAGTTATAATACATAACCAACAAAATAACAGCGAAAGACATGCCAAATGTAATGTTTAAATCTGTTGATGGTACTACACGCATTTCATGAATACCTGCAAAAGTTCCGAGCCAAGGCAGGAAATCAACAGGAATTAGATCCATAAAGTTCATTAAGAAGACCCATACAAATATACTTAAAGCCAAGGGGGCTACCACCTTAGATTTATAATGAAATAAATCATTAACTTGTTCATTAACAAAGCCAATAATCATTTCAACAAAATTTTGAGATCTAGAAGGTACTCCTGATTTAGCATTTTTAGCTATATATCCAAAAAAACCTAAAAAAACTACTGCTGTTAATAATGTATAAATTAAACTATCTACATTAACTGTCCAAAACATTGAACCTTGTTCATCCAATGCCATTTGGTTGTTTTTAAGGTGATGTTCTATGTATCCGCCGATTCCGCCTGATGCCATTACTCTATACTCTTTTTGTTCTTTATCTAAATACTGTTAATAATGCCACAAAGAAAATAATCAATGTCGCCATAAATCCAACTATAACTGGCAAAAATGGTAACGCCAGCACTGCAAAAGCACAATAAAACATTAAACCGATGGTTAACATTTTTAAAGCCTCTGCCCTAAACATTTGTTTCATCATGGTTTTCGATGATTGTTCGCCCATTCCAAAGACTACAAAAGCAAAAACCAAACTGCCTGCAAAGCTAATACTTGCTCCAAAAAAACCAGCTATACCTGCATTAACACCCGCTAAAAAATAAAACAATATTCCGACAACAACACCTAGTAACAACTGCCATACCGGCAATAAAAAAACAACTTTTCTCACTTCTGAAATTGAAGGTTGTGGTGTCATAATGATTCGCTTTGTTTCATTAATATATTAACAAGAAACATTCGCCCTTGCTAAAAGCGGGTGCATTATAAAGGCTTAGTATGCTTAAAGCAACATTAGAAGTTAATATAATTGGAAATACTATAAAATGTAAATTGATGACTGTATAGACTAAAAAAAATGCAACTAAATTCTTATATAACCTAATAATTCCATA
>Ga0316204_10007027_pt1 | contig 16813 bp, 16 predicted proteins | sample 6monrhotite_MG_2_FD_205661 | JGI IMG/M metagenome (GOLD analysis project Ga0316204, IMG submission 205661) | Microbial mat bacterial communities from mineral coupon in-situ incubated in ocean water Damariscotta River, Maine, United States -... | ecosystem: Environmental > Aquatic > Marine >... | reverse complement strand
CTAAGTCACCGTTTATTAATATGCTCCAAGTCAGTTCAGGTTTTGATGTGGCTGATGATGAAATTGTTAAGTTAGTCGAAGTTGGGGATTTAGTGATTACCAGTGATATTCCACTAGCCGCAGAAGTGATCGAAAAGGGCGGTGATGCGTTAAGTCCGAGAGGCGAACTGCATACACCTGATAATATTCGTGCACGATTAAATATGCGGGATTTTTTAGATACCATGCGAGCGAGCGGCGAACATACAGGTGGTCCACCTCCACTGAATCAAAGTGATCGTCAGGCGTTTGCGAATCATCTTGATCGGATATTGTCAAAACAGATCAAGCAATAGTAATTCTTAACTAATTGTAAAAGGGATGTTTATGTTACGTTTAGCTCTCGTTTTATTTATTATTTGTTCCTGTCAAACAAGTTTGGCATCGGAAGCGGCAGATGTGTTTCTCAGTAAATCGGATAAAGGTGATTGGAAAGTTAGATTTCAATTCCAAAATCCAGCAACAAGATTAGCATTTAGTCGCAATCCAAATGACGCTAGGATCAGGCGTTGGAAGTCTCTGTCTGATGATTTTATTATTGAGTACATAGAAGAAAAAGAATATATAAGACGAAAAGATGGTGCGAAGTTTTCGAGTGCAAGTTTTTTACTAATGCCAACCTACACACCGTTACCTAAAGATTATGCACCTTTTTCTAACTTTTCCGACGGCGGAGCTTTAGTTCACGACGGGCGTTTTTTCTCGTGTTCAAATGAGTGTGATCATAATATTGATTATCTTTGGAGTTTCGAACTTATCGCACCACCTTCAGATAGTATTCTTGTAAATGAAAGGGTAACTCATTCTAAGGCTGTGTGGAAAAGCAGTAATTCAGGAACTAAGGTGTATGTGGGGAAACAAAAATTAGATATAGCAGGGGATTTGATTTCATTAGTCGATGAGGGACTTCCTACTGAAATAAAAACATCGCTCTCGTTAAATCTACCTAAAATCATGAGTTATTTTATCTCGAAATTTGGTAATCTAGATGATAGACATTCACTATTTGCATCTTACAATAAAACAAATCAAGAAGGTATTGGTTCTCAGGGAGGTGTTTTACCAAAGCAGGTATTTATGCATTGGTATGGTCGGGACTTGGAAAAGGCTGTAAAGAAAGGTAGCTTTCTAAAAGGAACAGTTTGGTTTTTTGCTCATGAGGTCGCTCATATGTACCAAAAGAAAACATCACAAACAAAGAGTGATTCAGATGCATGGTTACATGAGGGGGCTGCCGAAAAATTTGCATTGGAAGCGATGTTTTTTGTTCAACCAGACTCAACAAGCTATAGTGAAAATCGCGTCGAAGAGTTTAAACAATCATGTAAAAAGGGTATTCAAACGCTCAATTTGTCTAAGGCAACAGAAAATGGACAATTTGGACTTCACTATGGTTGTGGATTTTTGATTCATCATTCAATAGATGTTGTCACAAAAAAGCACTTTCCAGATGGTGATGGTATTTTTGATGTTTGGAGAGAATATCAAAAACAAGTGAAAGATGGCGCTGAAGCGAGTCAAGCAACCTATCTTAAAATTGTTGAAGAATATACCAACGATTCCCACAAAGCTCTGCTAGAAAACTTTATTGCCGACTCCAAAAATAATTATTCTGAGCTAGTCGATTCATATGAAAAATTGAATTAAAAATAATATGATTGTTTGCCAAACTCAAAGATTAAAAATACGTCACTTCAATAATGATGATGCTGAGTTTATCATCAAGCTTCTTAATGAACCGTCATTTATAGAAAATATCGCTGATAAAGGTGTAAGAAATAAACAAGATGCAATCAGGTATCTGCAAGATGGACCAATTGCTAGTTATCAAAAATTCGGTTTTGGAATGAGCATGGTCGAACTGAAGGAATCAGGAAATGCCATTGGTATGTGTGGTTTGCTTAAGCGTGAAGAACTTGAAGATGTTGATATTGGTTATGCATTTCTGCCAGAATATACAGGTAAGGGTTTTGCTAAGGAAGCGGCGCTGAGCGTCTTACAAAATGCACGAGATCAGCACCGGTTAAGCCGAGTTGTGGCGATAACCGCTATCGACAATCAAGCTTCGATCCGTTTGCTTGAAAAAATAGGATTTAATTATGACAGCATGATTAGGTTTTATGGTGAAGATAGTAAATTATTTGTGTTTGAATGTTAATTCAGAATACTGATTCAGGTACGCCTACAACAAAAGATAGATAGATTGAAAAATACCCAGGTATTGCATGGCATATAATCGCAGGAAACTTCAAAATTGCGTTCCGAGTCGGTATGAAGAAATATGGATCAAGTTTTTGTAAAAACCTCTTAAAAGCTTTAAACGCAGGCTTTATCCAATTCTGGAAATAATACCCAAACAGGGCAACTACTTGAACTTCTAGCGGAAGTAAAAAAAGATCTAGCCCTAAATAGTCAATAATCATGCCGAAAGCGACTAATTCAGAGTTAAAAATCAAAGTGCTGACAACTAAAAGTGTAATAATTTTCCATATCGATTTTTTCCAGTCCATTCGAACTCCATTTAGTCGTTAACGTAAAGCTAACTGACCAAGCTGCTAGCAGCGCAGATACAAGCGGGGTTGGAAGCCACGCGATGTTTAACGCATTGTTATGCGTTGTATATTTCATTGTAGTTACATTTTACTAATTAATTGCCCAAAATTATCTACTTGATTCCAGTTTGTGAATTCAACGTTTGTTTTTGGATCGGTAGGACCTTTAGTGATCCACATAATCATTCTTATCATTAAACGATCCAATGTTGTGTATTTTTGATAGTCTATTTTTCCTGCAAAGACTGCCAACTCTTTTGGCTTCCATGATATTTGCAATAGGAATTTTTTTAAATACGGATTAGTCTGGGGTTGGTTTTTATCTGGCTTACGCGCAACAACATTGACTGAGAAAAATGCATTAGGTTTTTTATCTAATATTTTTTTGTTGTTATTAATAAATTCGTAAACCTTTTTACTATGCTTTCCATAGCGAATACTAGCTCCAATGACTATTTTATTAAATTTATTCAGGTCTAACTCGCTTACATCCTCGATGGGAATCAATGTTACTTCATTATTATTATTTTCAATTACTTTTAGCAAGCGAGAACATATTTCTCTGGTATGCCCATCAGTAGTAGAATAAATGATAACAATTTTGCTCATATATTGAAGTTTAGTATTCAGTTTTTAAAAACAATTTGAAGTCCGTATTCTTCTTCCCATTCTCATCTGATCTGTCAGCGCTACAATCAGACTGGCATTTAGCGAGGCGGATTTTCATTCGTATGCGCTAGATGCCGCTTACGTTCATCTGTATAAAACCACCATTTTTGAGGTTGTTCTCCTTGCATAAATCTTATTGCTGAGATAAATACATCGATTACACAAGGATCATGTTTCACCTTAGTTATTTCACATAATTTTGCATGAAGCGCGTAAGGATCTTGTTCAATTAAATCAGATGGACTTGTAAATCCGAGCAGAAAAAATCGCTTTCTGTCGCTTTGCCAACATTCGGAATATCGGTGAATTTTTTGATATTTTCTCTGGGCATTTTTAAACCCTAATATTGAAATTTTAAGCCACAAAAATAGTAGCCAATCCCAAAAATGCAATAAACCCAACCATCTCGGTGACAGTGGTTAAAATGACTCCACCTGAAAGCGCCGGATCCATTTTCATTTTAGTTAAAACAACTGGTAGCACTGCTCCAAACACCGCTCCTGCGATCAAATTAATCATCATTGCCCCGCCAACTGAGAAGGCCAACCCAAGTGCGTAGATCTGATAATTGTCGGTATTCACATACCAAAAATAAGCGCATAGTCCGACGATTAAAGCCCATAAAGTCCCATTTAATAAACTTACCCCGAGTTCTTTAAAAACTAACCATCGGAAGTTATTGCTACTAATGTGACCAATACTCATGCCGCGAATAACTAATGTAAGAGACTGTGTTCCAGCGATCCCACCCATGCTAGGCACAATCGGAAGCAGTACCGCCAAGGCGGCAACAGCTTGAATACTTTTTTCAAATATCCCGATAAAAGAGGCTGCGGCAACCACCGTGATTAGATTAATTCCTAGCCAAAGGGCGCGTCTTTTGGCGCTGGTGAAAACTGGCGCAAAGGTGTCGTCATTTTCATCTAATCCAGCCATACTCATTAAGGAATGTTCGGCATCTTCAATAATGACGTCTAAAACATCATCGACTGTTATACGCCCGAGCAGTTTTCCTTTCTCATCGACTACTGGCGCTGAGAATAAATCGTGTCTTTTAAACAGCCTGGCGACATCTGCATCGGGTAGAGCTGCCGGAATAGCTTCGATTTCATGATCGACAACTTCTTCTACCATTTGATCTGGCTGACTGGTGATCAAGGTAGAAAGGTGAACCGTGCCAATCAAAACATCATCTGTATCAACGACGTAAATGCTATCAGTACTTTTGGGAATCGATTTTTGCATTCGTAAATAACGCAGTACAACTTCAATAGTAACCGTTGGACGGATCGCAATGGTATCCGTATTCATCAAACCGCCAGCGGTGTCTTCCGAGTATTTCAGTGCTTGCTCTAAGCGAGCTCTGTCTTGAACCCCCATTGATGCTAAAACTTCTCGAGTGACTTTGTCCGGTAAATCGCCTAAAATATCGGCTAGGTCATCGATGTCTAAATTAGCGGTGGTAGCAGCTATATCAGCCGGTTCCATCTCCTCAACAAATGCTTTTAATAGATCTTCACTTAAAAACTGTAAAACTTCGCCTTCTCGCTCAGAATCGACTAGTTGCCACAAAACTTTGCGCTCTTTGGGCGGAGTCGATTCCAACATATGTGCAACATCAGCAGCGGGCAGTTGATTGAGCATAGTTCTGACTTGAACAAACATACCGCTTTCCAACGCATCATTTAACTGATGCAATCGGTTGCTACTATGTTGTTTTTCAAAGTTGTCTAGAACTGGCATGTTTAGTATCTAATTTTGATGTTAATTAGGTTAACAGGGAGTATTCAAACAATTGAGTAAATATTACAAATCTAATGCTACAGCGCTAATATCACATCTGATTGAATTTAGGTCTATTTTCGATTAAGTATAGCATAGCAAGTGACTCATTTGGACATATCCTTTCGTCACTTCCATTGGTATACTGTTAAAAACTAGTTGATAAGCATCCAGCGAAATAGGAAAGTAATATGCCATCATTTGATATTGTATCCGAGGTTGATATTCACGAATTGCGAAATGCAGTCGATCAAGCCAATCGCGAGATTAATACGCGCTTTGATTTAAAAGGCAGTTCAGCAAAGTGTGAGCTAGATCAAAAACAAGTGAAACTAACCGCAGACGCTGAATTTCAAGCTAATCAGTTGAAAGATATCTTGATTGCCAAATTAATTAAACGGAGTATCGATCCAAAATGTGCGGATATCGGAGAGATCCAGCCTTACGGCAAAGTTGTTCATTTGATGATAGGCGTCAGAGAAGGTTTAGATCAGAGTTTATCCAAAAAAATAATCAAATTAATTAAGACCGCAAAACTAAAAGTACAAACCAGTATTCAGGGTGAAAAATTAAGAGTCACAGGCAAAAAAAGAGACGATCTTCAACAAGCTATCGCTTTGATCAAGGCGGAATCTTTAGAGTGGCCTTTGCAATATAATAATTTTCGGGATTAGAACTTTCAGGATTAGAACCTTCAAGATTAGAACAGTATTAGCGAGATTTTAATTGGTCGTTGTTGAGTTATAACCATTCGAATTATTTAGCAAAATGTAATCTTTCATATCATGGCTTTTTGCTTTTGCTAATCCATAATTGGCATCTTGAAGCAATTGCGAAACTGAAAGATGTTGTTCAGGATTATAAATAACGCCGCCTAATTTTGCATCAATAAATAATTCAGTTTCTGCACCAACGACCTGCTGTGTATTACTTAAATCATCATGAACTTTATGTAGGTAATTTTCTGCATCATGTTTAGAGCTGACTCTTGCAACAACACAAAACTCATCGTCACTAAAATGGCAAACAAAATCAAAAGGTTTCAAGTATTTGGTTAAAATCCCGCTCACCGTTAGAAGCATTTTATTACCAACTTCTTGACCATAACTAGCGCTGACACTTTTAATCTCCTGAATGTTGATCATCGCAACAAAAAGTAAAGGGTCATCTCGGTGTTTTTTTTGTATTTCCTCAGCTAGTCGCTGAAAAAAAGCAGGTCTTAATAATGTTCCAGTGAGGTGGTCATAAGTTGCGCCTCTAAAAATTTGCCAGTACTTATGGGTGATTGCTAATGACATGCTAATCCCCAAAAAGGTCGTTGCAATGAGTAAAAAATAGGCATTAAAAGACCAGTTTAAGTCAATCAATATACTTGATTGACTGAGCAAATCGTAGCACAAAACTAACCAACCGACTAAACTAAAAGCAAGAACGATCCATCGATATTGACGCTTTTTTATTATTGAGCGGATAACAGCTGCACCGGGCGTGATAAATACGGTAATACAAATTATCCAATAAGCATATTCCGCAATAACTCTAATTTTTAATGGATCTGGAGTGATAATGCTAAATAAACCGGGTATCGCCATGACGATAATTCCTAGCATATTCGATTTACGAATACGCAAATCAAAAAAACGAAACATAAAAAATGTAAAAGAAACCGCGCCAAGGCTAATCATTAGCATTTCTATTTTATAGGCGGAGGTTAAATCTAATCCCATTTGTAATGGTGCTTGCGAGCGGGTAAATGCAATTGCCGCAAAAGCAACTAAATATAAAGATAAATAAAGTGTTTCGTTGCTCCCTTTGACCATAAAGTAATAAAATAATTGAAAGACAGTCAACAGCAGTAAAACGGATATCGCTATTACATACACATAATCTAGCTGTTGTTGATGATGTGCCATTTTAAAGTACTCATCAATTATGACTGGATGTTTTTTTAACCCAGGCTTATTGAGTGAGCTAAATGTTTTTATTTCTAGCTTGTTAAACTGGTTATATTTAAGAAAGATTGAAGGAATCAAATAAAGCCTTTTTAAGCGAAAAGCACTTTGAAATTTGGGCGGGAAGCTTCCAGTTTTTCCGATAAGATGGTCATTAACTCTAACTTCGTCAACACCATCAATGACGTCTAACCAAATCCCAAGCGTAGAATCATGTAAATCACTGCTAATAATGAAATCTTTTTGATAAACAAATTGAGTGACGTCCGGTTTAATGGTCTGTTTTAACTCCGGTGTACTTTGATTTTGGCAAACCATTTCGGTCGCTTGATAGTGAATACATATTGACCAGTTAGAAATTAATTCGGATGGAATTTTATCAATCAGCTGAGCTGAAAAACAACGACCAGAAACGATGATCAACAAACCAATCAATAAAAAACTTGTTAATTTTCTGATCATTGTATTGAGTTACTCATCACACCTATATTTAAGCGAGCATGCTTGAATCAGATTCGGAATTAGTATCAGAATCAGAGCCATTCTGATCATCGCTTGAGGTTGTTTTTTGTTGACCGAAAATATCGACGTATGAGGTGTAGATCGAAGCTAACGCAATTGCGAAGATTGCTAAATAGCCACCAATCATCACAATAATTGCCAAAGGAGGTATGATTGCGCTAATTGTTAGAACAATAAAAAAGCCCATTAAATAAGCGAAACCGACTAAACCATAAACTACGAAAGGCAAAAAGTTATCTCTACAGGCATTAAAACTTAATTTTAATGCTTTGAGTGAGGAGGTTTTATTTAAAACAACTAGTGCAGGCGCAAACCAATACGCCATAATTAACGGGATCATTAGAGCCATCCAAATTAAAATTCCTAACAGCAGCATTGGTAGTAACTTAGTTTGATCTAAACTTTGCATCCATTCCACTAATTCTGTATTTGTCATTTGTTCGATATTTTCAGGTAGAATTTCGCTAAAGTCGACGCCCAGAAAGAGAAGAATATAGTAACTTATCAGCATAATCGCCATTGATGCCAACCCGTAAATAGCCGATAAAATGATTAGTTCTTTGGCATTGTTTTGGATACCGGAAAACAGGTGTTCGAATTTTAGCGGAGAGGCTTTGGACGCTTGTTTACAACCAATCATCAAACCACCGATCCCTATTGGCATCAACAGTGAAACTATATTATTGACGATGGGTATTAACAAAAGTAGCATCATAAAAGTCACAATCCCCAACCAAGCACCTATGGAAGACTTAAAAAGCATAAACGCATCGGTTATCCATGCAGAGCCTCTAACGGAGGGGACTCGTTTGTATGTGACCGGTTCAGACCCGCTTTCAGCTTGATTTTGATCATTATTGTTTGAATTTTGCAAGTTATTTTCTACTCATGTTTAAGAGGAAGTTATTTTAGTATTTTTTAATTCAATTGTATTCTATCAAGCAAGGTTTAAAAATCAATGAAGGACGTTAAGAATAATGCTATTCTAGCACCCAATTTCGTCAACCGACTTATATATATTCATTGCTTGTAGCATTTGTGAGGTAATTTATGCGGCTAAAAACTAGCGCAATTTTGGGAATATTCTTATTATCAGCCAATTCGATGGCACTACTTGCGCAAGGAGCAGCGAAAACATCATCGGATAAAACACCTGCCTCTAGTCAAAAGTTGGTTAATATAGAAACAGCTAGTTTAGAAACGGTCAACTTAGAAAAGCTTAGCCTAGAAACAATAATGGCAGATCCTGACTGGATGGGTAACAGCCCACAAGATCCGCGTTGGTCACTTGATGGTCAATCGGTGTATTTTTCCCAAAAAGCACAAGGACACCAGCATAATAGTCATCTAAAAATTGACTTACAACATAACAAGACGACTCCTGTGGAAAAAGATGACTTGTTAATCGCAGCAAGCGCTAAAGCAAAACTTAATTCCAATAAAACCAAAGGCGTTTTTGTCTATCAAGACGATATTTATTTAGTTGATATAGGCTCTCAAGTAGTCAATCCACTAACCGCCGATAAAAGAAAACAATCGAGCGTAAACTTTGTCAATAACACTACCATTAGTTACCTGGTTGATAAACAGATATTTTTGTATCATTTAGATACACATTTAGAAAAACAGATCGCTGATTTTAAATTGGCTGATGATCCAGACAAGAAAAAAGACAAAGACTATTTACAGCAATCTCAGCCGCGACTTTTAGATTATCTAAAACAAAAAAATGAAGAAGCTGACTTCCAAAAACTTAGAAAGAAATCACTAGAGCAACAACCGTTTAAAACGTGGTATTTAGGAAAAGATAAAGAAATAACTACTTTCGCTTTATCGCCAAATGCCAAGTGGCTAGTGCTTGGAACTGCACAAACTTCACGCTCAGGGAAAGCCGATCATATGCCAGAGTTTATCACCGAAGATGGTTATGTCAATGATCGAAAAGTGAGACCTTTGGTGGGAACTTCAAAAGTCTTTGAAGAAACATTTCATTTAGTTGATTTGGTCAATGATAAAAAGACTAAACTTGATTTATCAACTCTTCCTGGGGTCAATGATGATCCGTTGAAAAAAATGCGCAAAGATGCAGCAAAAAAAATAGGCTATAAATACGAAGAAAAAAAATCACCGCGTGCGGTTTATGCCTACGAATGGATAGGAAATAATGGAGTCGCTTGGACTAAAAATAGTCAACAAGCGGCTATGATGTTGTTTTCTTACGATAATAAAGACCGCTGGATTGTCAATTTTAATGTCGATAAAAAAAGTCTAAGCACCGCTCACTGGATGTCTGATGAAGCATGGATTAATGATTGGGCGTTTAATGAGTTTGGTTGGTTGCCAGATAATAAAACGCTGTATTATTTATCGGAAGAAAAAGGGTACTCTCACCTATTTATTAAAAAAGGTAAGCGGAAATCAAGCCAGTTGACCAAAGGATCTTTTGAAGTTAGCAATTTAACGGTGAGCGAAAACGGTAAAAATGTCTTTTACAAAGCGAACAAAAAGCATCCTGGAATTTATGAAATTTATTCACTTGATTTAGAAAAAAGATCCAGTCATGCGGTAACTGATTTAGGCGGTGTTAATGACTATGTTTTATCGCCAGATGAAAAAAGCATGCTGATTAAACATTCTAGTTTGACCAAAAAACCAGAAATCTATCTGCAATCATTGATTGAAAAATATAATGTGAAAAAAATCACAGATACCATGTCCAAAGCTTTCACCAATATCTCATGGCAGGCACCAGAAATATTGGCTATTCCATCAAGCCAGGTTAAACAGCCGATTTATTCTCGTTTATATAAACCTAAAGATAATGAAGTTTCTTCATCTCAACAAAAAGCTAAGCGTCCAGCTGTGATGTTTGTCCATGGTGCCGGTTATCTGCAAAATTCTCACCAAGGTTGGTCCGGATATTTCAGAGAATTTATGTTTCATAATTATCTTACCAATAAAGGTTACGTTGTTTTAGATATGGATTATCGCGCTTCAAAAGGTTACGGACGAGATTGGAGAACTGCGATCTATCGAAATATGGGAACCCCTGAATTACAAGATTTGAAAGATGGCGCAAAGTGGTTGGTTGACAATATGAACGTTGATGAAAAACGAATTGGCGTTTATGGTGGGTCATATGGCGGTTTTATGACATTTATGGCGTTATTCAAAGAACCTGAATTATTTGCTGCCGGTGCTGCTTTAAGACCGGTAACAGATTGGGTTCATTATAATCATGGATATACTTCTAATATTCTTAACACACCGCAAGTTGATCCAGAGGCTTTTGAGCGTAGCTCTCCAATCGAATTTGCAAAAGGCCTTAATAAACCACTGCTAATTTGTCATGGCATGGTCGATGATAATGTGTTTTTTAAAGACAGTGTACGCTTGGTTCAAAAATTAATTGAATTAAAGAAAACCAAATATTTTGAAACGGCCATATATCCAGTTGAACCTCACGGATTTAAGCAGCCATCTAGTTGGTTGGATGAATATACGCGTATCGATCAACTATTTGATAAACATCTACTTTGACGATTGGGTTTATTAAATTTAATACAACGGACTAACGGAATGAAACCAATAAAATACTTAGAACCAGTTTTAGTTTTTTCGCTTTTGGTGATGACCCTATTTATTTCTTCTTGTTCTGATAAAGAGCAAGAATATACCCAATTAGAAACTTGTGTAAATCATTATCAAGCAGAAAGTTATCGGGTTGCAGAGAAAGAATGCGCCATTGCGGCGCAGCAAGGTTCGTCTCACGCCCAGTGGTTAATGGCTAATTTATATCGTTACGCTCTTACTAAAGAGGGAGCGGATCTTGAAGGTGCATTTAAGTGGTATTTGCAAGCGGCAGAAAATGGACACGTCGCAGCAATGCGAGAAGTTGGTCAGGCTTATATGTATGAAGAAGGGGTCGAAAAGGATTTCGAAAAGGCGCATTTATGGTTAAAAAAAGCGGCAGAAAATAGAGATACTGAAGCTGAATTTTTAGTTGGTGTTTTGTTTTATGAAGGATGGGGGCGTGATAAAGACATCGGATCTTCTATCAGTTGGTTTAAACGAGCTGCGACAAACGATCATAGTATGAGTATTAATAATTTAGCATGGGTATTTTCTACCAGTGAAGTCCCTGCGTATTACAAGCCCAAAAGGGCAAAATTTTGGATAGATAAATTAGACAAAAAACTGTTAGATGATTCGCCAGGCGGATCTGAAGAATCCTCACAAGAAGATCCAAAAAGTAAAGCGAAGACTAAATCAAACGGAAATTCGCAAAATAAATCGATATTTTTAGATACTAAAGCCGCTGTTATGGCCGCGAACAAGGATTTTGAACAAGCTGTAAAGTTTCAAAATCAAGCGATTGCACAGCTGCCATCTGATACACCCGAAGAGCAGTTAGTTATCTACCAACAACATTTAGATAATTATTTACAAGGAAAAGATTGGCGTGAATAAGTTTGCTGGAGGTTGTAATACTATACAAAAGGGGCTATACCGACACTACAAAGGCGGCGAATATCAAGTGTTAGATGTCGCCACCCATAGCGAAACAGAAGAATTGATGGTTGTATATCGTCCGTTGTATGGTGAGCAAAATCTCTGGGTTCGTCCACTAAGCATGTTTGCTGAAAAAATAGAGGTTGATAGTCGTCAGGTTGCGCGTTTTGAGTTAATTAAAACAGACTAACTCTTTTTGTAATAAAATGCTCTCCGCCGAGACTAAGCAAATAACTTAATTTTGATTGGTCAATGCATTGTGGCTTTTGAAGAAACACTCTCGACAGCTCAAATTGTTTTCTCCGCAGAGCTTGGTGATATATTGTCTAGTGACGAGGCTTTATCTTCAATGAACAAAAAAGAATACGAACAATACTTTGAAGAAACGCTCGAACTATATAACCCTGCAATTTCTCGTGTGGTTAGCAGCTATGAGATGATCAAGGCACTGCAAGAAGAATTATACCAAGAAATATCAGTTGCTTTATGGAAGGCGCTTGCAAAGTTTGACCAAAAATCCAGCCTTAAAACTTATGTATTAAGTATCGCACATAAACGAGCTATTTCGCATGTCGCCAAGTATGCTCGTGAACCACGCACTTCAGATGTTTCTGAACTTGAATTCTCCGTTGATAATTGTCCAAGCGATCAAGTAGCTCAGTCACAGCGGATGAATAAATTACTTTTTGCACTTCGACAGTTGCCGATGCTAGAAAGACAACTCGTAACTCTGGCGTTAGAAGGCGTTAGCTATAAAGATATTGCCGTAATTTTAGGAATAACAAGCAATCTTGTCGGCGTTAAATTAAATCGCGCAAAGATAAAAATTAAATCTTTAATGACATCTTCGGATAAAATATGACAGACGAAAAATATACTCAAGATGATCCAATGGATGATGAATGGCAACAGTTACAAAGCGACTGGCAGAGTTATCAGCCGGATATCGAGAAAATCAAAAAACGGATTGCTTGGGTGACTTGGCGAATGATAGCTATTTTGGCTTTAGATGTATTAGTCGTACTTTCTTATATACCTTTTCTTGTTTATTTCGTGTTTTTGGATGATGTTTCTTTTGCAGAAAAAATATGGTCTTATTTGATGACTCCCATTTTATTTTACGGTGTTTACTTAGATTTTAAATTACGCTTACCTTTGTTTAAATTGGAGGGTGAATCGACAAAGGATATACTTGCCTTCTATTTGAAAAGAGTTAGCGCAGGTGTTTCTCTTGGAGACATAGGTTATAAATTTAGCTTGTTGTTATTGTTCATGTTTGCTATTTGGGTAAGTGCCAGTTTTTACTTTGATTTAGGAGAAGAAAAACTGCAAAGACCATCATTTATTATTTTCGGTACTGCTTGGATTAGCTTTTTTGCTAGTATTATGTATTGGTATAAAAATAAGAAGAAAAAAGAGTTTGTTAGACTGCAAAATTTGTGGAAAAATTTTTTGGACTAGCTTATTCTTACCTCGTTTAAAAGACAATTAACCAATTAGATAGTATTGTTCCTAAATCAAATAAATATGAAAAAATTGGAACGCCCATAAAGCTAAGCACGACCAATCCCATTAAGAACATAGTTCCATATTGTGCATTCCATTGTGTGTATAGATACGCGTGTTTTTTGGATAAGAAATAGGGCAAAATATAGTGACCATCTAAAGGGCCAATCGGTAGTAAATTAAATAACATAAGTAACATGTTTATTAACGCAAAGTATTCCAGAAAAAACCTCGGTCCAGCCTGTGTTAAGTAGCCGACACCAAAATATTCAGCTGCTGCTAGTAAATTAATACTTAAGAAAGCTAAAATCAGGTTCATCCCAGGGCCTGCTGCTGAAACCCAAGCGGACGCGTAATAAGAATTAAAATTTCTAGGGTCTGTGGGTACGGGTTTTGCGAATCCAAAACCTATGGTGGCAACCATTAGTAATCCTATAGGATCGATGTGTGCAATGGGGTTTAGGGTTAATCGTCCCATTCTTTCTGCGGTATTGTCACCAAAATATTTCGCTGTCCAAGCATGACCAAACTCATGAAACGAAAGCGAAATTACAATCGCTATTAGTATCAAGATAAATAAGTCATATCGCCCTTGAAAAAGTAAATAGATCATTTAAACACTCTAATTATTCATATTCGGCAAGTAGTATATGATGTTGCCAGGATATTCGCTAGCTTCTTGAATAGTAATACTTTCGTACCAGCTTTGCTGGGTCAACGAGCCGTAAACAACATTCCACGAATCGTTGTTATTGGTGTTCACTTCGAGCCGACAAATATGAGTATTACATCTTAGGCTTTGAATAAAGTGATCGCCATCTGAATTATTTTCGGCAAGGAAATTTGAAATAGAATTTTCATATTGAACCGATTTTTCGTTGGTTTCGTCTGATTGAGAAAAGGCTTGTTTTATATCGTCTAATTTTTCACCAGATAATTCGATGACCACTCCTTTGAATCGATCGGTAAAAGACTCTTTCATTGAGTCTTCAAAATCTTCAAAGGTCATTTTTTTTAAACGACTATTGTTTTTATTTGATTCAGCTAGTTGATCTTTCTGGTCATCACCTTTATCCGATTGCATCACTGTAGACGGAGCTTTAGAAATAGTACTTAACTGCCTTTTTAGTTGGGCAATTTGACTATTTTTGTCATCAATGAGTTGTTGATAATCTTGAAAGTTATTAGTTTTTTCCATCGGGCTATCTTCAGTATCTAGCGATTCTGATAATATCATTGTTTCATCTTTGTTTTCCTGAGTTGTGGTATTGGTTGTGTAAGAAAAAACGATGTACGAAGCCGTAATACCTAGCGCAAATGCTAGCAGATGAGTTAATAGATTACCTTTCAAATGTTATACCTTTTCCTGATTTTGTTGGCTTTGCTCGTGTCTATCAAGAGACTAAACCCGAATATGCTTAAATTAACAGAAGCCATCATTGGTGTGAAGTACAAATTATTTATTACAAATTACTCGACGATTTAACAGCGTTTTTATTTCCACAATAATGTGACTAAATCAGCAGGGTTTTAGACGCTATTTTGACCCAAAAATGGCTATGTTGTGCTGCAATAAATGACGCAACTGGTTACTTTACAGCTGAATATGACTGTTTTGGCAAAAAACCCTATAAAAACAATGAGATAGAGTGTTTGTATTCTGGCTAGACTATCTGATAGTATAGCTAACTAGTGGTATCGGCTCAGTGTAGCTTGAGTCCAAGGTGACGGGCAGTTACCCTGCACACATAATAATAAAGTCCGACCAGTTAGATGCAAAGTAGCAACAGAGACTTTAAGCTAACGAGTAATGGATTTCCATCAATTTAAATATAATAAGCAATAAATATTTTAATTATAAGTAGTAACCTAAATCGTAGGAGAAGGAATCGTGATAAAACAAAACAAATTGTTAGTTTCCCTTGCTGTCAGCATGGCTTTGTACGGAACTAATCTCGTAGCTGAAGAAGCGGCTGACGAGGAAGAAGAAAGTCAAGTCGTTGTGGTAACAGCTCAAAAACGTACAGAACGTATTACTGAAGTGCCAATTGCTATTTCAGTTTTTCCTTCAGAAGCTATCGATCAAACCGGTATTCAGGAGTTAAGAGAGTTAGGTGATTTCATTCCTAACATGGTCGTAACTCAAGGAACGGATTTCAATTCTAGAATCATTATTCGTGGTGTTGGTGCACCCAGCCGTAATATCGGTTTTGACTCGCGTGTTGGTGTATATCTAGATGGTGTATATTTAGGACAAGGTCCTTCAGTTAACCAGGATTTGGTTGATTTAGAGCGAGTAGAAGTTCTTCGTGGTCCTCAGGGAACTTTGTTTGGTAAAAACACAGTTGCTGGTGCGGTTAGCTTAGTGTCTAAGAAACCAACAGGTGACTTTGAAGGTAAAGGCACAGTTGGCTTTGGTAATTTTAATGCCCTAGAAGCAAAATTAAGTGTTGATTTTGGTTTGAGTGATACCGTTGCCGCAAAAGTCGCTTTTTCCACAAGAACAAGAGACGGCTACGTTACAAATGTTTATCAGGAAGGTCAATTACCAACAACATTAAATACTGTTGTTGGAGGCGTTCCAATTTTTGGTATTCCGCTGCCTTTTCCAATTGAAACCAGTAACCCACCGGATACGTCTGAAAAGTTAAATAACCAAGATACCCAGTCTTACCGGGCACAGCTGCGAATTCAACCATCAGATAATCTTGATATAAATATCGCAATTGATGGTCTGGATTCAGAAAGAAATCCTATTTTAGCTCTACCACTAACGTCTGCTTTTGGCGACACACTCGATCAATTTGGTGATGCTAGTAACAACGAAGTCAACTGGAGCTTTAATGGTCAGGAAACTAGAGATATTTTTGGCGCGAATGTAACGGTCGAGTATGACTTTGATAACGAATACAGTTTACGCTCTATAACGGCGACTCGAGATACTGAAATTAATTACCAAAATGATATTGATTACTCGCCACTTGATTTTATTACTCTAAATTACATCGATAAATATGACCAAACCACTCAGGAATTTCAATTGATATCTCCTGATGATGCCGCATTCAAATATGTTGTGGGTTTCTATTATTATTCGCAAGATTCTGATACTTTCAGAGAAGTACCAATTGGAAATGCCGGTCTGTTTTTTGGAGCTGATCTCAATCGTGCGACAACTATCAACGGTACTGTTGATACAGAAAGTACCGCTCTTTATATCAGCGGTAGTTATGAGTTTAACGATACCTGGAAGCTTGGTTTTGGTGGTCGATATTCAGA
>Ga0316204_10007026_pt1 | contig 16813 bp, 15 predicted proteins | sample 6monrhotite_MG_2_FD_205661 | JGI IMG/M metagenome (GOLD analysis project Ga0316204, IMG submission 205661) | Microbial mat bacterial communities from mineral coupon in-situ incubated in ocean water Damariscotta River, Maine, United States -... | ecosystem: Environmental > Aquatic > Marine >... | reverse complement strand
AGCCTTCATCTCACTGAAGATGGAGTTACACTGGCGATCAAGACCTGTGGGATCAGTGAGGGAAAGTTTACCTTTCTTCAAGCAAATCAGAGAAATGTAATTTCACACAAAAAACTTTACACTACCAACGTATACGAGGGCAAAAGGCCGCCTCAATGGAACAAAAGCGGTTATATTTAAAAGAAGCATTGGACACCTTGCAGAACCTTAGTGCAATTCAATCATGGGAATTCACTGGTGCGGCTGATCGCCACGACTATCAGGTGTTTTTTCCTGATGGGAAAGTCATTGCCTTTGAAGCAAAAGGTTGTCTAGGTGGTAACAATACTACTATTTACCAGCGTCCACCCAATGCGGAAGAATTCTATATCTGGAGCCAGTGCCAAAATCCTGGAGCTGACCCGAAACATAACGTTTGGTCGGGTATCCATACTCGTTTAGGTGCGAAGATCGTTGCTGATAGAGAAGCAGTCAGTGGGCTCATTGTATGGGATATGCTTTGTGGAACGCCTGGACGCCCTTGCCCCAAATCAAAACGAGAACAAAAGAGTAATATCCAATTCGATAGCGGACGCACAACTCCTCCGCCTTGCCTATATCTCTTCCCTAAAACCGTTCCTGACCCTAGGAACAATTCTTCTCCCCCTGTTTGGAAGCTTAGAGACTTAGCCTTCATGAGTGCCTTATACGATTCTTTCGGTTGTACTCCCCAAGATGTCATTGAAGTCAAAATTGAAGCCCGTATGGAAGGCTCAAACACCGAACGCAAAACCACACTTATTCGTCAAGGTGATGTGTTATCCGAATCGAACTGGACTGCAATCAAACGGGCAAATAACTAGACTATATCCATCAAGTGAGAATAAATGACAAAATCAAGAAATAACAATCAAACTTTACTTAAAACGATTATTGACGATAAGCAGAGTGAATTCGCTCCTGAGTGGGAAGACTCCAAATACTTTGAGTATATCGCCTGCTCTGAGGTGTTGAAGGACAACGACTTGTCTATTGATGAAATTGTGGCCGGAATTGTCGGCGACACACATGATGGGGGGATCGATGCTTTTTTCTTATTTTTAAATGGACAGCCGATATTTGAAGATACGGAGCTTGAATATGATAAACTCAAGCGAAATAAAGAAAACAGGATTGAAGTCCACATCTTTCAGGCAAAAAAGTCCTTCGGATTTGGAGAAAACGCACTATTAAAATTCCAGTCCTCTTTTGAAGATCTATTTGATTTAGAGGCGGACCTGGATTCGCTGTCATCACTATACAACGATGAACTCCTTTCATTGACCAAGAAATCAAATCAAGTATTTAGCGAGCTAGCTTCCAGTTTTCCTAGTGTTTTGTTTCATTTCCACTACGTGACTTTAGGTGATGAAGTAGACGAATATATTCAAGCAAAAGCAAAGAAGCTGGAAGAAAAAGTAGCGAATGACTTCAATGGAGCAGAGTGTAACGTAACCTTTATTGGAGCGACCGAATTACTTGGTCTTTTACGCCGCAGCCCTCAACAAACCTTCCAGCTAAGATTTGCAGACAATCCGATTTCTATTGAAAATGGGAGTTATATTTGCCTTGCGAAGTTGACAGAGTATTTCAAACTCATAACCGATGGCAACAATGCTCTACAGCGAAACCTTTTTGAAGCGAATGTGCGGGACTACCAAGGTGATGTTGTAGTCAACAAAGGAATCAGACAGTCTTTGAAGAAGCCGGCTGGTGAAGATTTTTGGATGCTCAATAATGGAGTAACCATTATTTGTTCCGATGCGGATGCAAAAGGCAAAGTTGTAACTATGCGGAACCCGCAAATAGTAAACGGAATGCAAACTTCATACGAACTGCACGAGCACTTTAAAGCGAATTTGGACAAACCTGATGATAGAAAATTACTTGTTCGAGTGATTGTAGAAGCGGATGAAGCTGGTCGAGATAGGATTATTCACGCAACTAATAACCAGACTACCATTCCAGCTAGTTCACTACATGCATCAGAAAAGATTCATAGGGATATTGAGGATTTTTTACTTACGAAAAAATACTATTATGAGAGAAAAAAGAATTTCTATAAAAATCAGAATAAAAGAGCGGCAAATATCATTAGTATTGGAAGCCTAGCTCAAGCTGTGATGAGCGTGTTGTTATTACGGCCTAATGATGCAAGAGCCCGTCCTTCTACTCTCTTAAGCAAACCGGAAGACTATTTAACCGTCTTTAATAACAACTATAACCTTCAAATTTATCTAAACTGTTTGAAGTTGAAAAAACGAGTCGAGGACAGTCTAAAACAAAACTCAGCTTCTTATGGACTTTCAAGCAAAGATGTTATCAACGTTAAATTTCACATCTTGATGGTGCTGGCATTGAGGCTTGCCAAGAAAAAAACAAACATGAGCCCAAAGGATATTGTCGCACTTTCAGTTGATGTTTCCGATGAACTGTTAAAAGAGTGCTCCGAATATACACGTGATATCTTTCATATCCTCGGGGGGAGCGACAAGATAGCCAAGGGACCTAAATTAGTCGATGAACTAAAAGCACAACTAGTCATCAAGTGAGTACGATAATGTTGGTTAAAAATCAGGTGACGGTATACCTATTTCTATTTCCCTAGTTCATAGAATACCACCCCCAAACACGGCCCCTATAACTTCTGTTGGTCTAATTTACCCAGGGGCTCACAGGTCTTCCTACCTCACCGGGAATCAGTAGACTGCACCTGATTTAGCCCCCTTCTTATACAGGCCAACTCACGCTGCCGGTTAGGTATGCAGCTCAACTCGATGGGGTGCTGAATCGGAGTAAGGCGACCCCGGCGAGGATCAGGGAGAAAGCGGCGGCTTTGGTCAAGGTCAACTCTTCGTGGAACAGGCGGACCCCCACCAAAGTCATCAAGCCTACCCCTGCACCAGCCCATACGGTGTAGGCTAGGCTCAGGTCTAGTTTCTTTAGAGAGAGGGTCATCGCTGTGAAGCTGATGCCATAAAAGATAAAGATCAGGACGGAAGGCAGCAGCTTGGTGAAGCCGTCCGACAGCTTCATTGAGGTGGTTCCGGCGACTTCAAAAAGGATGGCAATCGATAAATATATCCAGCCCATAGCGGTTCTTGAACCTATGTTGTTCGTAACTTTTGTTGGGTAGGCGATCCCGCCAAATCAGTCGGACGCTAAGGCCCGTGCTTGGTCGATTTCGAACAGCCGGAGTTTTTCTTGGTGCTCTAACATTTTCTCCCATTTTTCACCCAGGGCTTCCAGCTCTTCGGTTTTTTTGAGCCCCTTGTAGAGTGCTGAAAGCTGGAGGTAGACGTTTTTGTCTACTTTCATCCGTAGCGCTATTTCTAAAAGCTCGATAGCTCCTCGGTAGTTTTTGTGCTGCATCATCTGTTTGGCTTCAACGATTTTTTGCAACCGTTCGGCTTCGTTGACTTTGTCTTTTTCCGCTTTTTCGATATCCCGTAGCTGTAAAATCAGTTGATCGGCCCGGTCATAGTCGTTTAACTCCTTAAACACCGAAGCGGCACTTTTCAAGGTTGACGGCAGCTTTAAGATGGTCAACGCCTTGTTGAAATATTCTCCCGAAGCTTTGAACTTTCGGTCTGCTTGTAAGGTTTGGCCTTTTTCTGCGTAGTAATCGTGGATCTCTTGGATTTTTTTGTTCGCTAAGGGGCTTGCTGGCTCCAACTTCAGGACCTCTCGAAAGGCCTCGGTCGCTTCATCATATTTTTTAAGTTCGACATAGACTTCGCCGAGTTTCGACCAAACTCGTTCGTCTGGATTTTCGGTGACCGCAATCTCTAAGTAGTTAGCCGCTTTTTTAAAGTTACCGTCCTCTGAGCAGTCAAAAGCAATTTGTACCAGCTCCTTCATGCTGTACAGGCCTCCTGACTTTTCTAACAAGGCCGCTGTTTTGATCAAGTACTTGGTCGCTAAAAAATGTTTCCCCGCCTTTTTGAACATCAAGCCTAGGTTGATGTTGGAGTACCGGTTGTATTCGTTTGCCCCGAGAACTTTGGTGATTTGGTCCACCGCTTCACTGAGGTTCCCTGATAGGTCCAGGCGGATGGCTTTTAACAACTCCAACAGGGGGAATTCTTCGACTGTGAGGGGCTCAAAGGCATCTTTGGCGACTTCTGGGAGGTGGTGCATCATGGCGTAGATCCCCAGGTTATACCGGTGCTGGTTTGCCTTTTCTGGTTCTTCCTCAATAAACCTCATGAACTCATCCACCACTTGCTTGGGGCCAACCACTGCTGGGGCCGCCTTCGCTTCTCTGAGGTCCATGGTTAACTGACCGGCTTCAACCTGCTCCCCTGTTTCTTCCAAGGCTTTGATTCGGGTCTCCAAGTCGGAGATCTTTTTATCTTTCGTTGCGACGACAGACTCGCTGAGCCGTTTGTGGATGGTGTCAGGGGGGTTGCGGTCTTCGCCAGCGTAGTCGGGGTATACGTAACCATCGAGCTTTTCAAAACCGGCGATTGCGCTTTTGACCTGGTCGTCATAGATATCTACCTTTACACTACAAGCAGCCAGGTTATAAAAGGCTTTTTCAAAGTGTTTGTTTGTCTTGAGGGCCATTTTATACAGCGACTGGGCTTGGTTATAATCGCCCTGTTCTCGGGCAAAGTTACCCAACTTATTGGCTAGCTCAAAATCTTCGGGGTTTTCTTGCAGTAAATTCAAACCAATGGATAAGGCTGCGTCAAGCTGGCCAGAGGTCGAGGCGTTGTTTAGTTCCTGCATCAACCGAGGGTAGACCTCTTCATGGGCGAGTTCCATCGCCTTTTTAAAGTCGATCATCGCTCGGTTAAAAAACTTGCTCTCAAGGTGTTTCATCCCTTGGTCGAAGTGTTTGGTAGCCTCTTCGAGGTTTTTTTCTTCGCTGCTTTTAAATAAGTCGTTAAACATTCGGCCTCTGGTTATTAATGATCTGCCTTAGAGCAATCGTAACATGGTTTTTGACCCCTCGCAATTGAAACACTTGATTTAAGCTTTCCAATTTGCCCCCATTCAAGCAAGATCAGGGCCTAACCGGGAGATTTGTCTATGTCGTTTGTTCACCACCCTGTCTTGACGCAAGAGGTGCTCTCTTTTTGCCCCCTTGATGCCTCTGTTTATTGCGATTTCACCCTCGGCGGCGGTGGCCATGCGGGGTTGCTGCTGGAACAGTTTCCAGGTTTAAAGCTCTTCGGGAGTGACCGTGACCCAGCTGCTTTGGTCGCTGCGACTGAAAAACTTGCCGGTTTTGGTGACCGAGTAGAGATCCACAACAGCGATATGGTCTCCCAAGTGAAGGCCTACCGAGAGGCGGGGTTGAAGGCGGATTACATCTTGGCTGATCTTGGGGTAAGCTCGGCGCAGCTAGACCAAGCAGAACGGGGGTTTTCCTTCCAGAAGGACGGACCGCTGGACATGCGGATGGACACAGAAAACGGCTTGAGTGCGGCGGAGTATTTGGCCGAAGTGGAACAAGAGGAGTTAACAAAGGTCTTGTACGAGTATGGGGAGGAGTCTTTCGCTCGAAAAATCGCAGGTATCATTGTGCGGACCCGAGAAGAAACACCGCTGGTGACCACCAAACAATTGGCCGATTTGGTGTTCCAAGCGATTCCCAGGAAATTACACCCCAAAAAAAATCACCCAGCGACCAAGACGTTCCAGGCGATTCGGATTGCGGTCAATGATGAAATTGGGCAATTGAACGCCTTTTTAGATGAGGCAAAGCACCTCGTGAATTTAGGGGGCAGGATAGCGATCATCTCCTTTCATTCCCTTGAAGACCGCCCTGTAAAACAAACGTTTTTATCATGGGAAAACCCATGTACCTGCCCGCCTCACATCCCTATTTGCCGGTGTGGCGGGGAAAAATATGGGGTTCGGATCACCAAAAAACCGGTGAGCGGCTCTGAGGAAGAAGTGAAGGAAAACCCTCGGGCTCGTAGCGCAAAACTCAGGATCTTTGAACGACGATGAAAGACTTCCCAAAACTCGGCAAAATACAAAGTTCCCGGTTGGTGCGAAAACCCCCCTTTTCTAACCGGAAAAAGAGCGCACGGCTCGGGGTCGCTTGGGGAATGCTGTTTTTGGTGGCCGCTTTTTTTGTGGCCCAACGGGTGGAATATTTGCGGGCAGAGCGCAGGGTACGCAGTTTGATGGAACAAAAACGGCAGCTTCTTGCGGATATCTTGCCGCTGAAGTTAGAGGAGAGCCACTTGACCCGGATTGGCCGGGTCGAAGGGCTAGCGACCCAAATGGGCTTGGCGCCAGCGGCAGAGTGGCAGAAATTCTACTTGTCTCCCCCGGCTCGGCCGGAGGACCCAATCGCCAACGAGCCTGAGACAACTCGTGCACAGCCAGCTGAGGCAGGAACCGCCGAACCATTAAAAAACACCGAAAAACCTGGAACCACCGAACAGCCAGAGGTGAAATAGCCGCTATGGGCTTATCGGAAAATTTATCAAATAAAAGTTTTTCCCAACGGTTGGCGATTGTCCGCTGGTTGTTTTTGCTCGCCATACTGGGGATTTTAGTCCGGGCGTTGTTCCTACAGGTGTACCTCAAAGACAACCTAGAAAAACGGGCGAAACGGCAATACCAGCAGTCTCGGGACATTCAGCTGCAACGAGGCACCATCTCGGACGCTAACGGCGCCTTGCTGGCGGTGTCGCTGCCGATGCGTAGTTATTTTGCGGTGCCTCCAGAAGTCACTAGCCCAACCGAGGCCGCAAAGGCTTTGGCCCCGATTTTAAAAACAGACGGCGGTCAGTTGTTCCGGCGTCTCACCGAGCCGAAGTCCTTCACCTGGCTTTCTCGGCGGGTTCACCCGATGCAAGCGGCGTTGATCGACAACCTGAAGTTGGAAGGGGTCCGTAGTGTCGCCGAGTACAAACGGTTTTATCCCTTAGGCCGGGAGGCGTCGCAACTCTTGGGTTTTGTCGGGGTTGACTCCAAGGGGCTCGAAGGGTTGGAGTATGGATACAATCAACATTTGATGGACGGGAGCGATCGGGAGGACGCTTGGAACCAGCTGCTTGCCAGCTCCGCCCAGAAACGGCTTTCTGGCGGCTCGATCCAGTTGAGCTTGGATTCGAGGCTGCAATATTACGTGCAGTCTGAGCTGAAAAAAGGAGTCGCTGGCTTGAGGGCACACAGCGGTGTGGCTGTGTTGATGGAGACAAAAACCGGTCGAATCTTAGGCATGGCTAGTGCGCCGGACTTTGACCCGAACCAGTTCCGAAAATACCCTGAAAAAAGCTATTTCAACCGTGCGGTTGGGGTTGCTTATGAGCCAGGGTCTACCTTTAAAGTCATCACCATCGCTACGGCGTTACAAAACAAAGTAGTTTCCGCAGATGATTTTTTCTTTTGTGAAAATGGTGCGTACCCGATCCAAGACCGAGTGATCCATGACACGAAACCTCATGGCTGGTTGTCGTTAGAAAAAATCATCCAAAAGTCTTCAAATATCTGTGCTGCCAAAATAGGTGCGTTGATCCCGAGAGAGACGTTCCACGCCACCATTAAATCCCTTGGGTTTGGCGGGAAGTCGGCCTTAGGTCTGCCTGCAGAGTCTGCCGGTAAAGTGTATGATGTCGAGGACTGGACCCCGGTTAAAGTCGCCACCATGTCTTATGGTCACGCCATCAGTGTCACGCCAGTGCAGATGACTGCAGCGATCAACAGCATCGCCAACAAAGGGGTCTATATGCCTCCGAGGATTGTCGATGAGCTCAGGACTGCCAATGGGGAGTTGATCCCGGTGGAGTCGCAGCCTGCCAAACGGATTTTTGATGTAGCGGTAGCAAAAAACCTGACTGAGTACATGCACGCTGTGACCCAAGAGGGCGGTACTGGCTGGAGGTCTAGAGTGAAAGGGTTGGAGATTGCGGCCAAATCAGGGACCTCTCGAAAGTTTGACTCTGTGGCTGGCCAGTATTCAGCGAAACATCATATTTCGAGCTTCATTGGCTTTTTCCCGGCCCAAAAACCTTGGGTGACTTTGTATGTGATGATCGATGACCCAGCGAGGGCGTACCTAGGCTCTCGCAGCGCAGTGCCTGTCTTTAGACAAATTGTGAAAAAAATCAAAGATTTAAACCCGGACATGTCCACGACTTTCGAGTCACCGGCCCATGAGCTAGCGGAGGCCATGCCCCAAAGGCTGGACAAGACGCCGATGCTTGGCGACAATAAGAAACTTCGTCAGGTCAAACATCTTTTGGTGGGCAAGTCTTTGCGGACTGCTTTGTTTATCGCCTCTAGAGAAGGCCTAAAGCTTCGTACCCGTGGCAGTGGTATTGTCCGTAACGTACGTGTTGACACCAAACAATCTGGTTATCTCTTAAAGTTGAGTCCATGAAAGGCATTTTTAGTAATATATTTGTTGACCCTAACCCGGACAACCCTGCCGACTTTGAACGCCATGTGGCGACTTCAGCAAAACGCTATTTGGCGGCGATGATTGACTACACCTGGATTATGCTGGTGATGGCAGGGGTTTACCCTTTGTTTTTGCCGGATAATTGGGATTTGGTGAGCGATAATGTCATCCTAGTCAAGTTGATCCCTGTTTATTTGGTGGGCGCTGCTTTGGCGGTCTTACGGGATACCTTCGGCGGGCAGAGTATCGGGAAGGCCTTTTTGGGGCTTTATGTTTCAAACTTGGACAAAGAGATGACCTTGTCTAGCCAAACCCAACGGATCAAACGGAACTTAGTGTTGATCCTGTTGCCGGTGGAAATCTTTGTGATGTTGTTTGATCCATACTGCCGCCGGTTAGGGGACAAATGGGCCAATACCTTAGTGATTGACTTAGAAAAGCCCCCAAAGGTACGCCGAATCACCCACAAAGCCTTGGCGGGGATGACCGTTATTTGTACCCTGTGGAGCTTGTATGTCTACACCCAGCCGGTGAGCATCAAAAAAGGCTCCCACTATATCCTGGCGGTTGACGCAGTGAAGGATGCGGCGGTGGTCGCCGATAAAGTCGGGCGTGTGGTGGAAATCGGCTATTGGCCAAGTGTAGAATATGCCTTTGACCACAGCACCTATGGGCTGAACGTGATTGGGAGTAAAGGTGAGGTCAAGGCGGAAGTGGTGTTGGACACCGAGGGGGACACACCGAAGCTGGTGGAAGTCCGCTTGATCGAAGACTAAGACGCAGTATTTAGCAACCAGTTCAACACAACATATCACGAAATACATCACATGGCAGAAATTGCATGGCCTCGTTTAGAGGCCCAGAAGATCATCAAACATCATGGCAACAGTGAATCCCCGATCTTGTTTGAGACCGGCTTTGGTCCCTCTGGCTTGCCCCATATTGGAACCTTCGCCGAGGTCGTGCGGACTTTGTATGTGATTGCGGCGGTCAGAGAAGAAGCGCCTCACTTACAAACCAAACTGTTTGTGTTTTGTGATGACTTGGACGGCTTGCGGGCCTTGCCAGAAAACTTGCCTAACCACGACATGTTGCGCCCCCACCTGGGCAAACCACTCAGCTCGATCCCCGACCCTTTTGAAGTCGCCGATAGTTTTTCTGGGCATATGAACGGGAAACTGCGGGAGTTTTTGGATAACTACGGCTTTGAATATGAGTACAAGTCATCGACCGCTTGTTACCAAGGTGGGGAGTTTGACGACGGCCTGAAAGCGGTGATGGACAACTATGACAAGGTCAGAGAGCTGTTCATCAAAACCATCCGGGAAGACAAACGTGAAGCCTGGAGCCCCTTTTTTCCGATTTGCGAAAAATGTGGGAAGATCTACACCACTCGGGTGACCGGGGTGGACCGGGCATCCTACGAGATTGAATACAGCTGTGATCAGTCTGAGGCCGCCTATACTTCCTGCGGTCACACCGGTCGGCAAAGCATCCTCGGTGGCCGAGTGAAGGTTGGCTGGAAAGTTGATTGGGCCTTACGGTGGTTTGTGTTTGGGGTGGATTACGAAATGTACGGCAAGGACCTGATGGAATCAGCGACCTTGTCTGGGAAGATTTGTCGAGCGATTGGTGGGAAGGCACCGGTGCCTTATAAATACGAACTGTTTTTGGACGAAACCGGGGCGAAGATTTCCAAGAAGATTGGCAACGGGATCTCCATGGACCAGTGGACCCAATATGCGCCTCTGGGGGCGTTGTTAAACTTCCTGCTCGGTAACCCGAACAAAGCGAAAAAAATGGGTTTGCCGCTGCTGCCTAAGCTGGTGGATGAATACCTGCAAGCTGCACGGGGCGAAGGCTCGGCTGCACCTTTTTCGGCCCCTTGGTTTTTGGCGAAAGTCCAACACCAAGAGCTGTCCGAGTCCCCAAGCATCAGCAGCACCCTGACCTATGCCTTGTTGTTTAACTTGTCTGACGCACTGAGCATTGATGACCCGGCGATTTTGTTTGATTACGCCTCCAAGTACGACGAAAAAGTCCAGGAACAACCAGAGTTTTTCCAAGACCTTTGCGCCCGGATTTGTCTGTTGGCGAAGCAGGAAAGCGGTGAAGCCTCGGAAATCCCAGCTCCAGACTTGGCATTTTTGCCGCTGTTGCAAGACTTAGAAGCTTATTTGAGCGCACAGGGCGAAACCAGCCCCTCAGGCGACGAAATGCAAACCCACCTGTTCAGCCTCGCTAAAGCAGCGGACTTGAACCCACGGGAATGGTTTGGATTTTTGTATTTGACCCTGCTGGGCAAATCCCAAGGGCCTAAAATCGGGCCGTTTTTTGGGATGATGGGCGCCAAACGAGCGTTAGAAATGGTGAGAGCCGCTTTGGAGAAATTGGTTGCTTGAATTTATCTGTCTCCCGGTCTCTCCGTTCATGCAAAACTGCCACTTGCTGTTTTGCCCAGAGACCCGTGAAGCGGCGATCATGGACGCCGGGGACGAACCAGAACGAATTTTGCAGGCCTTGAAGGACAACCAGCTGACTCCAGTGATGTTGATCAACACCCACTGCCATGTGGACCATGTGTCCGCCGTGGCTCGGTTGCAGGAATTGCTGAACATTCCCTTTTATGCCCATCCTGGCGAGGAACCGATTCTGGAAGGTTTGGTCGCTTCCCAAAGCTACTTTGGCTTTGGTGATGGCAAGACCCCGAAACCTGAATATATCTTAAAAGAAGGGCTCACCGTGCCTCTGGGCAAGGGGACCATCCAAGTGCTCGAAACCCCAGGTCACACCCCTGGTGGGGTTTGTTTGCTTTGCGGGGATGACCTCTTCAGTGGCGACACCCTGTTCGCAGGCTCCATTGGCCGCACCGACCTCCCTTGGGGGGACTCGGAACAATTGATGGACACGTTGAAAAATAAGGTCATGGGTTTTGAAGACCATTGGACCGTTCACCCAGGCCATGGCCCAGACACCACCATGGTCCGAGAAAAACAATCCAATCCTTTTTTGGCGGGGTTCACCGGTGCTTGCTGAGCTGCTCTATTGGATGTTTCCGTACCAGATTTTTCAGTCTGTCTTTTTCCGGGCTGGGCTTGCCTATTTGACCGCCTTCATGTTGGTCAACTTCATCATGCCCAAGGTCATCCGGTCGTTTCGCCGACATGGCCTGACCGCCGATTTTACCCCCTATAAAGAAAGCGACGGCCCTTACGCTGGGGCGACGCCGATCATGGGCGGGTTGGTGTTGTTGCCTTCGATCCTGCTTGCCTTCTCGCTGTGGGGCTGGTTTAACCGCTACTCTATTGTGTTGCTGTTGGTCACACTGGCCTTTGGGGCCGTGGGGGCGTTAGACGATTGGGCGAAGGTGATGCAAAAGCGGCGTGTCTTGGCTGGCAAAGAAGAAAAAAAGTCTTACTCCGATAAAGCAGACGGAATCAGCGGCGGCCTGCGTTTGGGCCTTGAATTTGCCATCACCCTAGGGGCGGTGTTGTTTTTAGTGATCGAAAACGGCGGCTTAGACACCCACCTGCACATCCCCGGCATCCCGATGAAAAACTGGCTGCCTGAGCTGTCCCAGTGGATCTTCATCCCCTTTGTGGTGTTGGTGATCGTCGGCGGGGCCAATGCGGTGAACCTGACGGACGGCCTGGATTCCTTGGCGACCGTGCCTATCATCACTTCGGCGGTGTTTATTGCCGCAGCGGCGTACATCACCGGGGATACCGAGTGGGCCGAGCGGCTGAAGATTTTGTACCTAGGGGACCAAATCAAAGAGATGGTGGTGTTTGCCATCACCTTGATTGCCGCCTGTTTAGCCTTTTTAAAGTTCAACAGCCCCCCTGCGTCCATCTACATGGGCGATGTGGGCTCTTTGGGCCTTGGGGCGGCGATTTCGACCATGTTTGTGTTGGTCGGCGCAGAGTTGTACTTGCCGATTGTGGGCGGGACCTTTGTCTTGGCGGCGGTGAGTGTGATCATCCAACGGGTGTGGTTCAAGATCGCCTTGAAGAAAAAAGGCCGTGACTGGGCGTTGAAAAACCGATTTTTCTACCGGGCTCCTTACCATCATCACGCTCAAGAACTACTGACCTTCCGGCCAGAACGGCGACAAATCCGCTCGATCTGGCATGACTGGGCCTTGAAGCTCGGCTGGGACAAGCTCAAGGACGAGGATACCTACCTGAACCGAGAGCAGGTCAATAATAAAGTGATCTGGAACAACCACCTGCGGGCGGTGTTCCTACTGGTGATTGCTTTGATGATCTTCCTGAAAGTCCGGTAACAGGGATAAACTTCCCCTAAACCCGGCGATAAATCGAACGATTGATCAGTTTGCCGTCGGCGGTGTCCACTTCTTGGGACACCATCATTTTGCTCCCATCTCCGATCAGCTCTCGCTTGGAATAGCCCAAGCAGAGGTCGTCTTTATAGCTCCAAGATTCTAAGATATTGTCATCCCTGTAGCCCACTGTCATTGAATCAGCCAAGGCCGGGTTGGCGAAGGGGTGTGGCTCGCCGTCTGGGATGGCGGTGAACTCCATCAAGAAAGGCCGCTCTTCGTCGCTCCAACTGAGGATGAATTTTAAGGTATCCTCTTCCGGTTGGATCTCATATTTCCCTGACTTCGGCGGTACGCCCATGCTGTACTGGCAGGAAGCGGGTTCTAGCTCCCAGACCCCGAAAAAACGTTGGTTGTGTTCCATGTGTCCTGTTTTGTGGGTGGTTATTGTGAGGCAGGGTAACAAACGGGCGGCCTCGTGTAAATGCCCGACCCAAAACAAGGTGTAAGGGTATTGGCAAATTGCCCGGTGAAGGTTAGGCTGAAACCTGTTTCCCTTGAGCCCTATCCGCCACCTTTTTGCCTGCTTCCCCTATGATCGATTTAAAAGTATTACGTGAAAACCAAAAATTGGTGGCCGACTCTTGCCAAAACCGGGGCAACCCACTGGACCTAGGCCCCTTGGCCGAGCTGGACGTACAGCGAAGGGCGGTGATTGCGACGGCGGATGTCTTAAAGGCCAAGCGGAACGAAAACTCCGGGCTGATCGGCAAAGGCAAGTTAGAGCCAGAGGCGAAACAAGCGTTGATCTTAGAAACCCGAGAAATCGGGGATAAAATCAAAGCCCAGGAAGCGCAGCTCAAGGAAATCGAGGAACAGGTCTACCAAACCGCCATGGGCATCCCCAACTTGCTGCACTCCAGCACACCGATTGGTTTGGAGGAGTCGGACAACGTCGAAGTGCGCAAATGGGGCGCTGTGCCTAGCTTTGATTACACCCCAGTGCATCACGCCGACTTGGCCGAGGCCCTGGGTATTTTGGACGCTCAGCGGGGGGTCAAGCTCGCCCAGAGCCGGTTCACGCTGTTGATGGGCTTAGGGGCCAAGTTAGAGCGGGCATTGGCCAACTTCATGTTGGACCTGCACACCGACCAGCACGGCTACCTAGAGGTCTTCCCGCCTCTGTTGGTCAACAAAGAAACCATGACCGGCACTGGCCAGCTACCCAAATTCGAAGAAGACCTCTTCAAAACCACCGAGGGCCTGTACCTGATCCCCACCGCCGAAGCCCCGGTGACCAACATCCACCGTGGAGAAATCCTCCCAGAGGCAGACCTACCGGTCTCCTACTGCGCCTTCACCCCATGCTTCCGTAGCGAAGCGGGCTCTTATGGCCGGGACACCAAGGGCTACATCCGCCAGCACCAGTTCAACAAAGTGGAAATGGTGAAGTTCGCCCACCCAGACGAAAGCTTCAACGAGCTGGAGAAGCTGGTTGGCCACGCCGAGAAGGTGTTGCAGCTGTTGGAGCTGCCTTACCGTGTGATGGCCTTGTGTTCTGGGGATATCGGCTTCTCAGCGGCGAAGTGCTACGACCTAGAGGTTTGGTTGCCTTCTGAAGATAAATACCGAGAGATATCCAGCTGTTCAAATTGCACCGATTTTCAGGCCCGGCGAGCGCAAATCCGGTTTAAACCGGCAGACGGCGGAAAACCCCAATTATTACATACCCTAAACGGCTCTGGCTTGGCTGTAGGACGGACCTTAGTGGCGGTGTTGGAGAACTACCAACAGGCGGACGGCTCAATAAATATCCCAAAAGTGCTACAACCGTACATGGGGGGCTTGACAAAAATTGTCAAGGACCGGTAGCCTTTCGAGATTACCGCAGGAGGGATGGCCGAGTGGTTGAAGGCAACGGTCTTGAAAACCGTCGAGTGTCATAGCTCCGAGGGTTCGAATCCCTCTCCCTCTTCCAGGTAATAAGTAAAAAGGTACCCAGTACCTTTTGGAGAGATGCCAGAGTGGCCGAATGGGCCTGATTGCTAATCAGGTGTAGGGGTAACCCTACCCGGGGTTCGAATCCCCGTCTCTCCGCCAAACAAATTATCGCCTGCGGCGATACTGATACAGCTCTATATCCAGAGCAAGCCCCCTAGAATTGAATATGTCAGTCCGGGAACCCTGCGCCAACGGTTCGAATCCCCGTCTCTTTGTCACACAAAGCAGCACCGAGCGAAGCGAGGGCTGTGTGGGTAACGATGCGAATGCTTGCAGCATCGTCCAGCCAAAAGATCGCCGCAGGCGATACCAACTCGGCTCTAGGTTAAGAGCAAATCCCTTTAAGTTTTTTCTTTCAAGCAGAGACCCCTGCGCCAACGGTTCGAATACCCGTGTCTACACCATAAATATCAAATACTTTGCCTGTTAGGTGTCCATGCTGCTGGTAATTGAAAAATCTCAAAACTTGTTTTTTAAAGTGAATTCCGGTATCATCGAGTCTCTATTCTCAGCGAATTTGAGTATTAGTTGTCATTCACACACTTCTTAAGGAACGAACATGGCTTTTCCCACAGATCAGGAACTGGAAGCTAAGTACAAGGATACTTTTGGAAACAAGAGTATTAAGGCGGTTTCTTGCTGGGATGAACCTAATGCAGATGAACCTTGTGATGACGAAAAATACTTAGCGAGAGCTGAAGCGCAGTCTGAAGGTTTAAATAAACTGTTTGAGGAGACCATCGCCAATATTCAGGCATAATGTCAGGTTCTACAAAATCTATTTCAGAAAAAATCATTGGAAAATTAGGTGATAGTTACCTTGTTTTCTAAGGATTTTTTGTTTTCTGAACGATCAATTAGGATACTGTCCCCTGAGTTTCTAAAAGCTCGTGATAGACATCTGGTAGTAAAGAAATCTGCAAGTGTGGAACACTAACTATGGATATAAAGTCACTAGAGATAAGTATGGAACAACCCATATATTCTTCTTTGGGTGAAATTTTCGAGAAAGCGGGCCTTACAGAGGATGAAAAAGGGGCATATCTTAGAAACAAACAATACTGTGAATATTGGTTGCTTCGCTCTAAGCGAGGATACCATCAAAGCTTTGATGATTCACCAAATTTTATCCAGCGATTGGCACGAGTAATTATTTGTTTAGAATCTGATTTAGTAGAAGGAAATAAAAAACAAAAGCTAAAGGAGCTATTTGGTAATGCTCCAGTTCATAAGGTCTATAAAGCAAAAAATGGGGTTCGAAGCACCCAAAAATCTTCCTCAATCCAAGATACATATTTTGAACTGCTCATTTTATCTTTTTTTGTGAATCATGGATTTAGAATCGAGCTAATAAAATCTAAAAAGCATGGTCAACGAATTCCTGAGTTTTTTGCGATTCAGGGGGATATTAAATTGGCTGTTGAGGCAAAGAATATTGATATTGATAAAATTTTAGATAGCATTTTAGGTGATGTTTTTATTGAGGGTATTGATCATGTTCAGACGAAAGTTGAAAAAGAAAAAGGTTACACGAAGATTAAAGCTCAAATAGAAAATAATTACCGAAACGCTATTGGAAAATTTGAGCATTTAAATTCTGCTGAACAATACATTATTTTTATGTCAATTCATTGTCCGGTCAATGTTCTCGGCGCTCTGACCCGAGACTACTTTAATCAACTACAAGGTCAGTGGGCTGCCTTGAAGTACGAAAACTTTCTAGGTGTAATCGTCTTAGAAGACAATAAGACCGTTTTTTTTAAAAACCCAAATTGTCGTTCTGAAGCTAATGGCATTTTGGAGAATTTAGGAATTACCGATTTTCACAAATTTCAACCCTGAAATTACAGCAATATACTAATAATTTGGCGTTTTAAAAAGATCCCCGAAGGGGATTCCTATCAAATTCTTTATAACAGAATAGATCAGTAACTGAGCGGTTTGCTTGTTTTGTAAAATGTATTTCCAAGTAGTGCACTTCGGTGGGTCACAGATGGATTAGTTTGTTCTTTTACCTATCTCGTCTCATTGTAAATCAGGTGACAGTATATGGTTCCTCCCGGCTGTCAAGGCAAGTTTAGCAAAAAAAGAATCAGATGCGTCAGTATATCCGGCGTCTTGTTTGGAGGATTAGCTCCAGC
>Ga0316204_10007025_pt1 | contig 16813 bp, 16 predicted proteins | sample 6monrhotite_MG_2_FD_205661 | JGI IMG/M metagenome (GOLD analysis project Ga0316204, IMG submission 205661) | Microbial mat bacterial communities from mineral coupon in-situ incubated in ocean water Damariscotta River, Maine, United States -... | ecosystem: Environmental > Aquatic > Marine >... | reverse complement strand
ACGTAAATCGGCTTCTAATTCTGCCTGTGCATTTTCAGTACCTGTTTTCGCTATAAAAAACTTCGCATCATCTGCCTGGCTTATCAGGCTACCCCACGCATTACTTTTGTAGTGCAGCAAATTCAACCAGGCCGGTTGTTGAGCCAGTTTTAGTGCCTTTGCCTGCTGAATATAGGCTCCAGATAAATCTGCCTCGGCATTAACATTTACGGGCAGAAAGACGAATAACCCAAGCAATAGGTGAATAATCATGTCTTTACGAGCAATCGATGCAATATTCCTATTCCCGCCCCTGCAATAGTTTTGTAGAATCCCCACCAACTCTTTATATGCCTTATCTGTATTGTTATTTTGGATAGTATAAGTTGGCATTCTATCTATTCACACGGAAACCACCATGCGCGTATCACAATTTCCTCTATCTACCCTTAAAGAAACCCCAGCTGATGCTGAAATCATCAGTCACCAGCTAATGTTACGCGCGGGTTTAATACGCCGCCTGGCCTCAGGCATGTACACCTGGCTACCACTGGGTATTCGCGTATTGCGCAAGGTGGAAAACATCATCCGCGATGAAATGGAAAAAGTCGGTGGTCTGGAAGTATTAATGCCTGGCGTGCAACCTGCAGAGCTGTGGCAGGAATCTGGTCGCTGGGAAGAGTATGGTCCCGAACTGCTGCGCCTGAATGACCGCCACAACCGTGAGTTTTGCCTTGGCCCTACCCACGAAGAGATCATTACCGATTTAGCGCGACGCGAACTGGCCAGCTACAAGCAATTGCCCATTACCTGGTATCAAATTCAAACTAAATTCCGCGATGAAATTCGCCCTCGCTTTGGTGTAATGCGCTCACGCGAGTTCATCATGAAGGACGCCTACTCGTTCCATATAGATCAGGACTCCTTACAACAAACCTATGATGCGATGCATCAGGCTTATAGTAATATTTTTACTCGCTTTGGTCTGGATTTCCGGCCTGTCATGGCAGACTCCGGTTCTATTGGTGGCACCGGTTCCCACGAATTCCACGTACTGGCAGACTCTGGTGAAGATGCCATCGCCTTCTCTTCTGGCTCTAACTATGCGGCAAATATCGAAAAAGCTGAGGCATTACCACCACAGGATGAACGCCCCGCCGCCACAGAAGAAAAAACAACGGTAGAAACACCCGGCAAGCACAGCATTGAGGAGGTGTCAGAGTTCTTAAAAATTGATACCCGCCATTGCCTGAAAACCTTATTAGTAGTGGGCGCGGAAGACGATAGTGTCGTCGCATTAGTATTGCGCGGCGACCACGAGCTGAATGAAATTAAAGCCGAGCAGCTGGAGCAAGTAGCAGCACCTTTATGCTTCGCCTCAGAAGAGCAGGTAAAGGCCGCTGCGGGTTGCGCACCGGGTTCGGTTGGCCCTGATTTGAATATTACTGTGATTGCAGACCACAGTGCCGCACATGTCGCTAACTTTGCCTGCGGTGCAAATGAAGATGGTAAACACTTTAAGGGTGTTAACTGGGGCCGTGATTTAGCGGAGCCCGTAACCGCAGATTTACGCAATGTAGTAGAAGGTGATAACAGCCCTGACGGTAAAGGCACACTATCAATTGTGCGCGGCATTGAAGTCGGGCATATATTTCAGCTGGGTAATAAGTACAGTGAAAAGCTACAGGCAACCGTACTTAATGAAAATGGTGCCAAACAGGTGATGACCATGGGCTGTTACGGTATTGGTGTATCCCGTGTAGTTGCTGCTGCTATAGAACAGAACAATGATGATAATGGCATAATCTGGCCGCAAAACATCGCCCCGTTTGATGTCGCGCTTGCACCTATCAATATGCAAAAATCAGAGCGTTTAGCAGAAGCCACTGAAACCCTCTACAAGGCATTAACCGATGCAGGACTAGAAGTTTTAATGTTTGATCAAAAAGAACGTCTGGGTTCGATGCTGGCAAATATTGAATTGATCGGCATCCCTCATCGTCTGGTACTGGGTGAAAAAGGCCTGGATAAAGACGCGATTGAATACAAAGGCCGTACTGATGCAGAATCACAGGATATTGCATTGGGTGATATTATAGAGTTCTTAAAATCTAAACGAGCATAAGATATTGTTTAATATTGTTTGCTAAAAAACAGCGGAGCGAGAAGTGATTTATTTGTCTAAAATATACACAGCGACACTGATAACGTTTGAAAATAGCACTTCGCTATACCTATCTTCACAGGTATAACGAGTTAACGGAACAGTAGTGAAAATATTATTTAGAAACACTATGAACCTATGCAACTCTATTCAAAGAAGCATTTGCTTCGTTGTGTTCACATGTTTATTTTCCCTCTCAGTGCCAACCTTGGCCAAATCAACGCAACCCATTGACCCCGAACTTCGCCAACGCCTAATATCAGCCATCGAAAAATCTAACAGCTTCGATGACCGCTTCCACGCCGAAGTGTGGCTACTCGATATGTCGAATCGATTACGCATACGTGTTAAAGACACAAACACTCGCTTAAACCTTTTACGTAGCATTCACCGCGAAGCTAGTCAGGCAGAAATCCCACCTGAACTAGTCATCGCACTGATAGATATAGAAAGTCGCTTTGATCACTTTGCCATATCTAGAGTTGGCGCACAGGGATTAATGCAAATCATGCCCTTCTGGCTAAAAGAAATTGGTCACCCCGAAGATAACTTAATGGATATAGACACCAACCTTCGCATGGGCTGTACTATCCTGAAATACTATTTAGACATAGAAAAAGGCAATATCCGCAGAGCGCTTGCTCGATATAACGGAAGCTTAGGATCATGGAAATATCCAGATAAAGTAATGAGCGTACTAAACAAACACTGGTATAGAAATTAATCTAGACTGTAGCTAGTAAGAAGCTGTACTCGATCAACTAAATATCGAAGTTGTACAATAAAAACGAATAACCACTATAAGGAGATTTACTGTGTTATTTATTACAAACCGTGAGCCCAAGGGCTCAATACTTACCAAAGCAAACCGTAAATTTGACTTCGACCTGGAGAAGAACTCACCCTCAAACTCTATTTATTGCTGCGAACGTCTAGGGAAAAACAAATATATAGAACTTGGCTCCGATGCTCTAATGTCAAAACTCAAAGATAGCAAAGCAAAACAATTGTTACTTTTCATTCATGGTTTTTCTAATTTACCCGAACCAGATATATTTCCACGCGTTATTAAATTACAACAATACTTTGATGCAAAAGAGCCAGACTTAATTGAAGTCGTACCCATTATATGGCCTTGCGATAATGACTTAGGCATCATCAAAGATTACTGGGATGATCAAAAATCAGCTGATCAAAGCGCCTTTTCTTTTGCACGAGCTTTACAGTTTTTTATGGCCTGGAGAGACAAAGCACCTGAAGACTCACCTTGCCTGAAGCGCATTAATATATTGGCACACTCAATGGGAAACAGGGTATTTAGAGAGACTCTCTCTGTGTGGAATAAATACGATTTGGCAAACGGTGTTCCTTTGTTATTTAGAAACACCATTCTTATGGCGGCCGATATCGTAAATGAAACCCTTGAAGAGAAGGAAGAAGGACGCTTAATTAGTCAATCTTCTCGTAATGTCTCTGTATATTACGCATCAGATGACCTTGCTCTTCGTTCAAGTAAGATATCTAATTTAAAGAATAAAATCGCTTCCAGACGGCTTGGGCACACAGGCCCTGAAGACTGTAACAAAGTACAATCGAATGTTTACTCAATCGATTGTGACAATTTCAATAACAAATACGACTCACCCAAAGGACACTCCTATTTCTTAAGTGATGATAATGATGATATTGGTGCAGTATTCGAACATATGTTTAATACTATAAAAACAGGCCGAGTATCTGTTGACGATGAAAAAAATCGAAAACATATTCTTTAAATACAGCCTACAATCACTTTTCCAGTAAAGATAATATACCTTTATTTCGCTTTATCTTTCTGGCAAAGCCGAGCATTATGCCTAATTATTACCAACCAAACACCATATCAATATCTTATCCCTATACCGCATCACCATATAGAAATAGTAAGATCGGGATTGAGCTGAAAATCTCGACTTTATTGATCCCATAAAGAAACTACTGATAGAGATACGAACACGCCAAAGATAAAATGAATGTCTAAGCATGGATAAAAAATTATGAAAAATTTAATATCAACATCCATACCTTTTTTATTGCTTACATACCCTTTAGCAATATTATTCTATGCACGATCACTCCATAAATTAGTAAAGCTCAGCAAATCAACGGAAAGCACTATCTTTAGTCATTTATATATAAATTTATCACAAATAATTTCCGACATAACATTTACAAAAGATCTATGGAATGGAAGAAAGATTCGGCACACTAAAAATATAAAACTAAAAAAGTCATTAACAACGGCCCGATTACAATTAATTTTTACAGTTTACTATGGCTTATTTATCCTGCTTATTTTTTTATTCAATGAAATAATAAGCACTCTTTAAAATAGCATTTCATTACTACACTATTCATAATACTTATAAAAATAAAACCCCATATTCATATCTGAGATACCCTGTGCATAAGCATTAGATATTCACGTAGCTATTTGTGAGCAAAACATATAAAACAGCTATAGAATGCAGATTTTTCTCTTACATTTCTAATAGCAAGCTTCGCATCAAATATGCAAGCATCAACGCTTTTACCTATAAATCATGACCTAAAGCATCAAAAAAACCATAAAAATGTATATCATAGGCCACAAATAAAACCAATATTAGCCTTTACCGATAAGCTTAATTTATTGAACCTGGTCAATATTCCTCTATCCATATAAACCTCTTATCGCAAAAAACTATATATTTCTCAAATACAGGCCTACAATATGGGCACATTCTTTGAATCAAGATTGGGATTTATAAAAGGAGCATATTATGTCTACTATCGATAACGCAGGAAATGCCTCTGCTGCTTTATATACGCCCCCTGTAAAAGTACAAGAACCTGCTCAAACGGTAACTACACGCCCGGTTGTTGAAACCAATCCGGTGGATGCGAGTAGCACACCAGCCGTTAATGAAAGTAATTTAGGTAAAATTATTGACACTACTGCTTAGTAGTCTCCCTGCAAATTAAACCATCACTGTTATTTAATACATTGCTGCATTAAGCCGATTAACTTTTCTATGTTAATCGGCTTTTCAGCTACCGCATTCATTCCTGCAGCTATGTAATTATCCCTTTCATCAATCATTACACTGGCTGTTAAGCCAATAATTGGAATATTCATATACGTGGTTTTTTCATTGCGGATTATTTTCACTGCTTCTATCCCATCCATAACCGGCATATGTATATCCATTAGAACAATATCGAAGGCCTGTTCTTTCAATTTAGCCAATGCTTGTTCGCCATTTTCAGCCTCTACAGCAGTGTGTCCATTTTGATTAAGAAGAGTATGCGCAGCTAGTCGATTAATTCTGTCATCATCTACCAATAATATATGTAGCGCACGCGCTGATTTTGGCGATACATCTACACTGACTAATTTCTCAATTGAATCTTCATCACCAATTGGTAAAGTAACGTCTAGTTTAAAAAGGCTACCTTCACCCAGTGTGGATGTAACCGTTAAATCTCCTCCCATTAACTGAGATAAATGCTTGCAGATAGCCAGGCCTAATCCAACACCTTTATTCAATGTACGGTCTACCGATAATTGATGAAATGCTTCAAATATAGTTCCAAAAGATTCATCTGTAATACCTATACCACTATCCTGAACACTGATCGTCACGGTACATTTTTTATCTGCTAATTCAGTACCAGAAATAGTCAACTTAACTTCACCCTGCGAAGTAAATTTAGCGGCGTTACTCAATAGATTAAGCACAATTTGTAGAAGCCGTGTCTCATCTCCAATTAATATTTTCGGTAGACTGTCATCTATCTCCGTAATAAATGCCACATCACTATCTTCAAACAGTGGATCAATAATATTGTGCACATCGGTTATCCAACTGAAGGTTTCAAATGGTTTTTTATCTAAAACTAATGTGGAGGATTCTATTTTTGAAATATCCAGCAAATCATCTATTAGCAATAAAAGACTTTTGCCAGAGCTATTAAGCACTTCTAAATAATGCAGCTGCACATCATTTAAATCTGTGCCCTTAAGTGCCTGAATCATGCCGATTACACCGTTCATAGGCGTTCTAATTTCATGACTCATATTAGCCAGAAATAGGCTTTTAGTTTTATTCGCCAACTCAGCTTTTTCTAGTGCAGTATCTAATTCTACTACCGTAGTTTCTAATTCTTCGTTCTGTTTTTTCAACTGGCGTTCATAACGCTCCATTTGCACGGTATAAACACGGCTTAACAGACTTGAAATCAGCAAGCCTAAAACGGCAGTTGCAAAAGCCGTTTCTGAAATCTCTAGTTCAAATAGAACATTACTCGAAACAATTGCCACAAGGGCTGCCGCTGTTGTCACCGCTCCACCACGTGAACCAAGCGTTATATATGACACATAAATAATGAAATAAAACCAGATAATTCTAAATTCATCGTTTACAACAAAGATCAGAGCCGAAACAAAGGTAAGTAATGACGTTGCTAAAAAGAGCGCCGCAATATACTTAAACGATAAAGACCTCTTCCAAAGAGCTATCAACAAAATGCCACTGATGAAGGAATAAATGTAATCCACTATAGAGTGAATTCGACCAATATCGTTTACCCCAAGATCATGCAACAAGCCAAATAGAAAGGAGAAAACCATCGCAATCATCATGACTGAACGCAAGATTTTTACTTTAAAATTGAGAGGAGTAGCGCTCAACATGCAATTTGAGTTATTTTCAGAAATAGAGCTAATAGACATCTTAAAATAGATTTTTACAGCAGTTACAACAGGCGATAGGTTAACATTTTTAAAAAGGCTGTGTTTGCTTACCCGACGAGAGACTTAGCTAACACCCCTCACTCACTCGCTGAAGTCCAAAAGACGGATAATATCAGGTAATAATGCTGGATTTCCCACCGCTACCACATGATTTGGAGAGTCAATCGTAAGCGGTTTACCATACCAATCCGTAATAGCTCCCCCTGCATTACGGATAATAGGCCCTAGCGCAGCAAAATCATGTACTAATGGCCCCGCGGTGATCACCATATCTAAATGTCCAGCAGCGAGTAAGCCGTAATCATAAGGTGCCACACCCCATTGCGCCCAATGAGCGGCCTTCCATACTTTATCAATATAATGATCTCTGCCCTCGGTGTGCCACTCAAACCCTGCTCGCGCTATGATGGCCTTACTAAGCTCTGTACATTTGCGTGTTTGAATTGCACTTCCATTCAAAAAGCTACCTATACCATCCGCCCCTATCCAGCGTTCTCGACTAATCGCCTGTTCAATCACACCAAGTATAAATTCACCCTGAAACGCCAAACCTAATAGCAGCGCAAAGCTTGGGTGGCCAGTCATAAAATATTTTGTGCCATCCACTGGATCAATAACCCAGACAAATTCAGCATCTGCTTGATGAGGCGGAAACTCTTCACCTAATATACCGTGACTCGGGTAGTGTTTCATCACCAGATCACGCATCACCGATTCCGACTCTTTATCACACTGAGTTACCGGACTGCTATCGTCCTTATATTCAGTAGATACAGGCTGACGAAAATACTTACGATGCACCTCTGCAACAGCATCTGACACCTTATGTGCAAATGTTATAAGTTCCTGGACGGTTTTCTGGCTAGGTTGCTGAGCTGGCATTGTAACGCTTCTATGTATCATCAATATGCGCACAGAATACACTAGCGCTAACACTTCAAAAAGCGACATTTCCTAGCAACGGTGTATTTAGGTATAATCTGCAAGCAGAAATCATCAAAATCACTTAACCTTACATTGGGCCCACTTAATGAAAATCACTGCCGATCAAGCCATCACCCTTAACTACATTTTGAAAGACGACGACGGAGTTGTAATCGACGAATCAAGTGACTCTAGCTTCATCTATTTACATGGTCACAACAATATTATTCCTGGCCTTGAAACAGCACTGGAAGGTAAAGAAAAAGGCGATTCATTTAGCCTGGTAATTGAGCCTAAAGATGCATATGGTGAATACAACCCAGCAATCACTCAAGTTATACCCCGCGAATCATTTGGTGGTGCAGAATTAGAAGTTGGCATGCAATTTCATGCGGAAAGCGATGATGCTCAACCCGTTTTAATTACAATTAGTGAAATCAAAGGTGATGATATCACTATTGATGGCAACCCGGCATTGGCTGGTGTGACTCTACATTACGATGTAGATGTAATGGATATCCGTGCTGCAACAGCAGAAGAATTAAGTCATGGACACATTCATTCACCTGATGGTGGTTGTGGCCACGACCACTAATCTTTAGATTAGCATTCACAAAAGTAAAAAAGCGCGGAGAGTAAAGAGCTATTTTTTAATCTCCGTGCTTTTTTATTTCTGCATTAAAAGTAGAAACAAGGAAATTACAAAGCTACTTTTTCATCTAACCTTGTAAATTTTAAAGCAATTAGTAATGCAATAAATGAAACCAGTGCAGCAACCGAAAATATAATCTGCGGACTATACACTTCCCAATACGCCCCACTAATTAAAGCACCTATTGCCCCACCAGCACCAAAACTAACCGCTGAATAAATAGCCTGACCTCTCCCCTGCAACTTGCCCTTAAAGTTACGATGAAATAATTCTATAGCCACCGCATGGTACAAGCCAAAGCTTGCAGCATGTAAACATTGCGCAAGAATTATCATACTTAAGTTCTCTACAAAAAAGCCAATCATCAACCAGCGAACACTGGTTAATAATAAAGCCATCATCAGTAAAAAACGCGGCCCATATTTTGGCATTAAGCGATGCATAAACAGAAACAACACTATCTCTGCAATAACACCTAATGCCCAAAGCCAACCTAAGGTTGTGCTACTGTATGCATACTCTTTTAAATAAATTGAATAAAATGTGTAATAAGGGCCATGTGACATTTGCATTAAAAAACAAATTAACAGCAATGCTATGACATGCGGCTCTTTTAAAGCTACGAAGATAGATGCATTTTGTGCCATTGATGTTTCATGCTTCGCATCTTTCACCATATAACTAAATACGGTTATGAATATATACAAAACAAAAATTGAAATTGGTACTAACTGATAACCGACATTATCCAGCAGACTGCCGATAACAATAACCGCAACGACAAATCCCAAAGACCCCCATAGCCTCACCACACTGTATTTATGAGTATCTTCACCTAAAAAATTCATCGTATTAGCTTCGAACTGCGGCAACGTCGCATTCCAGAAAAAACTAAATAGCAGCATCACCAGTGCAAGCCACCAAAAATTTGAGCTTACAAAGACACCTGCGAACATGATGACAGACACTACACTACCAAGACGAATAATTTTCATGCAGTGTCCAGTGTGGTCTGCAATCCAGCTCCATATGTAGGGGGCAATAATTTTAGTGCCCATGAGAATGGCCATGAGTTCACTAATTTCTTTTGCATCAAACGCCAGCGATTGTAAGTACAAGCTCCAAAAAGGCACAACCACACCCAGAGATGCAAAATAGAACCAGTAAAAACCAGATAAGCGCCAGTAAGGTATTTTAGAATCAGACATTAAAATTTAACCCGGAAAGGTATAATTTAAATGATAGAAGACTTGAATTCATACACACACGGTTCTTTAAAATAACAATTTTTGAGTGGTGTATATTTTTACAAATGATAAATATACGAAATTTTTGAGTTTAATCGCGCGGCACTTAATATATAAATTTGATATTAAATGCCGCAAGAAACAACACAGCGGACAACTATTCTTCACCCGCTGGAATTATTGGTGTTGTGCAAACCACATCACCACACTGAGCCTTAAAGCGCATCATATGATCTGCTAATGTAAGCGCCAGCATCGCCTCACATATTGGCGTTGCACGTATACCGACACAGGGATCATGACGACCGTGGGTAACCACTTCAAGTGGATCACCATTTATATCTACACTTCTACCTTCCAGGCGCATACTGGATGTTGGCTTAAATGCAGTATGTACCACAATATTCTGACCTGAACTAATACCACCCAAAATACCGCCTGCGTGATTACTTAAAAAACCCTGCGGGGTAATTTCATCACGGAATTCAGTACCCTTTGCTGCTACACAGGAGAACCCACCACCGACTTCCACACCTTTTGCCGCATTGATTGTCATCATGGCATAAGACACCTCTGCATCGAGTCGATCAAATATAGGCTCACCCAGGCCGGGCGGGACACCTTCTGCAACCACAGAAATTTTTGCACCGACTGAATTACCTTCCTTACGCAGTGCATCCATATATTCTTCCATTTCCTGAACCTTACTTGCATCGGGACAGAAGAATGGGTTCTGACTAACCTGATCCCAGTCATGCGTCTCAATTTTTATAGGGCCCAGCTGCGAAAGATATCCTCTAATCAGAATATTGTGTTTGTCTTTAAGGAATTTTTTAGCAATGGAACCTGCAGCAACACGCATTGCCGTTTCACGCGCAGATGAACGCCCACCACCTCGGTAATCGCGAAATCCGTATTTTTGCGTATACGTATAATCAGCATGACCAGGGCGGAATGTCGCTTCAATATTACCGTAGTCTTTTGAACGCTGATCCACATTTTCGATTAGCAAACCAATAGACGTACCTGTGGTTTTACCTTCAAACACACCTGAAAGTATTTTTACCTGATCAGGCTCACGACGCTGCGTTGTATGCCGTGACGTGCCTGGGCGACGACGATCCAGATCGATTTGAATATCTTCTTCTGAGATTTCGATACCTGGAGGGCAGCCATCTATAATCGCCATCAACGCGGGACCATGAGACTCACCACTGGTGGTGACCGTAAATAATTTACCGAACGTATTACCTGACACTCTTCTTCCTCAACAAAACAAACCCCAATCACAGCCTAGATCTTACCATATTGGCTTGCCAGCTGGGTGCGAAAACCTATATAGTCATCTACAAATTATATGGATTATAAATAGCACAATATGTACTTTACTACTCCGGACATCTTAATTGTTGAAGATGAAGAGTTTAACCGAGAGCTTATGGCAATACATCTCGGGTCGGGAAATTACAGCTTAAGATTTGCAGTGGATGGCCAGCAAGCACTGGACATGGTTGCCGAAAAAAAACCCGATTTGATTTTACTCGATATCATGCTGCCCGAAATAATGGGCCTACAGGTGCTTCATACCCTGCGTCAGCAATACTCTATGGTAGATCTGCCGATTATCATGGTTACAGCGATCGATGAAGACCAGCGAATTGTTCGCTCGCTTGAATTAGGTGCTAATGATTTCGTTTCTAAACCGATTAACTACCCTGTTTTAATCGCGCGATTACAAACCCAACTCAGCCTGAAGCAGCTATCGGCAATGAACAGCGAGTTTCTGACTAGTGCCAGTCACGATTTGAGCAAACCCATTGCCGTCATTCAGGATATCGCGGCATCGTCCCGTGCATTACTACTCAGTCATCAGGCGCTTCACTCAGAAGACATGTTGCAGCGCTTTCAGGCTATTTCTCAAGCTGCTAACTTTATCAGCACCATTACAGAATGCATTTTAAATACACAAGCAGGCGGCTTTGAACAAATACGCTTAACCAAAATACCGCTCCATATAGGTCCGCTTATTCTAGAAACGATTCAACGTCACCATGCCTACGCCAGTGAGAAACGCATCAATTTAATCAACAAATCAGATGTCAACATACCTACCGTGGAAGCCGATCGATCTCGCATTGCTCAAGTATTAAATAACTTAATTGATAATGCCGTTAAGTTTTGCTCTGCAAACGACACCATCACAATCACTACTAAAGCGGATAACGACGAGGTTTCTGTTATTGTCTCTGATACTGGGCCTGGCCTAACGGAAAGTGATTTTGATCAGTTGTTTGTCAAAAATGCCAGGCTGAGCAATCAGCCCAGTAACAATGAAACAAGCAAGGGACTTGGACTAGCGACCTGCAAGCAGCTGGTTGAGTTACACTCAGGTGAAATTGGAGCAATGAATAACCATGAACATGGTGTAAGCTTCTGGTTTAAGTTACCTGTATCTAGATTAAAACCCGTTTAAAAGCTCAGACTAGCCTGCCAATTCCAATTCATTGACACGCCCGACATAAAAAATTTTAAAATTTAAACTCATCCAACTGCTGCGCTGTTAGCAAAAATATACCTGAACCACCACGTTCAAAATCTAACCAGCAGAATGGCACATGCGGATAAGCTTCCTGTAAGGCAAACTGTGAGTTCCCCACTTCTACAACCAGAATCCCCTGATCAGTTAAAAACTGTCTCGCCTGCTGCAACATAGGAATTACTAAATCCAGACCATCATCACCGGCTGCCAGGCCTAACTCAGGTTCGTGATGATATTCGTCTGGCAGTGATGCCATATCATCCGCATCGACATAAGGCGGGTTACTCACAATAATGTCATATTGCCTTGGTGGAACATTTTCAAATAGATCAGACTGGATAACACACACCCGATCTTCCAGTTGATGCCTTGCTACATTTTCTTCCGCAACCTCAATAGCTTCTGCAGAAATATCCACCAAATCAACATCAGCACAGTCGAAGGCATAAGCCGATGCAATACCAATGCAGCCACTACCACAGCATAAATCTAAAATACTTTCGACTGATTCAGCCTCAATCCAGGGTGCAAATTGCTTTTCAATTAGCTCTGCAATCGGCGAGCGCGGCACTAACACGTTTTCATTAACCACAAACGGTAAGCCAGCGAACCATGCCTCACCCGTCAAGTACGCAGCGGGTAGCTTTTCATTCATACGGCGCATCAATAAATTAAAAACCGTCTGTTTTTCATCTTCAGTTAAAGCCGTATCAAAATATTTTTCAGAAAAGTCATGGGGCAGATACAAGGCATACAAGCATAAATATACCGATTCATCTAATGCGCTGGCCATTCCATGTCCATAAAACAGCTCAGCCTGATGAAATTGACTAACACCCCAGCGGATAAAGTCACGAATAGTAGATAGCTCTGCGGGAAAAGTAGCCGCTAGTACGGTTTGTGTCGACATATTGTTGAGTCTTCATGCTTAAAGGTGGTGTAATAGCTTTAAATGTTACCCTGTGATGAATATAATCACGAGCGTTTATTCTAGATAATCATCAACTGGAATAATCATTCGATAGACAACACTATGAGATACCTTTCATGAGCCTGACAAAGAAGTCATTATTTCTATCTATTTTGCTGTTTTTTTTATCGGTAACTGCAAGCCATGCAAGCGATAGTCTAAAATTTTCCGCGGCACATATACCAGAAGCACCTCCAGGAGCCCAGGTTCTGGCTGGATTCATGTATATTCATAACCCGTCAAATCAGACAATTGAGATCACTTCCGTTAGCAGCCCAAACTTTGACACAGTAGAAATGCATTTATCTAAAGAAGTGAATGGCGTTGCAAAAATGCTACCGCAAAAAAGCCTGAAAATTGCGCCAAACTCTACCCTTGCTTTACGCTCAGGCAGCTACCACTTAATGTTAATAAAACCCAAACATACTATGCGTGGTGGAGACGAAGTATTGCTTAAATTTTCCTTATCAAATAACACATCACAAGAGCTGCAAGTTACTGTTCAAAAGAAAGTAAAGAAAGCTCGAATCATGAAATGCGCCGCTGGAAAATGTGGCGGAGGCTAAAGCCCACCACATACGAACCTTCACAAACATACTAGACATTATTTATGAAAGCATCTATTACAGACTACTTAAAATCTACACCTTTTTATTTTCTTCCCCATCACGCTATTTCTGGTTTGGTGTTTTTCATAGCTCGTATTAAGTGGGCGCCGATTAAAAATATTTCACTGAAGATATACCTGGGACTTCATGAAGTTAATATGTCAGAGGCTGTTGAAGAAAACCCTTACGCATATGAAAACTTAAATGCCTTTTTCACCCGTGCATTAAAAAGTGATGCCCGACCAATAGATGCTACTGAAAATAGCATGTGCTGCCCCGTAGACGGGAAAGTAAGTCAGGCAAAGAAAATAGAAAATGGCCGTGTATTTCAGGCCAAAAATCACGACTATAGCTTACTGGAATTAGTCGGTGGAATTAACGAACTCGCCGAACCATTTAATAATGGCAAATTTGCCACTATTTATTTATCACCCAGAGACTATCACCGCATTCACATGCCAATGGATGGAAAGCTCACCGACATGGTTTATGTTCCTGGCCGTTTATTTAGTGTAGCGCCACATACTGTAAACACCGTACCACGTTTATTTGCGCGCAATGAACGACTCGTTTGTAAGTTTGAAACCGTACATGGCCCAATGATTATGATTTTGGTTGGTGCTGTTAATGTATCTGCAATTGACACGGTTTGGGCAGGTTCAGTTACCCCACCCAGCAAGCGCAAGGTGATTCATACACATTATGAGAATGTAGATATTAGCTTAAAGAAAGGCGCTGAAATGGGTCGCTTTAACTTAGGCTCAACTGTTGTGCTATTAATGGGTGAAAACTGTAATTTGGAAGATGCCATTACACACGACGAGCCAGTTAAACTCGGCCAGTTAATGGCTAAATACTCATAAGAAGAAATAACTATATGTAGTTGCGAATAAATATACGTAGCTACATTTTTTTACTTACCCGTTTCAAATGCAATAACATCACGTATGTGTTTTGCCTGGCTTAACACCATCAACAAACGATCCAGACCAATCGCTACACCTGAACAATCCGGCATCCCGGCCTTTAACGCATCTAATAACAGCTGATCTATTGGCATTGCTCTTTGTCCACGCTGCTCACGTAATTTATTTTCTTTTATAAATCGCGCAGATTGCTCTTTCGCATCCGTCAATTCATAAAATCCGTTCGCCAGTTCGAGCTCACCTGCAAATAGTTCAAAGCGATGTGCGATGCGCGAATCATTTTGACTCAGTTTTGCCAGCGCCGCCTGTGACGCAGGGTAGTCATATAAAAATGTGAAGCCACTTTTTGAAAAACTGGGGCCAATACTCACTACCATCAACCAGTCTAACCACATGTCTTTATCATCTATATCCATTCCTTGCGGAATAGTTATATTGTTATCTTTTGCACATCTTTCGAGTTGTTGTGCATCTGATTCTAACGGATCAATACCCAGTTTATTTTGAAATGCCTGTTGATAACTTATACGCTCAAAACTGATATTTCCCTGTCTTTCAGAGAAAATATGTTTGATTAAGGCTTCCATTTCATCCATTAAGGCATGATGATCAAAACCTAGCCTATACCACTCCAGCATACTGAATTCAGGGTTGTGATTACGACCTTGCTCATCGACCCTAAATACGCGCGCAATCTGGAATATATCACCACTACCCGATGCCAGTAATCGCTTCATATAAAATTCTGGTGACGTATGTAAATAGTATTCACATTGCTTAAATCGTGTTTTAAAGCTCTCTAATTGCGGATCAGTAATCGCCGATTTTGAGAGTATCGGCGTTTCTACTTCCAGTACATCACGCGCAGCAAAAAAAGCCCGAATACTTTGCAGTACCCGGGCTCTTATTTTAAATGTTTCTAACGAAGCAGCTGGCTTCCAGTTATCAGTCATTAGTAAAACTTTACTCAGTCTTTAACACGAGAGACATATTCTCCACTGCGTGTATCAACTTTAAGCACTTCACCTATTTCAATAAACAAAGGCACCTTTACAACCGCACCAGATTCCAGTGTAGCCGGTTTGGTTCCACCTTGTGCTGTATCCCCTTTTAAACCAGGGTCTGTCTCTGCAACTGCAAGCTCTACGAAGTTTGGCGGTGTTACAACTAATGGCACACCATCCCATAGCGTCACTGTACATAGTTCCTGAGCTTTTATCCATTTACCTGACTCAACTAATGCTGAGTCTGGTGCTGCGACTTGTTCAAAAGTATTGGGGTCCATAAAGTACCAGAATTCACCGTCATTGTATGAAAACTCCATATCAACATCGATAACATCCGCAGCTTCAACCGACTCACCTGATTTAAAGGTTTTTTCAAGTACGCGTCCTGTTTTAAAATTACGTAATTTAACGCGATTGAATGCTTGCCCCTTACCGGGCTTTACCAGCTCGTTTTCGATAATCGAACATGGGTCGCCGTCTAATAATAATTTCAGACCGCCTTTAAATTCATTTGTACTGTATGATGCCATTTGTATAACCTATATGGGCGTAAAAGCAGCACATATGATACTCGGAACAGTCCATAATGCCAAAAACTATACCGATTAATTCGCTTAATGTTGCCTCTTCCTTAGGCGTTGGCTGGCAGCAGCAATTGGCTCAAGCCTCTATTACACCGCAATCACTACTAAAAACACTGGGCTTACCACTCGATGAATTTGGTGATTTTTTAAGCGCACATAAGCAATTCAGCCTGAAAGCACCACAAGCCTATATAAACAAAATTCAGGCGCGCACCCCCGATGACCCCCTTTTATTGCAGATAATGACTCAGTCACAGGAGCTATTACCCACAGATGGATACAATACAGATCCAGTAGGCGACATTAATGCCAGCCAGACACCAGGCTTACTGCATAAATATCATGGACGTGTATTACTTATCACCACTGCTGCCTGTGCGATACACTGCCGTTATTGTTTTCGTAGGCACTTCCCATACCAGCAGCAACAGGCCGCAAG
>Ga0316204_10007024_pt1 | contig 16818 bp, 16 predicted proteins | sample 6monrhotite_MG_2_FD_205661 | JGI IMG/M metagenome (GOLD analysis project Ga0316204, IMG submission 205661) | Microbial mat bacterial communities from mineral coupon in-situ incubated in ocean water Damariscotta River, Maine, United States -... | ecosystem: Environmental > Aquatic > Marine >... | reverse complement strand
GCTCGGCCTGGCGGTTCAGGTCGTCGATGTCCGTCCACTCGCGGGCGGGCCAGAACGATGTGCGCAGGTAGCGAATGGTTCGCTCGACGCGGCCCTTCTCATTGCCTCGGTACACGGCGACGGGGCGAGCTGCACGGCGTAGTGGCCGACGCCCCCGCTCGCGCCCACCACGAGCACCCTGCGGGTCTCCCCGCTGAGGGCCATCCGACCGTCGTCCCGCAGGCCCTGCAGCGCGGTCATGCCAGCCAGGGGGAGGGCGGCGGCATCGAGGGGGTCGATGCTGTCGGGCAGCAGCACGGAGACGTCTTGGCCGACGATGCACTGCTCTGCCATCGCCCCACCGCCGGCCCCAGCGATTCGGGCGACGACCCGCTGACCGACGTCGAAGCCGGGGGCCTGAGACTCGAGGACCTCGCCGACGACGTCCATGCCGGGGGTTGCGGGGCGGGGGACCGGTCGAATCCATCGGAGGGCGCCGGAGTGGATCGTCCAGTCGATGGGGTTGATGGAGCTGGCCTCGACGCGGAGGCGGAGCTCGCCTGGCTTGCAGGTGGGGTCGGGCACGTCCTCGAGGACGAGGGGAGCGCCGTACTGGTGGTAGCGGAGGGCTTTCATGCCGCATCTTCTCCTGAAAGGGGTCGAGCGCAAGGTGTGCCCTTCGAATGGCTCCACCGCCGTCGGACTGAGACCAGCTTGTGATGTTTCACTGCGACGATGGGCGATAATGTGGGTTTGCCGGAGGGAAACAAGGCCTTCCGCCTATCACGGGCCGCCCGGGTTCGAACCCAGGGGCGGACCTCATCATCAGCGCGAGTCCACAACCTCGTCACCGTGACGAAGTGCATTTGAGGTGCCATTTGAAACGACCGATTCTCTACCTCTCCCTGCTCCTTCCGTCCGCCGCTGGGGCGGGCGGTCTCGCTGCCACAGAGCTCAATCAGCCTTCGTCCCCTTCCTCAGACCACGCGTCTGCGACCGCAAGCGGGGACTTCGATGGGGATGGGTACGGAGATCTGGCGGTGGGTGACCCTGGCTACGATTCTGGTCGCGGGCGGGTGCTTGTGTATCGAGGGACTGTGCGTGGGCTGAACGTCAACCCGTCGCGCACCCTGGCCATCGGCGATGGGGGGGTCTACGTCGCGGACCCAGATGAGCGGTACGGTGCGGCCCTCGCCGTTGGGGACTTCGACGGGGATGGCGTGGATGACCTGGCCATTGGGGCGCCGGGCGAGAAGATGGGCGGCGTGGCTGCTGGCAGGGTCCACATCCGCTTTGGAGGAAGCGGGGCATCGATCTTCGCGGGCATGAGCAGCTTCTCGCAGAACAGTGTGGCGGCCCTCACCAATGCCGTTGGCGACGACTTCGGGGCAGGATTGGCCGCTGGAGACGCAAATGGAGACGGGGTCGACGACCTCGTGGTCGGGGTGCCTGGGAAGGAGGACGGTGCGCCTGTCGTCACGGACGTGGGGGTGCTGGTGTACGTGCCCGGAGGGACCAGTGGCTTGGACACCAGTGCCAGCAACGTGCTCCGCGCGTTGACCTACCAGAGTGGCTCACGGATTGGCGACGTGGTGGCGCTCGTGGACGATGACGGCGACTCCTATGCAGACGTCTGGGCTGGCGTTCCGACCTGGGACGTGGGGCCGGCGACGGAAGCAGGAGCCATCATCCGTTGGCCATCGACGGCGGCAGGGCCCGCTTCGCTCTTGCCTGAGCTCTTCGTTCAAGACGACGTAGGGGGGAGTCGTGTGTCGGAGGACGACGACCGATTTGGGTATGCGCTGGCGGCCGGCGACTTCACCTGTGATGGGGATTCGTGGCTTGTCGTAGGGAGTCACGGAGAGAACGCGGAAACGGGTCGGTTGTCCTATCTGCGCTACGACGGAGCCACGCTAGAGCACGAGAACCATGGGTTCAACCTCGGAGACTTCACTCCAGGTGTGACGCAGTACGCCTACAACCTAGGCTTCGATCTCGCTGTTGGAGATTTCGATGACGATGGTTGCGACGATGTGGTGTCGTCCAATGGGCTCAACGCCGTCTCGATCTGGATGGGTGCGCCTGGCGCGTCCTGGCCCTCTCCGAGGGCCGATGTCGTCCCCATGACCGCGTTCACCCGAGGTAGCGACTCGGCCCTTGTAACGGTGGATACCATCGATGTTGGAGCGGCTGAGGAGTCGAACATCGTTCTCATTGCTCACAGTGCACGGCCTACCCTGCAAACGTTCGTCAGCATCGCACGCCCCGACAAGCCCATTGACCCGAGTGGACTCAGCGTGCCTGACGTGAGCTTCTCCATTCGCAAGCCGTCAGGTGCATCGGCGGCGGCGCGCTTGGCGGACGAGCGGCGCTACATGGCTTCCACCACGAAACAGGTCCTGTCGCTCGTCATCATGGAGAGCGCCTACGAGGGGAGGATTGCCCTCGGGGATACCTTCACCATCACCGCCGATCACCTGTCGCCCGATCCAGCCAGCTGCGTGCACGGTGGGGTCATTGGTCTCACGGAGGGGGACACCATTGGTTGGTGGGACTTGTTGCACTTCATCTCGGTGCGCTCGGCGGGTGATGCTGCCTATGCGGCCGGTGTGGAGTTGGGTGTGGTCAACGGCGCGCCCGCAGATCCAGACTTTGCCGTGGCGGAGATGAACGCGTTTGCCGCTGCCAACGACATGGAGGACACGTGGTTCGTGACGACCACGGGCCGCGATGCCCCGACGTGGTGGGCCGATGACTACGGCGGGCCCAAGCCAGCACCCGATTGTAGCGGAAACCCCAACGATGACACGGAGCTCATGGTGTGGGGCGATGACTGCTACCACTTCAGCACAGCGAGAGACATGACCACAGCCGCCTGGCTGGTCTCGCAAGATTTCTGGCTCGAACAGTTCGCTGGGGAGATGAGCTTCACCCCAACCTCTTGGTCAGCAGACACGACCAGCGCGGAGTGGCTGTGTGCATCGGGAGGAAACGCGGGCCCTGCCCCGTACAACAAGACGTATCTTCCTAGCCCAGCGGTGCTCCCCAATGGCGTTGCGTTGACCTTCGTAGGCGCCAAGAGCGGGACGAGGCAGAAGTGTCACCAGACGTTCGCTGTCGAACCCGATGCGAACCCTGGCCTGGCCCATCGGTCCCATGGTGCCATCCTCGGCTCCGACGACCCGATTTCTGGACAGTCGTGCAGTGACGAGAGGAGAAGCGACGCGGGATCGGGCGGCGTCTGGAGCGGGATTCAGTAGGGATTCCCGCGACCCCCTCTCGCCCGGCGCAGCTTCTCGCTGAGCCGGTCCGCGAGGTCACGAATCGTGAGGTCGACCACCTCCCGGCTCTCACGAAGCGCCTCCTCGACCGCCTTGCCGTGGCGCTCGTCGTCTTCTCCATCGCCTGAGCCGAGGGCCGCCACATTCCAGAAGCCCTCGGCCAGGGAGCGCCCGGCCCTCGAGCTGGCGTCGGTGCCTTCTGCGCCGCTCGCCAAGGCCTCCCGGGCGCCCGTGAGGTCGCCTTGCTCGGCCCGCGCCATGCAGCGCTCGGCCCCGAGCTGCCAGGCGGCCGACAGCGGGATGTGTGGCTCAGCCTTCGCCCACCAGCGCTCTGCTTCGACCCACCGGTCCTGCAGCGCGTCGATCCTGCCCAGGGTCAGCGCGGCGAAGGCGGCCGCTGGGGTCGCACCACACTCGGCGAAGGTCGTGCGGGCCGACTCGGCCAAGGTCGCCGCGTCCACGAGCGACCGCTGCACCAACCGCAGCTGCGCGAGGTTTACCTCCGCAAGCGCGCAGCCATACCGGCCCCCTACACGTTGGTGAAGCGCCAGCGAGAGGGTCCAATGATGGAGCGCGGGCTCACCGCGACCTTGGTAGAAGTGCAGATTGCCAAGGCGGTTGTGAAGCACCGCGGCGTTGTCGTCATGGCCGACTTCGTGGGCCACCCGCAAGGCCTCCTCGTAGGCGTCGTGGGCCTCCTCGAACTTGTCCTGCGCTTCGTACAGGAACCCGAGGGTGCCTAGGGCGTGCACGGTGAGGCCGGGCGCGCGCTGGATCCGCGAACGCACCAGTACCTCACGGAGTACTTGCTCGGCTTCTTCCAACTGCTGGTCGCTCATCAGGCAGAAGCCAAGCTCCACCTTGGCGTAGAGCACGACGCCATCCGAAAGCACGGCGAGCGCCTGCCGGAGGAGTGCGATGGCCGGGCCGAACGCCCCTCGACGCTGATGGATCTTGGCTCTACGGAACCACAGCATTCCCTGGTTCGGGGTGCCCACTTGGGTTGCCCGGTCCAAGTCAGAGTCCGCGGCGTCCAGGCTGGCGCGCACAATCCACAAGTTGGCCCGCTCGACGAGTACCTGACCCAACAGGTCGCCCTCCGCCATCGCCACCGACTGGTCGAGCCACCGGAGGGCCTCGTCGGTGGGCACCTGCGCGATGAGGGCGGGTGCGAGGACCAAGGCGAGCTCCGCGGCCAAGGGATCCAGCGCCGCGCACCCCGTCTCGAACGCAGCCGACAGGTTGCCCCACTCCGTGCGGACGAAGGCCACGGCGTTTCCGTCCAAGATCTGCTGTTCCTGTTGTCGGGCGCGCTGCACGAACAGCTGCAGGTGGGCCTGCTCGGCCCCACGCTGGTCGCTGACGCTGGCGATGAACTGTCGAACGGGGTCGAGGAGCAGCACCCGCTCTGCGCGGCGCTGCCACCATCCCCACTGCCGAAGCTGGGTCAGCAACGTGAACCCGTCGGCCCCCAGGAGGGTCACGGCGTCGGCGACCGCGATGCCCTGACGGGCCGGCGCGAGCCGCGTCAAGGCTTCCTGCAGGGGAGGGGGCGTGTGACGCCAGGACCAATCCAGCACCGCACGCATCGACGTCTGTCGTGCCGTGCCCCCGGTGAGCAACGTGCTCAGATCGTGGAGGTGCTCGGCGAGCTCCGCCGGCGAGAACATGGACAGTCGGGCGCTGGCGAGCTCCAGCGCGAGGGGCACCCCTTGCAGCCCCTTCACGAGCGCGTGCAGACGCTCCGGGGCGAGGGCAACCGGCGCCGAACGTTCGAACAGTCGCTCGGCATCTTTGGGTGCCAAGGGGCCCAATGCCATGGTCGGCTCCGACGCGAACGGTACGCGAGAGGTGACCAAGACCGGAGCGAATTCCGACCAGCGCTGCACGAAGGGAACCAGCGATTCGCCTAGGTGCTCCGCCGCATCCAACACGATCAGCGACGGGGCCTGGTGACGGAGCGCAGACTCCAAGACTTCGGGGCCCTGCAGCCGGGGCACGCCTAGGGCCTGGGCGATGGCTCCGGTCATCGCCCCCATCGTGGATAGGTCGGTCAGGTCGACCAGGAGCGGCTGGTGGGCCGTCGTGGCGGCGAAATGGTGAGCGAGCACGCTCTTTCCGAACCCCCCAGGTGCCACCAACCAGAGTCGCCCCTCGGCGAGGCGCTCGCCTAGCTCCGCTAGCTCCGCCGAGCGCCCGATGAGGTCGCCCACCACGGAATGGGGCTCGAAGCGGTACCCCCGGCCGTACACACTCTGCAGATGCACGGGCTCGGCCGGGTCGACCTCGACCTTCTTTCGGAGGCGCTGCATCGTCGTGATCACGGTCCGGCTTTGCACCGTCGCCGCATAGCCGAACACCTCTCTGAGGAGCTCGGGGTGGTCGACCGTCTGGCCCTCTCGCTGGGCGAGGTAGAGGAACAGCTTGGACTCGTTGGGCGACAGCTTGATGGTCCCGTCGGGGGTCACCACCACGTTGCGATCGAGGTCGGCATGTCCGTTCATCAACGGAACGTTCACGAACACCCCTCGTCGACGTTTCCGGAGGGAAGGTAGCACGGGGTCTGAGGGCCTGCTGGACCCTCTTGCCGACCGAGAAGCCGGGTCGAGTCCGTCCAGGAAGCTGAAGCCGTCGACGCCTCGATGCCGTCGCCCACGGTCACCCGTCCACGCCGGCCAGGGCTGTGGGATTCCATGAGGCGCATCCTACGTGAGGAGCGCACGGCCGACCGCAGCTCTCAGAATCAAGCGGCAGCCTGTTCCGAAAGGTGGTGTTTCTCGGTCGTCCACGGCGCGTGTCCGTGCTCGTAGGGTGCGCAAGGCGCACGTCGTCAGGCCTGCCCAGTGAAGTACCTGCGCGGCTCTGTGGAGGCTCAGCTGGCGATAGGCGGTGCTCGGGCCCGTCGCTGTGCCGAGCGCTCGAGGCTAGCGAGGACATCGAGGGTCGCGGGTGGGCGAACCACGGCGTGCAACACGAGTCGACCCCCGCAGGCACAGGCGAACCCATCGACCTCGAACACGCGCCAGAGTAGGTCGGCCCATGCATGCCAGCGCGACCGACCGGGTGCGGGGTTCTTGGTGAGCCTGTCGCGAGGCTCCGAAGCAAGCTCGGCCGTGTCCGATTGGCACCTGCAGCTCTTCGACGACTAGGCCAAAAAAAAGACGGGGCGGTGCAACGCTGAGGGCAGACCCTCAGTAGAGCCGGCGAATGACCACGCCGGAGGCACCATGTACCGCTCCCTGATCCCCCTTTCCCTCTCCCTTCTCGCCGCCATGGGCTGCACCGACGCCGCGACCGCCGACGACACCGGTGTTCCCCTCGACGACGGCCCGATGGTGTCCCTCGAGCTCACCGTCGGCGACTTTCTCTCCCTCGAGGGCATCGTGGATCTGGAGGTCTGCGTGATGCGGACCGACAACTGCGTCCTCACCGATGGCAGCGGCCTCGCCATCTTGACCGTGCCGGCCGATGCAGACGTCGGCATCACCATCGAGGGGGGCGGCTACACCCCGACGCTCCTTCCGTACCGAACCACGGAGACGGACCTGATCGTCAGCATCTACCTGACGCCCGTGGAGATCTTCGAGCTCGTCTTCGACGGCCTCGGCGTGGACCCGTCCAAGAGCCAGCTCACGGTCACCCTGGCCGGCGGCGGCGCGGGCTACGCGGCCACCTTGGACTCCAACGACCCGGTGCACTACTGGACGGACCTCGGCACGAGCATCGACGACAGCTTGGACGCGACCTCGTCGTCTGGCCGGTTCGCCGCCGTGAACCTCACGGGCGACATGGTGACCATCGGGCTGGAGGGCCCTGGAAGCTGCACGACCCTGGACCACTACTGGAGCGCCGGCCCCAACGAGGCCGTGCTGCCTCTCGAGCCCGGTTTCTACTCTGGCATCACCCTGGATTGTCCGTAGGTCTACACCTCCCATCGCTCGTTCCTCGCTCTGGAGGGCCCGACCGGGTACCCGCTCGCTGCGGGGCTGCCACGGTGCACCGCTGGGTCACTCAGAGCGGTGAACCGAGGGGCGATGAACGAACGGTCCGACAGTCAACTGATGGAGCTCGTTCAGCAGGGCAACCGGGCCGCGTTCGACACCTTGTATGGTCGATGGAGTCGGCCCTTGTTCAGCTTCCTGCTCAAGAGGACGGGGAGGCGGAGCTACGCGGAGGAGGCCTTGCAGGAGACCTTTTTGCGGGTGCATCGGTTCAGCCACAAGTACGACCGCGGTCGTCCGTTCAAGGCCTGGGTGTTTCGCCTCGCCGCCAACGCGGGCCGCGACGCGTGGTTTCCCGAGCGGGACCTGCTGACCCTCAGCGTGCCAGCCACCGTGCACCAGCCCACCGATGCGTTGATGGCCCGCGATCTGTTGGTGAAGGGGCTGTTTCGGCTGCGGCCGGAAGACCGTAGCGTGTTGCTGCTGTCCCTCGAAGGCTTCACGCCCACCGAAATCGCCGATATTCGCTCTCAGAAGCCGGCGACCGTCCGGTCTCGACTCCTCCGGGCTCGAACCCGGCTTCGCGCCCAACTGGACGTGCTCCATGCCTGATCCCCACGACCCCATCGACTGGATCGAGCACCTGAAGGGGCCCGACCCGCCCGCTGCCGCCCCTGCGTGGGATGCCCCCATGCCGAGCCGGCCCCGCTGGGGGATGGTGGGCCTCGCCGGCACCGGCCTCGCCATCGCTGCGGCCACCTTGCTCTGGGTGGCTGTGCCGTCCCAGGACGGGACCCGGCTGCGGGGGGCCGCGGGGGGCGTCGACATCGACCTGCGCGTCGTCACCCTCTCCGACGACGGAGCTCAGCGGCTCCGAGAGGGCGAGGTCTATGTCGAGGGCCAACAGCTCGCCTTCCGGGTGGCGGCCACGCCGGCGGGGCCTGTCTCCCTGTGGGTGGAGGGGCCGGCCGGGCGCCAAGATCTGGGCACCCACGAGCGGGGCCCGACCCCCGAAGATGTGGTGACCCCGGAGGGCTTGCTCACCTTCACCCTGGACCGGCCAGGGGCGTGGGCCATCCACGCATCGTCGTCCGGCCTGGGGAGCTGCCCGCCCGATGCCTGTGCCTCCCGCACCGTGGATGTGGGACGGGCCTCCCCGTGATGACCCTGCTGCTGGCCACGTCCTTGCTTGCCGCCGCAGGACGTGACGCGGGGAGCCCCTCGAGCCTCGACGAGGCGTTGGCCCCCCGTCGGGTCGCCTTGGTGGTGGGCGTGCAGGACTACGCCGACCCCGACCTGCAGGGCCTGCGCTTTCCCGCGAAAGACGCCGAAGACATGGGGCGGGTGCTGCGCGACGCTCAGGCCGGTGGCTTCGACACCGTCGAGGTGCTCTCGGGGGAGGTCGACGCGCTCGGCTTCTGGCAGGCCTTCGAGAGGGTCACCGCAGGCATCGACCGCGACGACCTGTTCTTGGTCTTTCTCGCGGGCCACGGCACCCTCGGGCCGGACGGGAAGAGCGGCTCGGCCCTCTACTTTCTGCCCTCCGATGCCGATCTGGACCGGTACGACCTCACCGGCATCCGCATGAGCGACCTCGAAGACGCGATGCAGGCCCTTCCCGTCCGCCGACGGGTGCTGATGCTGGATGCCTGCCACTCCGGGGTCGGGCGGTCCACCCTCTCCAGCGAGGTGCTGGGGTGGCTGGGGGCCCTCCGCGGTCCGGCGCCTGCCCCGGCCACCCGCCGGGTCGGGAAGTACGACGCTCGGTTGTTCGCCGCCGATCTACGGCAGCCCGCCCGGGAAGACGATGCCCTCGGCAACGGCGTCTACACGCACTTTCTGGTCGAGGGCCTGGCCGGGGCGGGGGACCTCGACGGGGACGGCCTCGTCTCGGTTCGAGAGCTCCACGAGCACGCCGCCTCCCGAACCATGCAGCACACCGGTGGGGAGCAAGTCCCGCGCATCGAGACCGCAGAAGTGGGGGCCGGCGCGCTCTTCTTGGCGGGCGACCCCAGTACGCGACGGGATGCCGAGAACGCCATCCTCACGGGGCTTGCGGGCCTGCCAGAGGGGGTCGTCGTGCAGGTCGACGGGGCGGAGCGGGGGGCCATCCTCGCCCCGGGGCGCCACCGCGTGACCCTCACCGACGCCGACCAGGCCTTCGTCGACACCGCCGTCCACTTCCGGGCCGGGCAGGCCACCGACGTTCGGGAGCTCCTGCGGGGTCGGCAGTCGAGGTGGAATGTGGGGCTCGGGCTCGGCTGGGCCCCGTCTGCGTGGACCCCGGCCGCCCACCTGGGCCTGGACGTGCAGGTCCAGCCCCGCGACAAGGGAGGAGGGCGCCCTGTCGCGGGCCTCTCAGTGGCTGCAGGCGCGGGCGAGCTGCCGGACCTGGGGCGCGCCACCGTCGTCAGTGGCCTGGCGTGGACGGGGTGGCGGCAGGGGGCCGATGTGGGGTGGGCGCCCACGCTCGGCGCGGGAGCGCTGGCCCGCCAGCTCGGGGTCTACCGCCAGGCCGCGCCCTTGGTGGGGGTGGGGCTTCAGGTCGACGTGCAGCACGAGCGAGGCTTCGCAGCCTTGAAGCCGGAGCTCCGCGCGGCGCCGACCACGGAGGGGATCTCCTGGCTGCCCTCCGTGTCGTTCGTGCTGGGTCCGAGCCTTCGTCCCTAGGCGTCGCGGCCCCCCTTCAGGGCCAGAGGGCGTCGCACTCCGGGTCGGTGTCGGTGGCGGTGTCGGCGTCATCGTCCGTGCCGTTGTCGCAGGCGCCTTCGCAGAGGCGGTTCTCCTGCTCCCCCTCGCCGATGTGCACGAGGGTGCCGGGGGCCAGCCCGCCGGCGGTGTCGTGGCCCACCAGCTCCATGGGAGCACAGGTGACGAGCTCGTCGTCGCAGGGTTCGCAGGCCACGGGGAGGAGCGTGTCGGCGAGGTCGCAGAAGTTGGTCGGTTCGCCGCTGCCGGGCACCCGGTTGCCGTTGCCCACCACGAAGAACGCCCCAAGGCTTCGGGTGTCGGCGGTGACGTCGAAGTGGTCGACCGTCGTGGTCGTGCCGTCGGGGTGGATCACGAGCTCGAGGCTCCAGTCCTCCAGCGGGATGGTCTGGGGAGGATCGACGCCGGCCTCGTTGTTCGCGCTCCAGCTGAGGAGGCCGACGGGCAGGGGCAGCAGCGGGCCTGCAAGGCGCAGCCGCGCGCCATCCCAGGTGCCCTCCACCGAGACCGTCGGCTCGCAGGTGTACTGGTGCAGAGCCGTCGAGCCCGGGGGCTGGGTGGGGGCCAGGGTCACGTGGGCCACCTCGCCTTGCACCTCGTCGATGCGAACCCAGAAGGGGGGCTCGAAGAACAGCCAATACGTCCAGTCGGTGTAGCGTTGGTCGACGGCCACTTCGAAGACGCGCCCGACGATGGCGGCGGGGTCTTGCACGGGCAGCCCGGCATTCGACGTCGTGAAGGTGCGGTCTTCGCATCCGGCGCTCGAGCGAATGGCCCATGTGTAGGTCGTCGCGGGCGCGAGGGGCTCGACGGGCACGAACTGCCAGGCCGTCGTGCCGATGTCTACCCACGTGCCGGCCAGGTCTTGCCCCTCGTGCTCGAGCGTGAGGGTGGGCTCCGACACCCCTGCGACCCCCACCTCGACGGGTGCGCCCGCGTAGTGCCCATCCCACGGGCCCGACACGGGCTGCGACGCGGGAAAGGGGCCGCAGCCCCCCTCGGCGGGCTCGGGGCAGTCCCCTTCCCCTGGGTAGACCGCGGGATCGAGGGGGGCACAGTCCCCCTGGTCGACCGAGAAGCCGTCGCCGTCCGGGTCGACGTTGTCGAGGGGCTCGCAGCCTGCGGCCCATAGAATGACCCACAAGCTCAACGCAGCCGCCCTTCGTTGGTGGCAGGTATCCCGGTCTTCGCGGGCGCACCCGGCATCCTGCGATTCCATTTCCAAGGTAGAGTCTCGCCATGATTCGAGTCTCGACGCTCCTGGTGCTGCTGTCCGCGAGTGCTGCTTGCGCTCAGCTCCCCGAGGCCGACGACGTGGACGCGGAGACCACCGCCGGCTTGTTCACCTTCGGCGACTTCCTGTCGGGCAACGGCATCGAGCATCTCGAGGTGTGCATCCTGGACACCGACAACTGCGACCACACGGACGCCGATGGCTTCGCCACCCTCAGCGTGCCGGCCAATGCCGACATCGCCGTGACCATCGTGGGCGGTGGCTATGCCTCCACGATCATGCCCCTGCGCACGACGTCCGAAGAGCTGGTCATCGAGAACTACCTGGCCCCCTTCGTGGTGCTCGAGCTGGGTGCTGCCGGAGCGGGTCTGGAGCAGGACGATGCCAAGGGCTTCGTGGCGGTCTCCATGGTCGATGCGTCCTTCGTGCCGGTCGAAGGCTACGCGGTCACACCGTCGGGTGGCGAAGGGCCCTACTACCTCGACGCGCTCGGCTCTGGCATCGACCTGGGGCTGGACCACACGTCGGCCGCAGGGCGCTTCTTCGTCATGAACGTCGACGCCGGGTCGTTGTCCCTGACGGTGGACGGCCCCGGTACGTGCTGGCCCCGTGCCCACTACTGGCAGCGGGGGCCGAACGAGGCCGCGATGCCGATCATGCCGGGGTTCGTGTCGGGTGTGATGATGGAGTGCGACTAGCGCCGCCTTGTTCGATGCCGTGGAGCGCTGGGCGACCCGACGCGGAGCGAGGTGGCTGAAGGTGGAGACCCAGAACGTCGACGTCGCCGCCGCTCGCTTCTACGCGGCACGCGGCTGCGAGCTGGCCGGGGTGGACCGGTGCGCCTACCCCACCGTGGATTCAAGCAAGAGATTGTATTCCGCGAGACCCCGGCGGCACCGGTGGACGACAGCTATCGCACCGAAACCGATCGCTACATTCCAACCGGACCGTCTCGCTGCGCTCGAAAGTCCCCTTGGAATCCTACTTGTTGCGCGACCCAAAGGCCGCTCGTCGAGAATCCCGCTCCGCTCGCCCTCCGATTCGCCCCTGAGAAGCAAGCTTCTCAAGCGAATCTCGGGCTCACCGTCGCGGGATTCACCTCGATATCGTGCAACGGACCGGTGCGGTGGTGCTCTCCTCGTCCATGGGCAGTGAATACTCCTACGAATCCGAGAGCCTACAAAACGGCTTCTTCACGAGCGAGTTGCTCGAGGCCTTGAAGGGTGCCGCCAGCGATGGTGGCGACGTGGTCAGCGTCCGCGAGCTGCAGTCGCATGTGATGGAGACCGTGCCCAAGCTGACCGATGGACAACAGCATCCAACGGTGGACCGCGACAACCCCAAGTCGCAGACGGTGTTGCCGGTGGTGAAGTAGCGACTGGACGTCAGAGGCGTGCACGGCGCCTATCGTCCTCACCCATCGCCCCGTGGCATCCCCAAGGCGTCCACGGCCTCCTCCCTCGGGGGGCGATGTCAGCTAGGATGGCCGAGGGGGGCCCTCGTGCTTCCTGTCCTCTTCGACCTCGTTGGCGAGGGAGTCTACCCATGCGTGCCTACGTCCCCCTTCTGATGCTCTGTGCGTGTTTCCCGGCGGCGTCGGGAGGCCCGACGTCCGGCTTGACGGACGACACGGGTCTGACGACGGTGCTGAGTCCGACGGCGGACACGGCCGAATCGGGTGGCGACACCGGGACCGGGCCCGACGACACCGGCACGAGCACGACGGACACGGGTCCCCCGCCGGACCTGTTGCTAGCCGACGGCGACGAGTTGTCGGGCAGCTACCATGTCGGCCGGTTCGAGGTCCCCGTGGGGGTGACCGTGACGGTCACGGGCAACACGCCGCTCGTCGTGGAGGCGGAGGGCGTCTACATCCATGGAACGCTGCTCGCCGACGGGCAGGGGCACGACGGAGGACGCGGTCTCGGGGCGGGCCGGGGCCATGGGTACGAGACGGCAGGGAGCGGTGGAGGCTTCGGTGGGGCCGGCGGCGCCGGGAACGACGTCTACGGTGCCTTCTACGGCAACGACCCGTGGTTCGACGGCGGGGCCTCTGTGCACCATCTCTGCGACCCGCTGGGCTCGGGTGGCGGGGAAGGCGATCACGGACGCGGTGGGTATGGCGGTGGAGCGATTCGCCTCACCGCCGACGAGATCGTCATCGACGGGCTCGTCTCGGCTCGAGGGGGGCTTGGCCTCTGCGACGCGTCCTTCTCCAACGGGTCGTATGGCGGGGGCGGAGGCGCTGGCGGCCTGGTGGAGCTGCGAACGGCGGCGCTCACCGGATCGGGTGCCGTCGACGTGTCCGGAGGCAGTCCTTGCGATGATTCCGTCCGCCATGCGGGCGGCGGAGGCGGAGGCTGGGTCGTGCTCCAGAGCCCGGGACCGGCAGGGCTGACGATCGACGTCGCTGCGGGCGCGGGGTCCGACCCGAGCTCGGAGTGGGAGCCGGCCCAGGTGGGTCGCGTGTCCATCGACGGGGATGGCGACGGCTTGGGTGAGGACGAAGAGCTCGCGCTGGGCCTCGACCCCGAGAACCCCGACACCGACGGAGACGGCATCGACGACGGCACGCAGGCCATCGTGGTGTGCACGAACCCCATCTAGGGCGGAGGGGAGAGGCCCCCACGGTCTGTGAGCCAGCCGCGGTACGGATGGATGACGCATGGTCAACCCACGACCGGAGACCTCATGCCCCTCCTCGTGCTCCTCGTTCTGCTCGGATGCCGCCAGGAGGAGCCGCCGGCGTCCTCGTCCGAAGCACCTCCTACCGGATGGAGCCTCTGTCAGCGATAGGCTTCGGGAAGGGTCCAGGAGAGGCGTTGGCCGTCTTCCCGGGTTCCGTGCGTCGTCCCCACGGCGGGCGATGGGGTTGGAGGGCAGCAGAGAGCCTACGACCGCATCACCACCCGCTCCGTATGGGCCGGAAACCTTCCTTCCGAGTCGCGAAGCACTTCGGGGTACAGCTCGAGGGCCGCCAGCGACGCAAGCTCGACCCACCGGAAGAACAGCCGCGGGTCGTCTTCCGCGCCCTGGAAGTCGCCATCGACGCCGAGGAAGGGAGCACTTGCGGGGAGCGAGCCTTGGTACACGAACGTGAGCTCGTGGACGCGGCGGCCGTCCAAGTCGAAGAAGGTCTCGACCATCCAGAGGAGGCGACCGATCTCCACGGAGCAGCCCAGCTCTTCTTTGACCTCGCGGCGGGCGGCATCGCTCGTGGTCTCGTGGAGCTGGCAGCGGCCTCCGGGGGGCACGAAGAAGGGATAGCGCCGGTCCCCTTGGACGAGCAGGCGGCCTTGGTGGACGAGGGCCACGGCGACCCGAACGTTGAACATCTCTTTGGGCGTTGGGAAGCTCAGGTCCAAGGCAACTCCGGGGTCTGCCGCAGCGCTCGGGCTCGAGGGCACGGCGACGTGCGCAGCTACATAGACCAGGCACGGCGACCCGCCACCGGAGCGGCGTCTATGGGGAGTGAAGATGCAGCTAGACCTCCGTGAACTGGCCTCGGTGGCGACAGAGCTCGGTTTTGACTGTGAGCTCCTCGGGGCCGAGCTGGCCGTGACGCTTGCTCCCGGGAGCATCTTGTCCTTCCAGAACGTCACGGATGGGGACGACAACGCCATCGGGTTCAAGGGGGCGGCCTGGCACACGCACGACACGCTGTACGTGACGCTTGGTGGCGACGGGCATGTCGAGTACGCGGCCGACGAGATTCTCATCGCCCTGGCCTCGGGCGACCTGTTGGTGGTGGAGGAGACGACCAAGGGCAAGGTCCGAGACCGCTGGCTGGCGAGCCCAAGGAACGTCGACGCGTTCTCTTCGATGGAGGCCGGCGATGAGGTGCGTGTGGTCTGTGTCGCAAGATGAGGCCGTCCCCTGGGCCCATTGGTGGCGGCTACTCCGAGCATGGATGCCCGTAGGCGGGGTCGCACGGCACCGTGTCGTCGGTGTCGCTGCGCCACACATTGACCGCCGCGCGCTCGCTGTAGGCTGAGACGGCGACCGAAGGGTCGGTGACGGCGCCCGAGAGGTACGCCTCGAGGATGGCGTCTTGGGCCACCCCTCGGTGCGCCTGCACCAGGTCGGCGAGGTCCCCGAACAGGTCGAGGGGCGCGGTGACCACGGCAGCGAAGCGGACCTCCTCTGGGGTCCGGCCGTCGTCGAAGACCCGGATGCCGGTCGGCGCCTCGAGGAGCAGGCCGTTGTCGAACGCGACGGTGAGGTTGACGGGGACGAACCAGGCGGCGCCGGCCTCGCACGAAGGGGAGGAGAGGAGCGTGCCGTCCGCTCTGGGACGCTTCAGGGATAGCGGGACGGGCTCGTCTGGGAAGTGCAGGGACCACGATGCTTGGCTGGTCGCGGGGGAGCCTTCTGGGTGTTGCGACCATGTCAGGGACTCGGGGGCGTGGGCGTCTTCGGCCAGCTGGCGGGCTTGGTCGGCGTCGATGGGAAGGTCGGGTAGGCCAAGCTCGGAGGGGGGGGCGGCGAAGTCCATCGGGCAGGAGAGGAGGGGGCCGGTGCCGACGTGGGGGTTGGTCCAGGGGGGCTCTTGGGGGTTGTTCGGGGGCGGGGTGCAGGCGAGGGCTGCGACAGGGAAGGGTGCGTGGGGGGGGGGCATTGGGGCGGTAGTACGGATGCTTTCGCTCGGCGCCCAACGAGGGTTGCTGATGACGAATCGGCCGCTGCGCGGCCTCGCTCGCGGGCCTCGCGTCGCAGCAGAACCTCGCGTTGGGACACGGGGAGATGGGGTGGTGGCAGGAGGCACTGGGGTACGGCAGAACCTGGCCCACCGACCTCCGCGACGTTGGCAGTGACATCAGCGCCAAGCTCGGTACACTGCGAACAGGAGGCATCTGGAACGTGGAGTTTCCGCTCGGCACATGGGGAACGGTGACGCGACCGCCACCCGACGAACTTGGGGTCGACCGGGTGTGAACGAGCACAGAGACCCGCAGGGATTCGGTGAAAGGCGCGACCGTGATCGCTCGCTCGTAGAGCGAGCTCAAGGACCGGGCCGGCCCGCAGGGAGCCTGCGACCGAGGACCGGCCCCCCTCAGTCCCACGGGGAGGCTACGAGGGCGCGTCAGCCCAGAACGGGGTGAGGACCCGGAGCAGCAACTCCGAGCCCTCGGCAAGCCCCATCCACAAAACAAGACGGGGTTCGCAGGGGTGAAATGACCTGCTTTGGCCCTCGGGGCCAATGCCGGACGCTCACCGCCAGTTCAACTGTGCCCGTTGTCGGCGTCAGACCAAGATTTGCGGCTGGTGCGATCGAGGCAACACGTACTGCGGCCGACACTGCTCCGATGCTGCGCGCAGCGTCAGCCGGCGACGGAGTGCCGAGCGCTACCAGAGGTCCGACGCGGGCCGCGCCAATCACGCGGCACGGCAGCAACGCTACCTCGAACGTCGCGAAGCGAAGATGACGCACCAGGGTTCCCGTAGGTCGTTGGTCGAAGCAGCTTCTTCCTTGCCTCGGACCCTGCCGGTCCAGGCCGGAGAACCAATCCATGAGACCAATCCCCTTGTTCCCCCTCACGTATCGCCGCCTCGTTGCTGCATGTGCCTCCGTGAGGTCCCCCCTTTCGCCCGGCGCGGCCCCCGACGAAGACGCTGACCGGGGGACGCCTTGATCCCCAAGCACCTCGAAGAACGCATCCTCCGCCTGCACCTC
>Ga0316204_10007023_pt1 | contig 16822 bp, 10 predicted proteins | sample 6monrhotite_MG_2_FD_205661 | JGI IMG/M metagenome (GOLD analysis project Ga0316204, IMG submission 205661) | Microbial mat bacterial communities from mineral coupon in-situ incubated in ocean water Damariscotta River, Maine, United States -... | ecosystem: Environmental > Aquatic > Marine >... | reverse complement strand
AACATATCGGGTGTGAAAACTTTCTATAAACGGATCGGGAACCGTGGATGCAGACAGGACAGGGGTATCAACTTCAAGGACATCCCTGGCGTCAAAAAAACTACGAATGTTTCTTAGGGTGTCAGCCCTGAGTTTCATTAACCCGGGGGTTGCAGAAGGTTGCCAGTGTTTCATGCGCTTGGGTTAAGTTCAATCCTTGGCACGTGAGACATATTTTCCAGTACGGGTATCAACTTTCAACTCTTCGCCAATGGCAATGAATAATGGCACCTGCACCACTGCTCCGGTTTCCAGAGTCGCGGGTTTTCCTCCACCACCGGAGGTATCACCTTTGAGGCCCGGATCGGTATCCGCAACCGTCAGAATAACAAAATTTGGTGGTGTCACCACTAAGGGGTTGCCATTCCACAAGGTCACTGTGCACATATCCTGTTCTTTTAACCACTTGGCTGCATCACCCACAGCCGCTTTGTCCGCGGCCATTTGTTCAAAGGTTTCCGGATGCATGAAATGCCATTGTTCGCCGTCATTATATAAATACTGCAATTCAGTATCCATGACATCGGCCGCTTCAACAGACTCACCTGACTTATAGGTTCTTTCAACCACTCGACCGGTTTTTAAGTTACGCACTTTAATCCGATTGAAAGCCTGACCTTTACCGGGTTTAACCACTTCATTCTCTACAATTGAATAGGGGTCACCGTCAATCATCATTTTTAAGCCAGAACGGAATTCATTTGTGTTGTAAGATGCCATAAGTTACTCTTTTACTCTTTCATTAAATATTCGGCGCTATTGGTTTCAAAATAACATAATTAATAGAAGCTTTCAGGCGATTTAATTTTAGACCTTCAGCCAGTATAAAAAGGCGCAATTGAACAGAATACTTTGTTAAAATACGCCCTCTTGTGCACAAAATGCGATAAAAATAAGCCAATATGATACCCCGAAAGCAGCCTGGAAACCAGACTAGAAAATATTTTACTGACCCTCTGGAATTACTGGAGCATTTAAATTTAACCCCGGACCAGTTGCCTTTTTCAGCCATGGCAATGAAGCAATTTCGCTTTAAAGTCCCGGTCTCCTATGCCCAGAAAATTCAACCCGGTGTACCTGATGATCCCCTTCTGTTACAAGTTTTTCCGCTTATAGATGAGTTAAATCAAGCTCCGGACTATCTGGCCGATCCCCTGTCAGAAGCAGACTATCTGTCGCAACCGGGTCTGTTACAAAAATACCATGGCCGTGCCCTGTTACTGGTTACACCTAATTGCGCCATTAACTGCCGCTATTGTTTTCGCCGTCATTATCCCTATGATGACAAAGGCCATCTATGGGGACAAATAGAAAAAAATATCCAGTTGCTCCAACAGGACCCATCCGTAAGCGAAGTTATTTTAAGTGGTGGCGATCCCCTGTCTCTTTCGGATGATAAGTTTGCGCAATTACTTGATAAACTCGAAATGATTCCACATTTAAAACGCATTCGTATCCACTCCCGCTATCCTATAGTCGAGCCTGAACGCATCACATCGGAACTGCTTGACTCCCTGAAAAACAGTCGGTTGCATCCGGTTCTGGTGCTGCACATCAATCATGCCAGAGAAATCGGCAAAAACAATCACTCCAGCCTGGAACAACTCCATGCCCATCACATCACCCTGCTGAACCAATCGGTGTTACTCAAAGGTGTCAATGATTCAGTTAAAGCACTGGTGCAACTGAGTGAAGCCCTGATTGAGCATAATATTTTGCCCTATTACCTTCACATGCTGGATCAGGTCCAGGGCAGCGCTCATTTTGAAGTGGATGAACAGGAAGCTGTATTGATTTATCAACAACTTAGAAGCAGTCTTCCTGGTTATATGCTGCCTCGTCTGGTCAGAGAAGTTCCCGGAAAGCCTAGTAAAGCACCTGTTTTGATCTCATCGTAAAGTTTGAATTTTAAATTTTTAGCATTGCACTTAAACATTTCTCAGACAGAATTTGAAGTCAGGCTGTTATGTTTTTGATTTAATTATACTAATAGTATCTACTGGCTTTAAAAATTAGCAAAGAGTGCTATAATTCCGTAAGTAAGCTGTACCCGACGATGCAGTTCCAAAAAACATCGGTTATTCTGATTTGGAAATCTAATAGCCAGAAAAACAACAACAAAGAAAAATAAGATAACCAGCGTTTGTCACCTTGTTGTAAAAACGTGCTTTTAATGTTGACTAAACAATTCTTAATGAATAAACCTGGCCTATCATTTTTGGAGAGCGATCTTGCAAACTATTGAGCAAGCTTTATTTAAAAATCTGCCTGAACAAAGCAAACCTGAAAAATCGGCCTTTAATCTTCAAATAAATGCAATTGAGCAATGGTTTAATGCCCTGCCTCTGGCCAATATCCGAGTTTCCACCAAAGATATTTACAAGACGCTGAAAGAAACCAACGAGCATCAGTCGCCCTATAAAAAACGTCTGTATTTTCTGGAAAAACTTCACGAACCGGTAATGGATCTCACCGCCCATTTAAAAAAGTTGAACCTGAACAGAGAGTTACCTCTTGATGACAAACACCAACGCATTGCAATATTGCTGAGAAAGCTTCATAGCCAGGTTAGTATTGGTTATAAATTAGTCTTGCGGGATTTAATGAAATGTCAGTTATTTATATTCTGTCCCGGTAAGTCCAGGCTGATGGCTCAGGTTATAGAACGGATCATTCGTCATCATAGCCTGTCGCTCATTGCCACTTATCAATTTTATAATTCCCCCTCTAAAGGCCTCTGGTCAGACATACATCTTTTATTTCTGCTGGCCCACCAGGAAAAGTTACTGGCAAAAAAAGTATCCGATCCATCATTGCAACTGCTGCAAGAAACAACCATTAAAAAGGTCTATCTGGAAATTCTACTGATTTCTGTTGCCGATCCCTATCGTATGTCCCAACACCATACTTATACAATTTTTAAACAATTAGAAGAATGGTCTGCCCTGGCTGATATCCGCCCGCACACCGATAGCGACGATAAAAGCAGTCTGTTGCTGGATTTATCCAAAGACACTCATCCAGCGTTTATTACCTCGCCAGACAAAGCAAATGAACCATTTATCTGGACACTGGACACGTCCAAACTGGATTATGCCCATCTTATTGAACACTTTGGTAATTTGGAATCACAGACCACGGAAATTAATGTTGAGCTACTCAAGCAACTTTCCCTTTCCTGGGGCATTATTCCCAATAGACAGCATAATAGACGCCCATCCAAATCCCGCTTAAAAGTAGCAATTGGCCTTAACAATGTTCATTATGTTCTCAACGGCCATGCCGAACCCGAGTGGCTGAAACAACAGGTTTCAGACAATGAATTTGAATTGAGTGAACACAATCCGCCGGGTTCCCAATTCAATGCTCGCACTGTTGAATCCACGGTTAAAGTCAATGATATCTGGGGCGAAGTATTCAGTAGTAAAACCTTATTGACTGGTGAAAAAGAACCGGGTACATTGAGAGATAAGCCAGAACAAAAATCCAATCCCAACGATCCCAAAGAATGGGATATGATCAATGAGAGTATTGGCGGCTATTGTTTATTATGGGATAGAAATGATTCCATCAATGCCAAGGTGGGTGAAATCATTGCCATCAGCCATGAAGAAGAAAAAAAGGAAGGCTACTGGTTTGTTGGCACAATTCGCTGGATGAAATGTGTTGATCAACATAAGATGCAGATAGGGGTACAAATTTTGGCACCAAATGCCATTGCAGTCAGTACAGCCAAGTTTTCCAGCATGCAGGAAGGTATAAAATCCCGTGCGATTCTATTACCGGCAATTCCAGTTCTAAAACAACCCAAGACATTGATAACAACGGCATTGGGCTTTGAAACCCGGGATCAGGTAATGCTGGATGAATACCGTCTGGTGAATGCCCACATTACCAGTTTCAAGAGTAAAGTTGTGCTAACGGATACACTGGAAGTCAGCTCCCACTTTTCTCGTTTTATATATACTCAGGCTGAAGAGTTTTATGGTACTGGCACAAAAAACTCTGCCCTGGATGAAGCTGATAAAGAAACACTTTCACTGGATAGTGATACTGAGTTTGATGCAATATGGGACGACTTATAGGCCTTTAGTAAACATTAGATATTATTATCCGGTATCACTTTTATGAGCATGAGTTTTTCGCTATGATACTGGATTAATAGTATGTCACATGATTTTTTTAATGGTGTAATATGGTAATGCACACACCTATTTTTTTGATTTTTTTACAGGACAGTAAGTGAAACAAGACAATATCATTCAACTTTTGCTGCTTAACAGTTCAGAAAATGATGCCGTAGAAACAACCAATTTATTACGCAACGACGGCCTCACTTTACGTCCAAAAATCATTTCCAATGCCGATTTATTCGTTAAGGACATCAGTAAAAAACATTACGATATTGTATTGTTTACTAACAATATCGATGGCCTGGATGTCAGTACAGCCCTGCAGGAATTAAAAAAAGTCGACAGTGATGCGGCATTTATTGTCATAGGCGATGAATCGCCTGAAGAAATCGTTGCCCTGATGAAACAGGGCGTTAACATTGTCATTCCAGAAGAACCTGAAGAGCTGACTAGTCTGACCGTGAAAAAAGAATTTGCCGCGCTTAAAGGTTTACGCAGCGAACAGGTATTAACCAAACAATTAGAAGACTCTGAAAAACGCTGCCAACAATTGATTGACAGCTCTCGCGATGCCATTGCCTATGTTCATGAAGGCATGCACATCCTGACCAACGATGCCTATTATAAAATGTTTGGCTATGAAAGCCGTGATGACATTGAAGCCATGCCGTTAATGGATTTAGTCGCGTCTTCTGATAGTACTCAGCTAAAAGAATTTTTACGTCGTTATTCCCAGTATGACAAAGTTAAATCCATCAACAATGATGACGCCAGTCCGGAAGACCGAATTCTGAAAGTTCATGGAGTCAAAGAGGATGAATCCGAGTTTCAGATACAAATGGAATTTCAACCTGCCAGTATGGCTGGAGAAGATTGCATTCAAATCATCATCCGAAACGATGGTATCAGTAAGAAAGCCCAGGAAAAATTACAGCAGAAACTGGCGGCACTCAATACCCGCTGCCAGGAAACTGGCCTATATAACCGCCGCCATTTTCTGGAATATCTGGAAAAAACGGTTGAAAATGCCATTGACAATAATGAACCCGCCTATCTTTTATTTATTACCCTGGATGGCGTTGTACAAATCAGAGAAAAGCTGGGGGTAATTGGTAGCGATCAAATCATTGTTGATATCGCCAAACTGATCAACAATAACATCGATGATAATACCACCCTGGCCCGTTTTGAATCCTATCGTTTCAGTGCCATTGTCAAAAATGATGACGAGCAACATGTTATGCAACTGGCGGAGAACATACGCAAGATCGTGGGCGAGCATATAGGCAGCGCTGAAGATAAAAGCATTTCCACCACCTGTAGTATTGGCGTAATGCAGATTAATTCTTCCTGCAGTGGTGCCCAGAGCAGCTTGAACCATGTTCAGGGGGCCTGTAAAGAAGCTATTGAGAATGGTGGCAATCAAATCAAGCTCTATGTGCCCGATGCCAGTGAAATGGACAAGCAACAACTAATTAAATATTGGGCCAATGAGATTGAGAATGCCATTAAACAAAAGCGTCTGTTCCTGGTCTTTCAACCTTTTGTCGATTTATTTGGTGAAGGCAGTAAAAACTATGAACTGTTCATTCGTTTACATAATGAGCAGGGTGATATCATTTTCCCAAGAGAATTTATCCCCCTGGCAGAAGGCTCCAATCATTCCATTCACATTGACCGCTGGATCATTGCTGAGGCCATGCGCATCCTGTATGAACAACATCAGCAAGACAACAATTGCCGTTTCATTATCAAACTCACCAGTGCATCATTGACCGATGATAAGTTCATCACCTGGGTACAACACAATCTGGAACGCTATGAGCTTAAAAGTGAGACGGTTATCTTCCAGGTCCAGGCCCATCAGGCCGCCGAGTATCTGCATGCAACCCAATCATTAGTGAAACAATTACATCAGTTAGGCTGCCGGTTTTCACTGGAACACTTTGGTAGCGAAGAAAACGCTTTTACTTTATTGAAGCATATTAAAGCCGATCTGCTTAAACTGGATATAAAGCTGGTGCAAAATATTGCCACCAACCCGGAAAGTCTTGAACACCTGAATTCTATCTGTACACAGGCCAATGAGCTGGGCGTAAAAACCATGGTTCCATTTGTCGAAGAAGCCAGTTCTCTCTCGGTCATATGGCAGTCAGGCGCTCACTTTATTCAAGGCGCCTTCCTGCAGGAAGCCAGCGAATCATTGGACTTTGACTTTTCCAGTTTTACCTGACACTGTAATATACTCATCCAGTTTTCAGTAGTCATTGTTCTGCCATTACTCTTTCTCTCCGATAAAGATGGCATCGACTTTTTGCAGACCTCTGGGAAGCTTATTACCACGGCGACCGCGTTCGTGCATATAATGTTCCAGATCGGCGACTTTCAACGTCAAATGACGCTTGCCAGAGATAATGGTTAATTTCTCACCTTCAGGCAATAATATTATCGACTGCACAAATTCTTCACGCTCAGCAACTCTGGAGGCAGGAATGGAAATGATTTTCACCCCCTTACCCTTTGCCAGCAGCGGCAGTTCCGACAGTGAATGAATCAGTAACCGTCCTTCATTACTGACTGCAACGACTTTATCCGTATCCAGGTTGGTCACTGGTTCAGGGGGCATTACCCTGGCACCATTGGGGACCTTAATCAGTGCTTTACCCTTTTTATTTTTACTATACATATCACTGAGCTTGCCAATAAAACCATAACCGGCATCGGTACTGAAAAGGTAGAGCTGCTCTTCATTGGAATTCATCAATACTGAGATAAATTCGACATTACCGGATGGCGTAACACGTCCTGTTAGTGGTTCCCCCTGCCCCCTGGCTGAAGGCAAGGTATGACCCGGCAAAGAATAGCTTCTACCACTGCTGTCCAAAACGGCTAGCTGCTGGTTGGTTTTTCCCTGGGTGCTGGCTTTATAGGCATCACCCGCTTTGTAACTCAATGCCATGGCATCAACATCATGCCCTTTTGCCGCACGAATCCAGCCCTTTTCTGACAACACAACGGTAATGGGATCAGCCCCCACCAGATCGGTTTCTTCCATAGCTCTGGCTATTTCACGAGTGACCAGAGGAGAACGACGTTCATCGCCATGCTTATCAGCAACGGCTTTTAATTCCTTTTTGATAACCGTTTTCATCCGCTGACGCGAATCCAGTGTTTTAGTCAGCCAGTCACGTTCGGTCTGTAACTCCTCCTGCTCAGCCCGGATATTCATTTCTTCCAGTTTTGCAAGATTGCGCAACTTCAGATTTAATACCGCTTCCGCCTGAATATCACTCAGAGCAAAACGTTCCATCAATACGGGTTTTGGTTTATCTTCAGTACGGATGATATGAATCACTTCATCAATATTCAAAAAAGCAATCAGATAACCATCCAGTAAATGCAAACGCTCATTGACCTTATCGAGGCGGTACTGCAAGCGTCTGCGAACGGTTTCAAAGCGATAAATTAACCATTGTTCCAGAATCGTTTTTAAATCTTTGACCTGGGGTCGGCCATCCAGTCCAATCATATTCATATTGACCCGATAAGTTTTTTCCAGGTCAGTGGTGGCGAACAGATGCTGCATCAATTGTTCAATGTCGATACGATTAGAACGCGGCACAATGATCAGGCGCGTCGGATTCTCATGATCGGATTCATCTCTGAGATCCGAAACCATAGGCAACTTTTTGGCCTGCATCTGAGCCGCAATTTGTTCCAGAACTTTGCCGCCAGAGGTCTGATGAGGTAAAGCGGTAATGACGATGTCACTCCCCTCTGTCTCATAACAGGCTCTCATGCGTATTGAACCATTACCACTTCGATAGATTTTAACGATATCTTCACGGGCAGTGATAATCTCGGCATCGGTCGGGTAGTCCGGCCCTTTAATCACTTCACATAGTTGTTCGATTGTGGCCGTAGGTGACTCAAGCAATAAAATGCAGGCTGCAACCACTTCGTTTAAATTATGAGAGGGGATGTCGGTTGCCATTCCCACCGCAATGCCGGTGATACCATTGAGTAAGATATGTGGAACCTGAGCAGGTAATAAGCGCGGCTCATTCATGGTGCCATCAAAATTAGGCTCCCAGTCAACCGTGCCTTGCCCCAACTCGTCCAGTAACACTTCTGAAAACAGGGAGAGCCGTGATTCGGTATAGCGCATGGCCGCAAAAGATTTTGGATCATCAATCGAGCCCCAGTTACCCTGGCCATCCACCAGCGGATAGCGATAGGTAAATGGTTGAGCCATCAGTACCATTGCCTCATAACAGGCACTGTCGCCATGGGGATGGTATTTACCCAGTACATCACCAACCGTCCTGGCTGATTTCTTGTATTTGGATGCCGCTTTTAAACCCAGCTCCGACATCGCATAGATAATGCGCCTTTGAACCGGTTTTAGGCCATCGGCAATATGAGGTAACGCCCGATCCAGGATAACGTACATGGAGTAATCCAAATACGCCTGTTCGGAAAATGTTTTAATAGGAAGCGATTCAACGCCATCGTCCTGGAAAAAAGTTTCAGACATAAATCAAGTCAGCCTTTTGACTAAATAAAGTTTGCCAACCACTCTTTCGCTTACTTTAATATTGAAAAGAATGAATGGTTGAATAAATTAAAGTTACTTCTAGGGTAACCCCTAATACCCAGAGGGCATTTGTGAATTTACCTATATTAGTATTTGCTGTATTGTTTGACTAACAATAAATATCCAAATGCCATGCGCAATTTATTAGTTGCCTATCAAGGATGCTTATCCAGGCAGTTATAATTTTAATCCAATTCTTAATTAGTAATAAGCTTCCTGAGCGCTACTACTACTTCTTCGCCATGGCAATGTAATACAAATGGAGAAGTATATCATGCAAATCAAAAAAATATTACTTGCCGGAATAATATCCGGCACAGCTGTAGGCATGAATGCGAATGCATGGTGGGGCGGTTCATGGGAGGATGGTGACAGCAATAGTAACTGGAATAGTAGCGCTTACAATGATATGGGTAATAATGCTCGTGGCGATGCTTATGGACAAGGCTGGGGTGATAGCTCCGGCGATGCCGATATGGATGGCGAAGTCGAGTTCACTCTTAAAGCACGGGGTCGAGGCCGGGGACGAGGCAATACTCGCGGTTCAGCCAATAGTAACGCTGCAGGTAATTATAATGGCTATAACAATCTGGATAGCCACTGGAATGGCCGCAATGGCTACTACACAAATTATACCCCATATGGCTATGGCTATGGCTATGGCCCTGCCCCGATTGCAGCACCGCTAGCAGCAATGCCGGTGCAACCATCACCAGCGGTTATTTCTGAAGAATCAGCTCAGGCTCAGGCATCCAGAGAGCAATTCGAAGCTCAGCAAAAGCAGATGGAAGCAATGCAAAAGCAACAACAGGCTCAGGCTGAAGCAGCCCGCAAGGCCTCTGAAGAAAGAATGAAGCTTTGGAGTCAGAATAGATAAGCATGGTTAACAGCCCTTAGCCAGGTAAATCGTATTGGCTGAAGGGCTATGTCAGCTAAGGGTTAACTTAACATAAGTTAAATATCAGCCAGATTGCCTTTGTTTTCCAGCCAGGATTTGCGATCCGAAGCACGTTTTTTCGCCAACAACATATCCATCATCTGAAACGTCTGATCATCGTCATCTGCAGTCAAACGAACCAGGCGTCGAGTATCTGGAGCAATCGTAGTTTCCCGTAACTGCAGTGGATTCATTTCACCTAATCCCTTAAAGCGTTGGACATTGACTTTTCCTTTGATTTTTTCAGCTTCAATTCTATCCAGAACACCTTTTTTTTCAGATTCATCCAGAGCATAAAATACCTGTTTGCCGACATCAATTCGAAACAGTGGAGGCATGGCCACGTAAATATGTCCGGCATCCACCAAAGCCTTAAAATGACGAATAAACAGAGCACAGAGCAGGGTTGCAATATGAGCACCATCAGAATCCGCATCCGCCAGAATACAGATCTTGCCATATCGCAAAGCCTTTAAATCACTGGAACCCGGCTCGACACCAACCGCCACGGAAATATCGTGAACTTCATTGGATGCCAGAACCTGGCTGGAATCCACTTCCCAGGTATTCAGAATCTTCCCGCGCAAGGGCATGATCGCCTGAAAATTTCTATCCCGGGCCTGTTTAGCCGAACCACCAGCAGAGTCACCTTCCACCAGAAACAACTCGGTTTCGTTAAAGTCTGAAGAAGAGCAATCGGCCAGCTTACCCGGTAAGGCAGGTCCCTGGGTCACTTTCTTGCGAACCACTTTTTTGCCCGCACGAATACGCTGATTGGCTCGACTGATTACCTGTTCTGCCAGTCGTTCACCATCTTCGGTATGTTGATTCAGCCACAAGCTGAAGGCATCTTTTACCACACCGGAAACGAAAGGTGCACATTCACGTGAAGACAGACGCTCTTTGGTTTGACCGGAAAACAGGGGATCCTGCAATTTCACTGACAGAATATAGCAGCAACTATCCCAGACATCATCGGGCGCAATTTTTACCCCCCTGGGCAATAAATTGCGAAATTCACAAAATTCCCGAATCGCCTCAGTCAACCCCGTGCGTAAACCATTAACATGCGTACCGCCCTGTGGGGTCGGAATCAGATTGGCATAGCTTTCGGTAATCGGAGCGCCTTCGTCTGCCAACCAGAGCAGCGCCCATTCTGCCTGTTCATTATTGCCTTCCAAATGACCGGTGAAAGGTTCAGCCGGTATTGTTTCTCTTTCTTCAATGGCATCCAGAAGATAATCAGACAGGCCATTTTCAAAAAACCAGCGTTCGCTGTCACCGCTGCTTTCATCCTTAAAGTTAATCTCCAGTCCGGGGCACAATACTGCCTTGGCCCTAAGGCTATGTTTCAGTCTAGGCACCGAAAATTTTATGGAGTCAAAATATTGCTTGTCCGGCCAGAAACGTACGGTTGTTCCGGTATTGCGTTTCCCTACTTCACCCGCGATCTCCAGGTTATGAGTCTTGTCGCCACTGGCGAAGGCCATATAATGTTCTTGGCCATTTCTGCGCACCCAGATTTCCAGCCTGGTCGACAGGGCATTCACGACAGAGACACCAACGCCATGCAAACCGCCTGAGAACTGGTAATTATCATTGGAAAACTTTCCCCCGGCATGCAGACGCGTCAAAATAAGCTCAATCCCAGGAATTTTCTCCTCAGGATGCAGGTCAACGGGCATGCCTCGGCCATCATCTTTGACCGATAAGGAACCATCCTTATATAAAATCACGTCAATACGGCGAGCAAATCCCGCCATTGCTTCATCGACACTATTATCGATAACTTCCTGTGCCAGATGGTTAGGTCGTTCTGTTTGGGTATACATACCCGGACGTCGTTTTACCGGCTCAAGGCCATTTAAAACTTCAATATCCTGTGCGTCGTAAGAGCTCGCTACCATTGATTTTAGTTACCCTATATTAGTATTTTGGAATATTTTTAGCTAGCTAAAAACTTCGTTTTTGCGTATAACAAGTCGGCTCAATAATACGCCAATCGAATATAATATCATTTAAAAATTAGAAAATTAATTGTAATTTTTAAATGAACTGAAACCAGAATAAAAATTCATGCATAGTTTAACATTATTATTATTGTTACCCGTTTTTGGGGCGATACTAATTAGTGTACTGCCTGGACAATCACCATGGATACGTCGAGTCGCTATTGCCGCAACGGTTTTGACTATGTTCTATGCTGCCAGCTTGATTTTAGCTTTCGACATCCATTCCAGCGACTTGCAATTCAGCAAGATAGTCCCCTGGAACACCCGCATGGGCACGACCTTTGCCCTGGGTATTGATGGTATTTCGTTCCCCATGGTACTGCTAGCCACCTTATTGAGTTTTGTTGCTGTCATTGCCTCACGCAGTATCTTTGCGCGCATCAAAGGCTATTACCTGCTGATGTTACTGTTGGAAGCGGCTATGCTGGGTGTCTTTATGGCTCAGGACTGGTCATTGTTTTATGTATTCTGGGAACTCACCCTGGTACCGATTTATTTTCTAATCAATTACTGGGGGATTGGTCCCAATCGACGTTATGCAGCCGTTAAGTATACTCTGGTTATGATGGCCGGTGGTATTTTTATTCTGATTGGTTTTTTACACCATCGCACCGGCTCTACCGAACTGGCCAACCTGGGCGGTGTGGCCAAAACCATGCCGCTGCTGGCCAGCTTTTCTTTGTCTTCGGACTGGCGGGTGTGGGGGTGCCTGGCACCAATGGCTTTATTGCGGAAAACCTGATTTTGATCAGTGTGCTTGAAAGTCATACCGGGGCCGGTAAAAAATGCTGTGGTCGCGGAAGCGGTGGATTTACGCACACGAGAACTGCTACTGGTGGTAGTATTTATTGGCGTTATTTTTACAGGCGGCATTTTCCCCAATATTGTGCTGGATTTTACCCGGAGTGCCAGTGAAAACTGGATCACTTTATTGCATCTGAATTAAAGTTCTTCCAGCAGCCGGAATCCCACTTCATCGCCTAAATAAGTGGGAAAGTTATTATAGCGAACATAGGAGCGAAGTACGCGATTAGCAGTATTCCAGCCCCCCCCGCGAACGGACATGGTTTTACCCTCCAGCTCATTATCATCAACGCAATATTGTTCCTGACCATTATAACTGCGGGTGTAGACCGAACAGGTCCATTCCCAGACATTGCCAAAGAGGTCATGAATTCCATACTTGTTGGCTTCAAAGCTGCCAACGGGTACCGTTTGAGCACTTTCCCAAAAGTATCGGCACCCATCACAATTAGCATCGCCCAGTCCCATCAGGTCATTAAAGCCCAGTTTGCTTTTGAAACCGGTACGGGCCACATATTCCCATTCCGCTTCGGTCGGTAAGCGAAATTTTCGGCTGGTCTTTTTACTTAACCAGCGAGCATAATCATGGGCATCACGTAATGAGACATTAATCACCGGTCTATTATCCCGCCCCCAACCATTGTCATCCGGCTTTTTTCGTTTACTGGCTTTGGCAAAGGCGTCATATTGAGCAAATGTCACTTCATATTTACCAATGGCAAAATTCTTTTTAATACGTATTGTATGAGGTGGTTTTTGATCGGGCGAGCCATGATTACTACCCATAATAAATTTCCCCGCTGGGATTGGAACCATTTCGGGTACGCTGGAAAATTTTACGGCTTTCTTTTTTGGTTTGTCGGCTTTTTTCGGGGCTTGTTCAGCCACTTTCTTTTGCGCCAGTTTTAGCAAATGTCGGGCATCAGCATAGTACTTACTTTCATTGCCCACCGTTTTGGTAAAACTACTCAGATTATCCGAAGCCTGTTTATACTTGCCATTATAAAAAAGTGTTTTACCATAGAAATAGTAAAAATCCTCATGCAAGGTAACTTTCATGTTTAGCAGATGTTGGAACGCTTGTTCAGCTTTTGGATAATTTTCCTGATTGTAATATTGAGAAGCTTGCTTGAGATAAAATCGAGCGTCTTTTTCTGCTACGGCAATCGTGGCGAAGAAAAACAGACAGCCAAACAAAAAACCGTTAATTAAAATTTTCATGAGCGATTACGGAGATTTCAGAAAACAGCCAATTACATACCATCGCTAAAGATAGTCTCAATGATATTTTTTCGAACCGGTTTGACACAGGATTTATCTGCAATTGCTTTTGCAAATGAATGATATGATTTAATGGATTTCACCAGGTAGGCCTGAACAGGCTCTTTGATACCTTTTAATTTTAAAGGCGGAGTCTGAATGACCGTTATGCGGTCCTTAATCATTGTATAGGTTGCATGACTAATTAAAATACCATCATGTTTCGCCAGATGTTCCAGGCGGTTGGCAATATTGACATTGTCACCAATCAGGGTGAAATCTCTTCTTGAATGACGGCTACCAATATCCCCCAGAATAACATGACCAGAATGAATACCAATGCGCATATGAATATCCAGCCCCGTTGCCTCACGCAATTCAGGTAACGCTTTCAGCATTGCTGCGGCAGCACAAACAGCCCGAAACGCGCCTTCTTCCTGCAGTCCAAAGGAAGCAAAAATGCCATCGCCAATAAACTTATCGATGGTGGCATCAAAGAACATAAGTTCCTCAACCATGCGATCCAGGTACAAATTTAAAAAGTCCACGACTTTTCTTGAAGTTAATGGTTCCGACATACGGGTAAACTGGACAATATCGGTAAATAAAAGGGTTCTGAACTTGTCTTCAGCAATGGGCTCATTGCTGTTTTTTCCCGTGGTAGAGATATGAGAAACCGTTGAATCCGACAGGTAGTGACTCATAACACGTTGATGACGTTTCAGACGAGCCTCCGCCAACACCCGTTCAACTTCGGCAATCATACGATCAGGAGAAAACGGTTTAGTAATAAAGGCCTGAATGCCAATGGAACGGATCTTTACCTGATCCGCCCTGGAATCCTTACCGGTTTCAATTATAATCGGCAGATTTTCAAATTTATTGGACTGACGTATACGGCTGCAGAGCTCCAGACCATCGACATAGGGCATATCATAGTCAGTGATCAACAGATCATAGCTATTATTATTAAGTTTTTCCCAACCAGACAAGCCATCGGTTGCGATATCAACCTGAAAGCCCTGAATGAATAGCGAACTTTTCATCTGGTGCAAGATGGTGGCTGAATCTTCTACTACTAGAATACGTTCTGGTCGTCCTTGAGATTTGGTCGAATTCATCAGGCGTTGAATACGCGATAACAATTCCGGTACCACCACTTTTCGAGTGGCCGAATGATCAGACTTAATAATATAATCATCGGCACCGGCATTGAAACCACTGATAATAGCCTTATCCGTTTGTTGGGAAGATAACAGCAGTACTGGGGTAGACAACTTTTCCTGCTGCCGGATAATACGACACAGTGTTATGCCATCAATAATAGGCATATCAACATCACTGACGATAAGGTCAATTTTATTTTCTCGAATAAGTTTTAAAGCTTGTTCACCATTGTCTGCTTCAATAACTTCATAGCCTTCCTGTTCAAGAGAAGGTTTAACCAGGCGACGACAAGTTCTACTATCATCCACCAGCAACAATTTAATTTTTTCTTCAAATAAGGTATCAATTGCCTGATTCAGATCCTGACGCGAGAAAGGCAGTTTGAGAAATTTATTGGCGCGATGATTAAACGCATGCTCACGGTTCACAGTATCTGAAGAGATAAAGACCAAACGAGTGTGCTTTAATTCCGGATGGGTGCGAATGCGATCTAAGACAGACAACCCTTCCAGGTTAGTCAGCATAGCCCGGATAAATATCAGATCGGGTCTGGAATCAAGAACCCGTTGAAAAAAATTTGCTGCACTGGAATGAATGGCCTGTATCGTAAACCGTTCGACATCCAGCAAAGAGGTGATTAAGCCATCTATGGTTGATGAATCAGTCAGTAAAACGGCATTTAATTTATTTTTTTCCATGAATATTCATGTAAGTTTCAATTTCGATAGCATCACAAATTACAACTTTAAGAAGTTATAAAATTAATTTTTCTGAAACCAAAAGACAAAGATAGCTTCAAAATTGCTAAATCGTATTTATTATTTTCCTTCCCTCCCTAACCGCGTAATCCGTCACAATCAGTTTTGGGCATAAGCCCGTCTTAAAATATATACAATAAACTTAAAAAATTCAAATATTTCACAAATATGACAAATAATACTTTGGTTTTACTGATAAATGTGATAAATGACACAACTCAATTGCAGAATTTTCTTTACAATCAGGTTTATCCCAAAAAACCGCCTGTGCGGAAAATCAAAGAAATTTATGCCCGTTAATAGTAAAAAAGTTGATGTCAACAGCCTGGTTAAAGGCATGTATATTGCCAAACTGGATCGTCCCTGGATTGAAACGTCTTATCCGATAGAGGGATTTTATATCCAGGATGATAAGGATATCAGTCAACTCAGAAATCTGTGTCGTTCAGTATATATTGATATTGATTTGACCAAATTACATATCGATATCAGCAATATTGCAGATAATCCAGGCATCAACCTATCTAATGTAAACCTGCAGCACCTAGCAGAGGCTCAAAAACGTCTTAAACAGACTAATAACGCCTTTACTGAAAAAAAGAAAATCCTCATCCGTGAAAAAAACCTGTACATACAACGGGTTCCATTTGAAAAAGAATTCAAAACGGCCAATAAATTATATGAAACCGTAATCCATACTGCATCAGAAATTCTGAGTGAAATCACTTCCGAAAAGCAGATAAATGCCAAAAAAATCAATCATACTGCCAGCAAGATGGTAGACAGTATCATCCGTAATCCCGATACATTTTTATGGCTATCACGCCTCAAAGCCAAGGATTCTCATACGCACAATCGTTCTATCCGGGCCGCCATCTGGGCGATTGCATTTGGCCGTTACCTTTCTCTGCCCAAAGATGAATTAACCGAACTTTCTATTTCAGTCCTGCTCGCCAATATTGGTAAAGCCCGGTTACCCAGAGAATTACTGGAAAAATCAGAAAAGCTGCAGGGTGAAGAATTAAAGACCTATCAAAAACACGTTAATATTTCAGTTCAGTTACTGAAAAAAACGGACGCGTTCTCCTCACGAATTATTGAAACAGTTGCTTCTC
>Ga0316204_10007022_pt1 | contig 16826 bp, 14 predicted proteins | sample 6monrhotite_MG_2_FD_205661 | JGI IMG/M metagenome (GOLD analysis project Ga0316204, IMG submission 205661) | Microbial mat bacterial communities from mineral coupon in-situ incubated in ocean water Damariscotta River, Maine, United States -... | ecosystem: Environmental > Aquatic > Marine >... | reverse complement strand
GGTGACAACACAAACCGCTGGAGTAGGAAATGAAAAATAAATATTTTCTTTCCCCTGCAAGTTGGAGCATTATTATTATTGCGTCATTAATTACCGGTTATTTATATTGGTTTTATAGCAATTTTGATAAGGTGGTTACCCAAGTTGATATTGGGCCAGTTAAAGAGGTTAGAGTTAATCCCTTTTATGCAGCAGAGAAGTTTTTATCGAAAGTCGGTAAGGTTGCTTCTAGCCACCGGAACTATTCTTTACTCGACTCTGAACTTGAAACAATAGATACCCTGATTATAGAAAGTACAAGAGTTGGATTAACGGAAACAAAAAGAACGCTAATTAGTAACTGGCTGAATGATGGTGGCCATATAATCTTGTTGGCAACTGAAATCTATAATGATGACCTTGGAACAAGTAGGGATATATTTTTGGATGAACTTGGTATTAGACTTTATTCTTCAAATGATTATAGTTGGGATCAAGATGACGAATTGCGCTTCACTAGTTTAACCTTTGAAGGGACTGAGGCGATTACAAAAATAGAACTTGGGTATGACTATTATCTTCAAGATGTTAGCGGTGAAACCACCTACATTGGTGGTAATGAATCATCGGATTTGTTTGCTCAATATAAAGTTGGTGAGGGAATGGTCAGTGTTTTAACTGATATGGATATTTGGAAGAACTATTATATCGATGATCATGATCATGCGATGTTTCTCTACCAATTAATTGGAGGTGGGCAAACTATTTGGTTCTTATACAATACTGAACAGCCATCTCTGTGGTCGTCAATGACAAGCTTAATCCCTATGCTAATAATTTCGTTTTTAATAATCATTATAGCTGTTTTGTTTTCATCTGGATGGCGCAAAGGTGCCCCACAATCGGATGATAGATTTGAACAAAGGGAAATTATGCAACACATTGAAGCCGCAGGAGAATTTAGTTATCGCAGTGATGATGGTAAAGCTTTGTTAAAATCCTTAACTGAATCACTGGATAACAAGCTTCGCTATTCGATTCACCAATATAGTCGTTTAGATGAGGCGACTAAGCGTTTGAAGATCGCTCAACTGACGAGCATTTCAGAGAAAGATTTAGCCATTATTTGGCAAACTGATGAATTGAACCATGATAGTTTTATCAGCAAAGTACTAATGATTCAAGAAATAAGAAAAAGATTATAGTTACCGGTTTCTAGCGGTTAAATATTAAAAGTTAAAGATAAAATTTAATTTCAAAAATAGATGGATGAATATATGAGTGAAGATAAATTAAACAATCAGTTTGACCAAGAACAAATTGAAAACGAAAAAATGGAACAGAAGCAACAGAACTCGGTAGAAATTGAATCTGGGGATACCCTGACCCCTATTCAGAAAGGTCATAAGATTATTCAAAAATTGAGTAAGAATATTAATTCTGCCTTGATAGGACAGGAGTCGATTGTAGAAATGACACTCACCTGTCTTTTTGCCGGTGGTCATCTATTAATTGAAGGTGTGCCAGGTTTGGGAAAAACACTACTTGTTCGATCGATTGCTAAAAGTTTTGATGGAGACTTTTCAAGAATACAATTTACCCCAGATTTAATGCCAAGTGATGTTACTGGTCATGCGATGTTTGATCAAAAATCAGAGAAATTTAGGATTAGAAAAGGCCCTGCTTTTACTAATTTACTTTTAGCCGATGAAATTAACCGTGCGCCAGCAAAAACACAATCGGCGTTATTAGAAGTGATGCAAGAAAAACATATTACCATCGAAGGTCGTTCTCATAAGGTTAGCTCTCCTTTTATGGTGCTAGCTACTCAAAACCCGCTTGAACAAGAAGGGACTTATCCATTGCCAGAAGCGGAACTAGACCGTTTTTTAATGAATATTTTAATCGATTATCCAAGTGTTGAGGACGAAATTTCGCTGGTAAAAACGATTACCACTGGAACCATTGATGATTCTATCTTAATGGAAGAGCTTAAACCTATTACTTCGGCAAGTATCATCATGGAATTACAAAGGTTAGCGGCTAGTATACGAGTCGATGATTCTATTTTTGATTACGCGGTACGTCTTGTAACGGCTACTAGAGAGTGGTCGGGTGTTCAAATGGGTGCTAGTCCAAGAGCATCTATTGCAATTGTTCGAGCAGCTAAAGCTTTAGCATTGGTTAGAGGAAGTGATTTCGTTACACCTGATGAAGTAAAAAGTGTTGCATTAGCGGTTATGCGACACCGGATTGTATTATCGGCAGAGCTTGAAATTGAGGGCGTTGCTATTGAACAAGTGATTGCCGATTTATTAGCCCAAATACCAGCGCCTCGACAATAATTGCGAGTAACTCTTGTTTAATCGATTTAATATAAAAAGCCGATAATATGAAATTAACTCGCTTAAGTTTTTACTTATTATCCGGTTTGTTTTTAATCGCTCTTGTCGATGCACTTTGGCGGCTTTGGGATTATATCTCGGATAAAGGGCGTTTTGATCCTATTGTTTCTCAAGACAGCTTGTTATCAAATATTTGGTTAGTTTATCTGGTTATCTTGATTGCTTTGTTGATTATCGATCTGCTTTCTTTACGAGATCTAGAAAGAATAAAACTGTCACGAAAACTTTCTACAACATTACCCGTTAATAGTTACAGTGAAGTGGAATTAACTGTCAGTTTGCCAGAGCAGAAAGAGCAAGATTTTTCTAAAAGTTTAGAAATTGAAGTCTATGAACATCTTCCAGAATCTTGTAATACAAAAGGATTGCCGGCAAAAATTCAACTTAATGATAATCAATCAGTTTCGATTAAGTACCAATTAAAATCGATGAAGCGGGGTGATTTGATTATTCCAAAAAGCGAATTATGGGTATTATCTAGGTTCGGTCTGCTTAACAAACGAGTTGAGATAGAGTGTGAAAGCATCGCAAAAGTTTATCCAAATTTTCGTTCAATACATAACTACGTTTTACTAGCTACAGAGCAACGTACAAGGCAACTAGGAATTAGGCAAAGACAAAAACGAGGTGCAGGATTAGATTTTCATCAGTTAAGAGAATATAGAACCGGTGATAGTCTTCGGCAAATCGATTGGCGATCCACCTCTCGATTAAGAAAAATCATATCGAAAGAATATCAACAAGAAAGAGACCAAAATATTATTTTCCTGCTAGATTCTGGTCGTCGAATGCGAACCAAAGATGGTGATTTGTCTCATTTTGACCAAGCATTAAATGCGACCTTATTAGTCTCCCATATCGCTCTTAAGCAAGGTGATGCGGTAGGACTCAAAATATTCGGCGGTGTAGATCGCTTTGTTCCGCCTAAAAAAGGCCCTTCTACTATTAGTGTCATGCTTAATCAGGTTTACGATGTTCAGCCAGAAAATAGAGCGTCGGATATTATTCGTGCGGCAGAAGAGCTCAATAAATCATTTAAAAAGCGTTCGCTGATTGTGATCGTCTCTAATATTCGAACAGAAGATCAAACCGAACTAAGTACGGCAGTAAAGATGTTAAAGAAACATCATCTGGTTTTATTAACTAATCTAAAAGAACAGGCCTTAGATGATTGTGTTAATTCTGATTTATTTGATATGAAAGATTCTTTGCGGTATGCACAAACTTCTCATTATTTACAGCAACGAGAAAAATTACACCAATCATTAGCTCACAACGGAGTGATTGCAGTCGATAGTTTGCCAAAACATTTGGCGGTGAATATGGCAAATCAGTATTTTGATATTAAGCGTAGTGGGAGGTTGTAAGCTGCTAGTTCGGAGTTGCAACTATTTAATATTGCAGTTGATGACAGTCATGATCATTACACGAAGCGACTTAGTTCAACGCCTACATCAGCCGACTACAAAGTAGGGCGACGCAGGAGCCCTGCTTTTGTTGGTCGGATGCATGTAATGTGTTAGGTTGTTTGTTGAGTTAAACTAAACCAATTGCCTGAATTATCTTTTCCCAGTGCTTCTATCCCATAAAATTGCTCTGTTGGTGGTTGAGTAAACTCAACGCCTTTTTTTACCAGCTCATCATACGTTTTTTGACAATTATCAGTTTCAAAAACTCCGACTCCAAATGCACCAGCTAAAACCAAGTCTCTAATTTTTTCAGCCGAATCCTTATCAAACATTGGTCCTTCTTTTGGCTCAGCTAATACTAGCTCAAGTTTAGGCTGTGCTTTTGCGAATACTGTCAGCCAACGAAATCCCCCGTCCATTGTCATATCCATCCCTACTTCAAACCCGAGTTTTTCTGTATAGAACCTTAAGGCTTCATCCTGATCTAATACATGTACCGTTACATGAACTATAGCTTGTATCATTTTCTATCCCTTTGTTAAATATGAATCAAAATTATAACAGAAAGAACGGTGCTTCTTTTCTTCTATATTGCTATCTTCACTTCTTTACATCATTACTTTTAAAGCCAAATAAGTTTCGTGCAAAGCACAGAGGGATAGATTGCATCGGGAAGCTGTTAGGTTCAGTTGCTAAGCTCCGAAGTGTGCGACGGTATTGAGAAGGTGGTATACCGACCTTTTCTCTAAAAAGAGAAGAAAAGCTACCAACACTTGAATAGCCGACCTCTGCACAAATTTCGCTTATGCTAAAATTTTCCGTTATCAACATTTTCTTGGCTTTTTCAATTCTTAGTCTAGCCACAAATGTATTAGGTGATTCACCAAATACATTTGTGAAGACTCTAGAAAAATGATATTGAGACATGCACGAATATTTAGCGACTTTACTTAAACTAAATGAGTCAGTGTAGTGCTCTTGTAAGTAGTCTCGACCTAAACATATTTTTTTGTATTGGAAGTGCCTAATCATAATTTGTATTCTTACATTTATACAATGAAGTGCCAATTTTAAGTGCTAAGATAATAAGTAGTGGCAATATTTCACCAGATTTTCTAGACATTAGTTTTTTGCTTTATCAGCCGGGCGACCGGCAATCTCACATCCATCAATGGGTGATATCGAACAGCCCCCCAGTCGAGTTAACAAAATGATGTGGCAACGTTACAGCTAGTGTACAAATTTTTAGTGTTTTGTTTTGTAAATAGCACACGAGCTTGTTCTTCAATAAATGAAATAGTGGCATTAGAAAAAGCAGGGCCAAGGCTAAAGCGTTTGACGCCAAGTTTATTTAAGCTATCAACATCTGTTAGGTTTGGAAGTGACATGACATTCAAGGGCACTTCTATAGATTTTACTAATTTCTCTATTTCCTCACTCTGCCATAATCCGGGAACAAAGATACCGTTGGCTCCAGCGTTAGCATAAGCCACAGCTCGGTCAACGGTGTCATTTAATGGCTCTTTTTTCTGAAGATACGTGTCAGTTCTCGCGTTAATAAAAAACTCATGATAACCATTGCCATCCAGTTTATTTCTTATTCTTGAGATTAACTCACACTGGGTATTTTTATCATTCAAGCCAGCACTGTTTTTTAGTGAATCTTCAATATTAATGCCTGAAGCCCCCAGTTCAGCAATTTTCAGAACATTATTCGCCACAAGAGTTGCGTTGTCAGAATAGCCAGACTCAATATCGACAGTAATTGGTATTTCAACAACGGCGATCATTTTTTTTACTAATGCTAACAGATCACCAAATTGAATCCTTTCTCCATCTTTGTAGCCCATAGCGTTGGCTACTCCCCAACTGGTTGTCCCAATGGCCTTAAATCCGGCCTGCTCTAGAACTAATGCGGATAAAACGTCCCAGGCGTTGGGCAAAAAAAGTAGGTTTTCTTGTGCATGCATTGCTTTAAAAGTTAATGGTTTGTTCATATGTACACCCGTGCTACCTTAAAATGTGTCATTTTAAAAACTGTGTTTTATTTTGTCTCGTGTAAATAACATTTTTAATATCTAGTTTATCCTTTAACTTCGAATCTTTAATTTCAATACCTTCATGCTCTAATAACCATAATTTACGTTCAATACCACCAGCATAACCAGTTAAGGTTCCGTTGGCACCAACAACGCGATGACAAGGAACAATGATGCCGATAGGGTTTCTACCATTGGCTCCTCCGACCGCACGAACGGCTTTCGGGTTGTTCACCATATCAGCTATATCGCGATAAGAAATCGTTTTGCCGAAAGGAATTTGTATCAGACAAGCCCAAATAGATTTTTGAAATTGAGTGCCTTTTGGATCTAGAGGTAAATCAAAGGTTTTTCTTGCACCCCTAAAGTATTCTGTTAATTGCTGTTTACAATAACGGGTTATTTTATTGGTTTTAATTGCCTTTTTCTCTGTTCCAGAAAAAATAATTTGAGTGATTCCTTCAGTTGAAGTTTGAATCTCTATAGTTCCTATGGGGCTATCCATATAATCGATAAACATCAAAGTTGACTCCATAATTGAAATGTTAAGTAGCTTCTCCAAGGCGAAGCTTGGTCAGGATTAAAGTTATTATTTGATTTCATTCTAGCCTTTTTCACTCCAAGGTCACCGCCAAGATAAATGTCAGGATTGCTTAATCCTCTCAGTTGGGCATAATCAACTGTCCAAGGTCCAATGCCTTTTAAAGCTAACCATTGCTCGGGATCGTTAGGGTTTTCACTATCGAGGTAATGTTGCGCTAAATTGCGCAATGTTTGCTTGCGTGATGCGGGGATTTTTAGAAAATCAAGATCACTTTCAGCAATATCTTTGGCTAATGGAAATAAGTAGTTTCCTGCATTTAACTGACCTAGTTCAGTCACTAGAGTTGTTACCAAGTTACGTGCCGCTACAACAGAAATTTGCTGCCCCAGAATGGCTCTTATTCCAGCTTCAAACATATTCCATATACCGGGAAGACGTAATCCCTTCTTGATAACTGTGGTATCAGCAAAACATTGCTGTAAGTCCCGTTCAACCGATTGGATATCAACGTCGAGATCTAGTATACGTCGAATATTATTAACAATCGCTTTTAAGTGTGCGACATTGCTTAGTTTGATTGAAACATCAAACCTATTTTTATGTTCAACATGTCGAGCGGTAAAATGGCCAATACTGCCCAGCCACTCGAATGTTCTTCCATAACTTTTCTCGTCACACCATTCGAGATTAGGAATGGCTCTTGTTTTAAAAAAATTACAAATAGAAGGCCAATCGTAAGGCGGGCGATAATATAATTGAAGTTTTAGTGTTTCTGATTCTTTTTCGCTTGATTTACGTATTTCCGACGGAGTCAAATGAAGTTGTGACTTGAAACAATCGTTAAATCTTCTGATACTGTTAAAACCACTGGCTAAAGCAATTTGAGTGATCGGTAGGTTTGTTTGGTGTAGTAATTGTTTTGCAAATAAACATTGTTGATAAAGCGCGTAAGATTTGGGCGAAACACCTAAGTGCTTTTTAAATAGTTGTCTTAAATAGCGATCGCCGATCCCTAGTCGATCCGCTAAGTTTTTTAATGAACTATCTTGTAAAGTACCTTGGTTGATTAAGCTTATTGCTTTTTCTAAAGTCGTATCGACTCCTTTCCAAGCCGGTGAACCGGGCGCACTATCTGGGCGGCAGCGTAAACAAGGTCGATAATTGGCATTAGCTGCTTCTATTGCCGAAGAGAAATAGGTAACATTTTCTTCTTTTGGTGTCGTTGCTGGACAAATAGGTCGACAATAGATCCTGGTTGTTTTAACTGCGGTGAAGAATTTACCATCAAAACGGGGATCGCGTGACAATCTGGCTTTTTGGCAAGTTTGGTAGCTCAACATTAATTTTATATCTAATTTGTTCAAGTTGATTAACTATAACTTGTTAATAAAGAAATTCTAGCCAAAATCGGAACTAAACCTTTTTTGCTGACACTTTTTAGTTTTTTAGCCGCCACTTATCAATGAAATTTGAGTCTATTTAAAATCCAACTTCGATTATTCAACATGAATCTTAATTAGAACTTTCTCACCATCCAGCTTTTCAATTAGCAGTGGCAGTATTTCACCCGATTTTCGAGACATTAGCTTTTTTGCTTTATCAGCCGGGCAACCGGGAATCTCACATCCATCAATAGATAATATCTTTTGTCCTTTTTTTATACCGGCTAAATCGGCTGGTGAATTAGCTGTTACGTTTTTTATATTGACTGATTTGAGTTCAGGGCTAAAAAAACCAGAAACAGAAACATCGATCGCAAATCCAATGTGGCCTTTTTCTTTGGCCTGAAGCGAAAATGAGAAGAATGAAATAGTTAAAATTAGAATTATTAAATCGTGCATTAGAAATTTATTTTCCGTAAATATTGAGGCACTTTGCAAAACAAGGCGAACTAACTAAACAAGTGGGAATAGGACTACTTAATTTTACAATAGTTCTTTATTATCTATTTCGCTCTTTATGCCGAAACCTCTAATAAATTGAAACTGAATGTGAATAAATAGAATCAAACACGTTGCAATTACAACAAACTAATTGAAAAAGCCTTATATATTGAACTATAATTATTCAAAATAAAAGTATTCTGGATAATTATGAGTAACACCCCATCAGATCAATTTACCTTTGATTGGAAAAAAGTCGCTTATTACATGCTGCTATCAAGAGCAATGGACGATATTGAAGAGCAGCAACTGGTACCTACTAAGCTTGTTTTTAACCAATTCTCAGCGCGCGGCCATGATCTTGCTCAAATCTTACTTGGTTCAATGTTAACTCATCCACACGATGGTGCGACTGGCTACTACCGCTCTCGTCCTTTTGTTCTTTCCTTGGGTTTAGATATTGAGGACGCCGTTGCTTCTCCGATGGCTAAATCTGGCGGTTACAGTGATGGTCGTGACATCGGAGTGGTATGTAATTATCCCAATGTCGAACGCAAAGGTGCGATGCTATTTCCCATGTGCGGCGGTGTTGGCGCGCAATATACGCCAATTTCTGGTTGGACTCAGTCGATTGTTTATAACAGAGATGAATTAAAGGATGAGGCTTATCGAGGAGCGGTTGGAGTGTCTATGGGCGGGGACTCATCCATGTCGACTAATGGTTTTTGGTCAGCACTCAATATATCTACCACTAATAACTTACCCCACTTATTTTATATTGAAGATAATGGTTACGGAATTTCGGTTCCTCAGGCGGTGCAAACCCCTGGTGGTGATCAAGTAGCCAACCTAGCAGCCTATAAAAACCTAGAAATTATTGATGGTGATGGGACTGACCCAGAAATTGCTTCAAAATTGATCAGTCAAGCGGTTGAACATGTTCGTTCTGGTGTGGGAACTTGTTTACTACGACTTAAAGTACCTAGATTATGTGGACATACCTTTCAAGACACCCAAACTTATAAACCTGAAGCGATGATTGAAGAAGAAAAAGCTAACGATCCTTTACCCAAGCTCCAGTCTTATCTACAGAAAAACAAAATATTAAGCGAGTCGCAATGGCTGCAATTAGCTCAGGAAGCTTATGATGACGTCTCTAATGCTGTGGAAAAAGCTAAACTTCGTCCTGAACCTGATACCAACAAACTAACCCGATACGTTTACTCAGAAAAAGATAAATCCGGCAACACTCAAGTACAATTACGAGGCGGTCTGTACGCCGATGATTTTCAATTTCCTACGCCAAATGAAATACCAGTGCCAAAAGGCTCGCGCCTTAATATGCTTACAGCGATCAGAAATGTACTCGATCATGAAATGAGTATAAATCCAAAAGTACTAGTCTTTGGTGAAGATGTTGGTCCAAAAGGCGGAGTACACGCGGCGACTTTGGGATTAAATCAAAAATACGGTGATAACCGCGTATTTGATACTAGCTTGTCAGAAGAAGGTATTATGGGTCGTTCAGTCGGCATGGCGTTAGCCGGATTAATGCCGGTACCAGAAATTCAATTTAGAAAATATGCAGAACCGGCAGCGGAGCAAATTAGCGATATTGGCATTATGCGGTGGCGAACCAATAATCAATTTGCAGCACCAATGGTAGTGAGAATTCCGGGCGGTTTTGCTGGTCGCGGTGACCCTTGGCATTCCATGTGTGATGAAGTGGAATGGGCACACAAAACAGGCTGGCAAGTCGTTATGCCATCTAACGCGGAAGATGCTGTAGGGCTACTTCGATTTGCGTTGAGAGATAACAACCCAACCATCTTTTTTGAGCATCGCTCGTTGCTTGATGGACGTTGGTCAAGACGACCTTATCCAGGTGATGATTTTGTGATTCCTTTTGGTAAGGGAAAAATGCTGACAGACGGTGATAAACTCACGGTTGTTTGTTGGGGAGCGATGGTAGAGCGGTGTGAGTCTGCTGCGCTAGAAATTGCCAATGGTGTGGAAGTGATTGATTTAAGAACCATCCAACCATGGGATAAAGATCTGGTATTAAAATCAGTTAAAAAAACCGGTCGTTGTTTAATTGTTCATGAAGATAATTTAACGGCAGGTTTCGGAGCAGAAATAGCGGCGGTATTGGCTAAAGAATCTTTTTTTGATTTAGATGCTCCGATAGAAAGAGTAACAATGCCAGATGTGCCTAATCCACACAATATTCATCTAATGAATGCGGCAGTACCGACAGAAGAAAAAATCAAACAAGCGATAATTGATTTGATTGAAATATAAGGAACTTTTACCAAAGTTTACCCCATGAAATGCGGTGGGTACAGAGAACACAGAGGTCACAGAGAACTTTAGACACTTATTAACTGATAGGTAATAGTAATAATGGATAAAGAGAGTGGCTATAGAGTAAATTTTTTGAGTAAACAAAAATGTCACAAATAATCGATATTAAAATTGAAGCGGATCAACTTGAAGGAACGGAAGCAACTTTTTCTGCTTGGCTTGTAAAACAAGGTGACCATGTGGAACAAGGTCAACCACTTGCGGAATTAGAAACCGACAAAGTGGCAATGGAAGTTTGCGCGTTAGAAAGTGGTGTTATTGAATCATTGAATGCTAAAAATGGTGATCAGATTGAACCTGATCAATCTCTGGGGAAAATTGCAGTTGGTATAGAAAAAGAAAATATAATTATTTCGCAAAAAGAAGCTGCACACGAATTAAAATTAACACAAGAAAAAGAGGTTTTAACAGAAAGTGAATCAAGTGGTAAAGAGTCAATTAGCCCTGCAGTAAGACGATTATTAAATGAAAATAATTTGTCCGTTGGTCAAATTCAGGGCAGTGGTAAGAGAGACAGAGTGACTAGAAATGACGTGTTAGATTTCTTAAATTCCAATAAAATAGCTTCAGTTCCGTCGATAAAAAATCAGTCTGGAAAAAATGAATCGGCAACGACTAAAGCTAGCTCCCCTTTTGAGCCCTCTATTCCAACGGCAAGAGCGCTAATCGGCAACATGCAACCTCATAGCAATATGAGAAAATCAATCGCCAGTCATATGGTCAGTAGCTTGTTAGAAACCTCCCCACATGTAACTAGTGTGTTTGAAATGGATATGGGCAATATTATCGAACATAGAAAATGGCACAAAAAAGAATATGAAGAATGTGGCGTCAAGTTAACTTTTACCGCTTATTTTTTATTGGCAATGGCAAAAGCTGTTGCCGCCGTTCCGCAAGTTAACGCCAAGTTTCATGATGATGCGCTAGAAATTTTTAATGATGTCAATATTGGTGTTGGAACGGCGTTAGGTGATGATGGTTTAGTTGTACCCGTTGTGAATCAAGTGCAATCAATGAACCTATTTCAAATCGCCAAAGCATTAAGTATTAATACAGAAAAAGCGCGCACAGGAAACTTAAAACCAAGCGATATGAAAAATGGAACCCTAACCATTTCTAATCATGGTGTTAGTGGAAGTTTGTTTGCAACCCCGATAATTATTAACCAACCTCAAGTGGCTATTTTAGGAATTGGAAAGCTAGAAAAAAGAGTTGTTGTTGAGCAAGTTGATGGTGAAGATACAATGGTGATCCGGCCTAAGTGTTATGTTTCTTTATCGATTGATCATCGAGCGTTAGATGCGCATCAAACTAATTTATATTTGTCAGAGTTTGTTCGAGTTATTGAGACTTGGGGGAGTTAGAGTCGGTGGAACTCTTTCTATATTTTAGTAACCCTAACCCACCTCTTGCTGTTGCATTGGCGCAGCCGATTTCCCCATTTGCAATAAGCTCGGCAAAAAGATAAGAGTAAATACCGTACTAACGCTCATACCTCCCACAATTACAGCGGCAATTCCTCTATAAAGCTCTGCACCTGCTCCAGGGATCAGTAGCAACGGCAGCATTCCACAAATACTTGTAAGGGTGCTCATTAAAATGGGTCTCAATCTAAGGCGAACAGCCTGTCTAACGGCGCTTTTCCGATCGAGACCTTCTTGTTCCCCCATCCTTGTTTGATAAACCAAAAGGATCGCATTATTAACGACTAGTCCTAGCAGAATAATAAAACCAATCATGGTCAAAAGATCGAGCGGTTGGAAAATTACGAGATTTGTCAGTTGCAACACGCCTAAACCACCTACCGTAGCTAATGGGATAGTGAGAACAACGAGCAAACTATCTTTGAATGAGCGGAATAAAGCCGACATCAGCAGATATAAAATAATAAGCGCTAATAAAAAACTTTGACTCATATTCGTTAGAGCTTGAGTTAAGGCTTTGGCACTACCGCGATATGCAACACTGCCGTTGTCGGTTAAGTTAGCCAAAATAGCGGGTTCGGCTTTTTCTTTAATTAAGATGATAGCCTCTTCAAGACTAATATTATCCGGTGGCGTGACTTGTAACGTAATAGTTCGTTTTCTATCGACTCGTCTAATTGAACTAGGCCCTGCGGTTCTGACAATATCGACTATCTCGCCGATAGGCTGAACACCAGCTTGCGGTGTATAAAAAGGAATTGCCGCCAGTTCTTCGGGTGTTTCCCAGTCGGTTGATCTTAAAAAGACATTAAGCCGTTTTTGACCATTAAAGTAATCCCCCACATAAAGCCTAGAATCAAGTGAGCGTGATATTGCAGCAACCTGTTGTCTTGTCCAGCCAGCCTCAGCCACTTTTCGTTCATTGGGGATCAATCTTAACTCGGGTTCGGCTAATGTTAATCCCGGTGAAGGTTGAATGCTCGCTCCCGGTAATATTTGAGAAACGGCTCCATAACCTACTTGGGCTGCTTTTAATATTTCATCAACTTGATTTCCTTGGATATCGATATCAATTCGACGACCGCCTCCCAAGTTACCAAATAATTGAGCTTGTGATGCAAATGCCATAGTGTCAGGAAAGCCTCTGAGCAGTTCGCTATTAACAACATCGACGACCGCTTGAATATCACTGGGATTTTCAGCTCGCCCTCCCATAAAACCAAAATTGCCGAAAAAACCCATCCATGTATGGCGGATCTTGGGTTGTTTTTCACCACTTAAATAGGGCATCAATCGGCTATTAATTTCATCGCTCATTTCAAAACGGGCGGCAGGATAACTTAATCCCGGTGGCGGCATAATAAAGGCTCGAAATTGGTTTTGATTTCCTTTGGGTAAATAATCGACTTTAGGAAAGATTAGCCAGCTACCTAGAAATGATACTGCCATTAAGCCAAAGACCCAGCTATAACGTTTTTTGGGCGAATCGGTCATTTTCATCACGCCATTGGTAATATTTTCCCACCAAGCCTGATGAGGATCTTGCTCACTGACTTGGCTGAGAAATTTTCTCGCTGCGGTTGGTAAAACGGTCACCGCTATAAGAAGTGAAGCTACGATTGCCACTGCGATGGTAATAGCTAGATCGGCAAATAGCTGGCCTGATACTTCTTCTAAAAATGCTATTGGTAAAAAGATTGCTACGGTTGTTGCAGTAGATGCCAGTAACGCTCCCCATACCTGAGTCGCACCTTTAAACGAAGCTTCGTGGGGTGTTTTACCATTTTCTCTTAATCGAACGATATTTTCCAAAACAACAATCGCCGCATCGAGTACCATACCAACAGCAAAAGCCAAGCCTGCCATAGAAATAATATTAAGGCTTCGCCCAGAGGCATACATAACGATCAAGGTGGCAATAATCGAGATAGGGATTGCCACCGCGACAATTAAGGTTGCTTGAAACTTTCTGAGAAACCACCAAAGGACAGCAATCGCCAAAAGAATCCCTAGCATAAGATTATTTTGTACCAAACTCATTGAACGTTCGATATAAACTGATTCATCGTACATTTGAATTAAGTGCAGCCCGGCTTTTTTAAGCGGCCCTTCATTAAGTTCTTTGGCTGCGGCTTTTAGTCCGTCCATAACTTCGATGACATTAACGCCTTGCTCTGCTTGAGCATTCATAGCAATGGCCGGCTCGCCATCCAAGGTTAATATTCCGGTGCGATCTTGTAATCGCATTTCTATTTCAGCAACATCACCCAATAAGACCGGTTTACCATCACGCCATTCAAGCACCATGCCTTTAAGTGAATCAGCTGCATATTTACCAGCAAATCTTAGAGTAAATTTGCGGCGGCCAACTTCATTAAAACCGCCAGAAGAATCGGCATTGCTGCTAAATGTAGCCGCTAGCGCGGGGATATCTAATCCTAGTGCGGCAGCTTTGTAGGGATTAAAAGTAATTCTAAGTTCTGATTGTAAACCACCAAAAGCATTGGTTTGGGATATTCCAGCGACTCGTTCGATTCGCGTTTGTACCACTTCTTCAACAAAATCCTGATAGCTGACAATATCCCTGTTATTGCCTTCTAAGGGCTTTAATGCAAACCATGCAATTGCAGTAAAGCCACTACCTCCACCAACACTAATAACTGGCTCGGTTGCATCAGGTGGATAGCTAGGTACTTGATTGAGGGCATTCATCACATCAATTAAGGCTCTTTCCAAATTAATGCCTGTTTGGTATCTTAGAGTGATGTTTCCACTTCCTTGACTGGAGGTAGATTCAAGGGTGGTAAGCCCTTGCAAACCTTTTAATACATCTTCCTGACGTTCAATAATTTCTGCTTCCATTTCTTCTGGTGCAGCCGCTCGCCAATTGGTTGAAATGGTAATCATCGGCTGGCTAACATCTGGTGTCAGTTGAACCGGCAATTTGAAATAACTAATTGCGCCAAATAAAGTCGCTAAAAGAATTGCAACAACGACCGCTGTAGGATTTTTTAGTGCTGCATTTGTAAGAGTCATAGGTTATTCGATCGCCAAATGAAGTATGTAATTGTTGTTGTTTTTAAAAAATTACTGTTTTCCAGAAATAAGGTCGTCATTGGGTTTAATAAAAACACTTCGGCCTGGCTGTAGTCTTTCTGCACCGCGAATAATAATTTTATCGCCTTCTTTGACATCACCAATGATTTCAACTAATTCACCGGCGCCAATTCCGACCGAGACTTTTAGTTGTTCCGCTTTGTTATCCGCATTCACCCTAAAAACAGTCATTCCATCGCGGCGTAAAACTAGTGCATCTCTTGGAATGGCAATCACTTCTTTTTTGTCTCCATTAGCAACCGCAGCTTTTAAACTTAAGCCAACCGGCCAATTAAAATCAGACAGATCCAATCTGACTTCCATTAAATGAGAACGACTATCAGCCACAGGGATAATTGCTTTGATAGGAGCCATACCCTGGCCGAGCGACGATTCAACCGCTAATGAACCTGTTTGAGTTAAAAAAGGGTAGCTTTCTAGGGGGGAAAAAATCGATGCTTCAAGGTTATCACTTTCAACCAAACGAATAATTGCAGTACCTGCATTGATATATTCACCTTGATTTCGTAACCGCTGGGCAACCACGCCATCAAAAGGCGCTTTTAACTTGGTGTAGATCAATTGTTGTTCAATTTGAGCTAAACGAGATTTGGCAGAGGCTAAATCACCCTTGGCAATATCTCTTTGAGAAATGGTTTCATCAAGATCGGTAATAGTCGATAGGTTGCGCTTAGCGAGTGTTGATTTACGTTTTACTTCGGATTCTAAATAACTTAAGCGAGATTGTGCATTTTGCACGTTGGCTTTAGCTTCTCGGCTTTGAAGTTCGATTAGAGTATCGTCAATTTCAGCAATGATACTGCCTTTTTTGACCTTTTCACCAAGTTCCGACAAGCTAACCAGCCGTCCAGATACTTCTGCGGCAATTTGTGAATTATTGCGACTAACCACCGTGCCAGATACCCATGCAATCGGGGATAAGGATTTTAATTCAGCAATCGCGACATTAACATTCGCTGGCGGCATTTCCTGAGCAGATAGACTGGTTTGCAATGAAGTTAAAAAAATCAAACCCAATATTCCATAGAAATGATTTTTCTGTTTGTTTTTATTTGTAACTCGCATCCTCTTTATGACTCCGGAAGTGGCCTAAATGATAGCTGTAGAGATATCCCTCAATTACCTTCAATGATAGGCTTAATAGCGGAATTTAGCGAAATAAAAAATGCAACGAAATGATTATTTATCAAGTGACCAATGCTGAGCTTTAAGTTGATTGGTTAGAGGTGCATGATATTTAGGTTACAAGCTTTTAACTAAACTGAAAGCTCCCCTAATCTGCCCTAAAGAATAACCCATCGCTACATCTTCAGGATAGAGCTGTGTAATAATATTCTTCACACCGGGGGCAACTGATTTTCCGTGGCAATTAAGGCAAATAGCTTCTACACTTTGCGCTTTCATAAATCTAAATTTATTGTTGGTAATTTCTGAATATGTGATTGTAGATGGCGATTCACCTTCTATTTGGCGCTGATTAAATTGTTGAAGAATTTTTTGCTCAAAGTTATTTGGATCAGCATCGTTTTTATTCCTAGTCAGCTATTCTAAAGCCATAGGAAAAAGGAGTGGGAACCCTCAAAATAGTAATTTAACAAAAACCTAATTACTACAACGTTGGAGGTATTCCCACTATGAAGAAGCGTACTTATCGTTCCAAAG
>Ga0316204_10007021_pt1 | contig 16828 bp, 17 predicted proteins | sample 6monrhotite_MG_2_FD_205661 | JGI IMG/M metagenome (GOLD analysis project Ga0316204, IMG submission 205661) | Microbial mat bacterial communities from mineral coupon in-situ incubated in ocean water Damariscotta River, Maine, United States -... | ecosystem: Environmental > Aquatic > Marine >... | reverse complement strand
TCCGGAAAACCGCCACCGATGAACAACCCGTCGACCTGCGGCAGAGAGGGATCATGCAGGGCATCGAAGGGAATGAGTTCTGCACCTTCTGAGGCGAAGGCCTCGAGGTCGTCGGGGTAGTAAAAGCCAAACGCGGTGTCGCGCGCGATTGCGATGCGAACCGGGCGTTCTTTTGATGCTGTCGGTGGAGACAACTGAATGTTAACGGCCTGGGCACCATTGGCTATGTCACGGAGGCGGTCAATATCCACCGAACCTCCAACAATATTGGCGAAACGATCGATCATCGCGCGAACTTCGCCGGTTTCTGCGGGGGTAGTCAGGCCCAGATGACGCTCCCCTATTTCCAGCTGATCAGTCCGCCTGACCGCTCCAAGAACCGGGATGTCAGTATAGGTTTCCACAGCCGTGCGGAGCTTACTTTCATGCCGGGCACCGCCGGTTTTATTAAGGATCACACCGGCGATATTCACGGCAGGATCAAATGCCTGATACCCCATTAGCAAAGGCGCAATCCCTCGTGTGGTTCCGTTGGTATCGACCACCAGAATAACCGGTGCCTTCAAAAGTTTAGCCATTTCGGCGTTGCTGTCTGATCCATCAACACTAACCCCGTCGTAAAGGCCCTTATTCGCCTCGATCAGGTTAAAGTCGCATTTGCGCGAGGCGTAAAATGCCAACAACTCTTCGCGGTCCATAGTATTGAAATCAAGGTTGTAGCAAGGCCGCCCGCTGGCCAAACTTAGCCACATTGGATCAATATAGTCCGGGCCCTTCTTAAAGGTTTGCACACCTTCCCCCAGTGCGGCTGCCAGTCCTGTTGAGACGACGGTCTTGCCAGAGGACTTGTGTGCAGCGGCGATCATGAACCGGGGCATCGGCGGTGACCTTTCAGGGACGATTATCCTGCATTTGTTTTGACCATAATCATTCAGCTATGACCATCGCCACATCAATCGTGTTCCCGTTGCAATTCAGGTCGATTGCGTTCCTGTGATCAGCTCTGTCCAACATTGGCGTCCGACAGGTTTGTCGGCAATATGCGCAGAACCATCATTCCAAATCCGGTTATCGCCAAGGCCAATGCTACCCCGCCCAGACCCAGCAACAGCTCTAAATAGCTTGGACTATAGGCGTTCACAACGCCATCGCTGAAGCTTGAGGAAACGTCGAACCCCGGGAATATTTCCAATGGAAAAGCTTGGCCGCCGATCAGGATGACGTATAGCTGCGAAAACCCGCCCGCAATCACAAGAGCCGAAGCCACAATCGTCGATGCTGGTTTCGCGCCGCCAGTCGGGTGGAACACCAGTGCAATCGGGATCAGACCGCCAATAATGACCTGTCCGACCCAGAACAGCTGCGTATAGATACCACCATCGCGCAGGATGAAAGCCTCGACGCTGCCATGCTCTGCTGCATAAAGGTTTGTCAGATGTTGTACGGCCGTGAAATAGAGAACCAAGCCTGCAAATATTCCCAACAAACGCCCCATTCGCGCGATGAGTTTCGGACCCAATGATCGGTCCGTCAGGCGTGTGATCAGGCTAAGGACCAGAATGAACACCGCGAGACCGAACGAGAAAGACATCACAATAAAGAGCGGTGCCATAACGGCCGCATCATAGGCGGAACGCGCCACCAGCCAGCCAAAGATCGAGCCTGTACCCGTGGTCAACACTAGCCGCCACAGAAACGCAACTGTGCCGGCCACTCGGATTACTGAATAGGGCATACTGCGCGCCATCTGAACATAAAGATAGGCGCCGACGATTACGAAGAAACCGTTATAGAGCAGGATGTTCCATGCAAAGATCGACTTGAAATTATAGGTCGTCATCGCGACGATCAAACGGTCTGGCCGCCCAAGATCAAGGACAAGGACGGCCAGTCCACCTGCCAATAGCGAAAGCGCCAACAAGCCGGAAAGCCGGGCCATTGGTTTATAGGGTGTCTTGCCAAAAACCGAGGCAATCGAGGCAACGTTCAGCGCGCCGGACGCAGCCACGATCAGAAAGATTGCGAACACATGCGGCAAACCCCAGACTATTTCGTTGTTCATCCCTGTCACAATGTGACCGTGATGCTCAACGTAAAGAATTGATGCCGCAGCAGCTAAGATGAACAATCCCAACAATGCCGCCAGTTGTAAAATTTGCGGGGTGGCTTTGATCTCGCGGTAGATAGTGCGTTCCATAGTCCCCTCCCCCTAAAGATTGCTATAGCGGACGCCGGGGTTCAGTCCCAGATCATCGCGCAGCGCAACCGATGGATAGTTATCCAATGCTTTGGAAATTTCGCTGTCCGGGTCGTTGAGATCGCCAAACATCATCGCCCCATGACCTGTGGCCGAGCAGGCCTCGACACAAGCCGGGGTGCCCCCGGTATCTACCCGGTGCACACACAGCGTGCAACTTTCAACGGTTCCTTTACCACGCGGCGCATGCGCTTTTTGGTCCGTCACATCCTCGTGGATAAACGAGCGTGCTTTGTAAGGGCAGGCCATCATACAATAGCGGCAACCGATACATTTATGCTTGTCGACCAGAACAATGCCGTCCGGGCGCTTGAACGATGCATTGGTCGGGCAGACGTCAACGCAGGGTGGGTTCTCACAATGTTGGCACATCATCGGCAGCGAACTTTCGCGCCCGGTCGCCTTGTCCTTTAGATCGACTTTGCGGATCCATTGTGCGCCCTTATCACCATGCCCTTCCTGACCCCAGCCATTTTCTGTGGAACAGGCCGAAACGCAGGCGTTACAGTCTTTGGCGCATTTGTTGACGTCGATCAGCAGACCCCAACGTTTGCCCGGGTCTGCTTGGGCTTCGGCGTCACCCCCGAAAGCCATCAATGTCACGCCTGGCGCTAAAGTCAGGGTCGCAACCGCCCCCCCGCTTTTCAGAAAATCACGGCGGTTCATTTCGGTCGGCTTTTTGTCAAAATTCAGGGCTGGCAGTTTCATTCGGCTGCCTCCTTCAGATAGGCGGCGATTTCGTTTGAATCCGGGGTATCTGGTCGCATCAAGGCCTGCTTGGGCGTTTCAGGCTTTGAGTTGTGACAGGAAAAGCAGTCAATTTTGACAGCCACATAATCATGGCAGGTCCGGCAAAAATGCTTGTCGCTGGCAGTTGAAACCGGTTCGGCATCATCGCCATTCACGGCGTGACAGGTCACGCATTCTTTCAGGCTAGCCTGAATGTCACGGTCACCCAAACGCATGGTTTCATCGCGATCATGCTTCAGCAATTGCATGTGGTTGATCCGCCAATATTCATTCCCCTCAGCGTGCGGCGCACCACTTGCTTTGGGGATAACTGGCCCACCCGCAAGCGCAGGCAGGGCTGCCAGCCCAACAAGAAACATAAGAGAAACCAAAAGGCGTTTCATGACTATTCCCCAAGTCCCATTTTGATATAGCCGGTCGGACAGACATCTGCACAGATGTGGCAACCGATGCATTTATCATAGTCAGTATCCACATAGCGGCCGACGGTGCGGTCAGATTTTTTCACCCGGAAAACGGCGTCCTGCGGGCAATAGATCACGCAGTTATCGCATTCAAAGCACATGCCACAGGACATGCAACGCTCGCCCTCTTTCTGGGCCTGCTCTTCGCTCAGGGCGATGATGCGTTCCTCGAAGTTGCCAAGCACTGCTTCGCCTTCGATATGCACTTCGTCACGCTTTTCACGTGGCACAAAATTGAAGTGCCCTTTGAACAATTCGCCGTGTGCTACGATCTGGCTGGCCGAGCGATCCTCATAATTGTGGATCGCAAAATCGCCAGAATCTGTGGCGCGGGTATGACTGTGATCATAAGCCTCGGGGTCTTTGCCGCGGCGCTGTAGTTCTTCCAGAAGGTTGAAATGATGCACGTCGACCTTCGGGCGTTTCTCAATATCGCCGTCGTCCAGAAAATCCGTGATGGTTTCCGCTGCAATCCGGCCGTGACCGATTGCCGTGGTCAAAAGGTGCGGCTTAAGAATATCGCCGCCAGCGAAATGCTTTGCTTTGCCTTTAACCTTATAGCCAGCCTCGGTGTCGATAAATCCACGTCCATTATTCAGGTCTTCGATACCGGTCAGATCACCCATCTGACCGATGGCCGAGATGATGATATCCGCCTCAATCGTGAACTCTGTGCCCTCGCGGGGTTCAGGGATATTCCCTTTCATATCGCATTCGCACATTTTTAGCGCGATGGCATTTCCACTGGCGTCTTTGATCACCTCAAGTGGCATAACGCTGCCTTTGATGTCCACGCCTTCGCGCTTTGCGTCTTCGCGTTCATGCGCGGCAGCGGTCATTTGTTCAATCGGGAACAAAGACGTTAGTGTTGCTTCCATACCTTCGCGAACCAGACTGCCTGCGACATCATCAGATTGGAAATTTATGATCGTGCCGTCGTTGTGGTCCGTTTCCGCGACATGCTGAATATTCCCCAAACGTCGCGCAACCGAGGCCACGTCGATTGACGTATCGCCACCGCCGACAACCACAACTTTACGTGCTGTTCCAAGAACATAACCCTGGTTGAACGCATCAAGAAACTCGATGCCGTTGATGCAGTTTTCAGTGCCTTCCCAGCCGGGAATTGGTAGTGGTCGTCCGTTTTGCGCCCCAAGCGCCCAGAAGATAGCGTCAAACGAGCCTTCCAGTTTTTCTATCGAAATATCTTCGCCGACCTTGGTGTTCGTATGAACATCCACGCCCATGTCGATGATCCGCCCGATCTCTTTGTCTAGCATGGCACGCGGCGTCCGGTATTCCGGAATGCCATAGCGCATCATGCCGCCAAGCTTGTCGTGGGATTCAAACAGGGTGACGCCATGACCTTGGCGCCGCAGGAAGAATGCCGCCGAAAGGCCAGCAGGGCCGCCGCCGATGACCGCAATCTTGCGACCGGTATCAGTGCCAGCATCTACACCTTTAACGTCGTTCTCGTTGGCCCAGTCCCCGACATACTGCTCAACTGCGTTGATGCCGACATAGTCATCGACCTCGTTGCGATTGCAGCCTGCCTCACAAGGAGCAGGACAAACACGGCCCATTGTCGCCGGGAACGGGTTGGCGTCTGCCATCCGTTGGAATGCGTATTCCTGCCAGGCCATACCTTCGACCGGAGGTTTGTCCATGCCACGCGCGATTGAAAGCCAACCGCGGATTTCGTGACCTGAAGGGCAAGCTCCCTGACAGGGTGGAGTTTTGTGGACATAAGTCGGGCATTTATAGCTGGTATCCTGGACGAATATCTTTTCTTCCAAGTCCCAATCGTCGGGAGTTTCGCCCTCTTCAAAGCGTCGGAAAGTCGGTTGTGGCTTGTCCATTTGATCGTCCTGAATACAAGCATCGCCCTCTTACCAGCGCTGCAAAGTCTACGTTACTGCGGATAGGGGCGGAAATATCCGGTTATTCCCCAAGTCCCATTTTGATATAGCCCGACGGGCACACGTCTGCGCAAATATGGCATCCGATACACTTGCCATAATCGGTTTCCACATAGCGACCGGTTGTCCGTTCGGATTTCTTCACTCGGTGCACTGCATCCTGTGGGCAATAGATCACGCAATTATCGCACTCAAAGCACATGCCACAGGACATGCAGCGATCCGCCTCTTTTCGGGCCTGTTCTGCGTCCGGGCCAACAATCCGCTCGCCGAAATGCCCAAGTACGCTGTCCGGGCCAATATTTTTCTCGGTCCGTTTAAAGCGTGGGTCATTCGGCCAATGTCCCAGGAAAAGCTCGTCAGAAGGCACGATCTGGCTTGCTGCGCGATCTTCGAAATTGTGAACAGCATAGTCCGCTGAATCCGTACCGGTTTCCTGAACATGCGGATACTCGGTCGGTTCATGCCCGGTTTCGCGCAATTTATCCAGTAAATCAAAGTGATGTACGTTGACCTTGGGCAGTTTTTCCTGATCCAGCCCGTTCAGATAATGATCAATCGCGTCAGCCGCAATCGAGGCCTGACCGACGGCGGTTGTCAGCAGATGTGGTTTCACCACGTCTCCGGCGACAAAGATGCCTTCGCGATCAGGCCACCGGAAATGCGCATCAGCGTTGATCAGGCCGCGCCCGTTATCAAGCGCCTCCATGCCTTTCAGATCACCAACTTGGCCAATCGCGGCCACAATAAGATCACATTCGATGTCATGCTCAGAGTTCTCGATGATTTCCATCTTGCCCGAGGACCAGTCAGCCTTGGCAACCCTAAGGGCCTTGGCCCGATCCGGGCCGTCCATAACAACGGCGATTGGAACCAGAGAACCAATAATTTCGACACCTTCTTCGCGAACGTGACGGACTTCCATTTCGGTCGCTGGCATCTTGTCAACCGGGCGGCGATAAACAACGGTTACGTCGGCACCCTGTCGCTTGGCAACTTCGGCAACATCATGCGCCGTCTGACCCAGAACAACATATTCAGGACGATCTTTTTCGTGGACCTGGGTGATGTGACCCAAACGGCGGGCAACAGCGGCCACGTCCATCGCGGTATCACCGCCGCCAATAACCAGAACCTTTTGCGCACCATGCTGCAGGCGGCCATCGTTGAACGCCTCTAGGAATGAAATGCCACTGATGCAGTTGCTGGCTTCGGCAGCGCCCGGAACCGGCAACGGCGAGCCTCCTTGCGCGCCGACACCAACGAATACGGCGTCGTAGTCGCGTTCCAGATCCTCAAACGTGACGTCTATCCCGATCTTGGTGTTGGTTTTCACTTCAACACCCATATCGAGAATCCGCTCGATTTCACCATCCAGAACATCGCGTGGCGTCCGATACCCCGGAATGCCATAACGCATCATTCCGCCGAGCTTGTCATGCGCTTCAAAAATCGTGCAGGCATGCCCTTTGCGGCGCAGTTGATAAGCCGCCGTCAGCGAGGCAATGCCACCACCGATCAGCGCAACACTTTTGCCTGTGTCAGCACCGGAAGGGCGCAGCGCCAGTTTCTTGTCTAGCGCGTGATCTCCAATGAAATGTTCAACAGCGTTGATACCAACATGGTCTTCAACTTCGTTCCGGTTACATCCGTCTTCACACGGCGCCGGGCAAACGCGGCCCATGATGGCGGGGAACGGATTGGCATCAGTTGACCGCATAAATGCGTAATCGGCCCAGTCGGTTTCGTTACCCTCTGCATCAACCGGAGGTTTTTCGATGCCGCGCACGATGTTCAGCCAGCCGCGGATATCCTCGCCTGCTGGACAGGACCCCTGGCACGGCGGTGTACGGTGGACATAAGTTGGGCATTTATAGGTGGTATCCTGGACGAATATCTTTTCCTCCAGATCCCAATCATCGGGGGTTAGGCCTTCTTGGTACCGCAGGAACGTGTGCTGTTGGTCATTCATTTGGCTATCCTCCCGTTCAAGCCTCTGCCGTTGCCGGCAGATCTTCGTCGTCGTCAGTTTCCTGGCCTTTCAAAATGATTGCATTCGAAACCAGTTGGTGGACTGACAGAATTGCTTCCATGTCGTATCCGTATTTTGGCAACACTTTGGAGAACTGCGATTTGCAGATCGCACAGATCGCGGCCAGATGGGTCACCCCATGATCCTCAGTCACCTGTTGCATTGCGGTCATCCGAGGGGCCGCACCCTTGACGCGCAGGTCCATCAGGTCGTCGGTCAGCAGACCACCACCACCGCCGCAGCACAGCGTAGATTCATGCGTCGTATCGCGATCCATGTCGAAATAATAGTTGCAGACCGACTTGATCACATTGCGTGGAATTTCGAACTGCCCGCCTGGTGTGTCGCCCATACGGGTTCCGCGCGCGACGTTACAGCTGTCGTGATAGGTCAGGCGGATGTGATCGTTCTTGGACTTGTCGAGATTAAGTGTGCCTTTCTGAATCTCATCCCACGTAAACTCCAGTATATGTTGAGGCACCGGATAATTTTGGTCGAGGAAATCGAACGGTCCGGCCAGTGTATTAAGGAAGCTGTATGCCACCCGCCACGCGTGCCCACACTCGCCAAAAACGATGCGCTTAACGCCAAGGTCTTGCGCGGCTTTGCGAATGCGCAATGAAACCTCGCGCATGTTCTCGTACGAACCGATGAACATACCGAAATTAGCGGCCTCAGAAGCATAGGAACTAACCGTCCAACTGACGCCAGCCTCATGGAACACTTTGGCATAGCCGATCAGACCGTCGATATGCGGCTCGGCGAAGAAATCCGCCGACGGTGTTATCAACAGTATATCGGCGCCCTTTTCGTCCAGCGGAATGCGAACCGAAACACCTGTTTCGTCCTCGATATCCTCTTCCAGATCTTCAAGCGTATTGCGTAGGGCCTTTTCCGGCAGACCAAGGTTGTTGCCGATTTTATTAACTTTTCCGAGGATCTCGTTCGAGTATTTCTGCCCGATCCCAACCGAGGCCAGAATATCACGTGCAGCCATCGTAATCTCGGCGGTATCAATGCCGTAAGGGCAGAAGACCGAGCAGCGGCGGCACTGGCTGCACTGGTGGTAATAGCTATACCACTCGTGCAAAACGTCTTCGGTCAAATCACGAGCGCCAACCAGCCAAGGAAAGTACTTGCCAGCAAAGGTGAAGTACCGGCGATAGACCGAGCGCAGTAAATCCTGACGTGCCACCGGCATATTTTTAGGATCGCCTGTGCCAAGAAAAAAGTGACACTTATCAGTGCAGGCGCCGCATTTTACACAGGTATCAAGATAAACCTGAAAGGCGCGATTCTTTTTGGCCGTTTCGGCCATTTTCTCAAGAACCTTTTCCTTCCAGTCCGGCACCAACTCGCCAGGAAAGCCAAGGGCCTCTTGGTGGTCCGGTGAGGCGATATAGGGCTCCAGCCCCTCCATTGCACCGTGCTTCAGACAAGGAATGTCCAGCGCGTCCTTCAACTCGGGAATTTCTGTATTGCCGTCAGCCATGATTATTTCTCCAGCTCGGCGGCCCAAGGGGCGAGATGACGTTTTTCACGCGGATTGTCGACCTGATTGCGGGACGGACTGAAAAACATGCCTGGCGCGTGGATCAGCTTGGAGATCGGGAAGATGATCATCAGGATTGCAACCAGTCCAAGATGCGTCAGAAGAATAGGGTCAGACGGTAGTTCGTTGATCTGAAACCGCATTAAGCCGGTAAAGAAAACCTTAACCGCAATAATGTCTGTCTTTGACACGAATTTCATAAACATGCCGCTGAAGCCAATTGCAAGCAACAGCGCCAGCATCAAATGGTCAGACGGGTTTGAAATATAGCGCATACGCTCGAGCAGAAAGCGCCGTGCCCAGAGGCCCAACAGGCCAAGCACCATCGCGAAACTGGCATAAACACCAAACGGCTGCACCCATTCGACCCAGAACCAGACGGGATCAGTGAAATAGCGGAAGTGGCGCAGCAGAACCAGCGCAAGGCCAACATGGAACAGATAGCCAAACAGCCAGATCCATTTATTCGATTTGAACAGGCTTTGGAAAACGGAGACCTCAAGGAACATCCGCCATACGACCCCCCCGCGCGTTGTCGGCGCGGGAGTGATCGGGATTTTCAACGGCGCAGGAGCCTTGGCGTATTTTCTGATCTTCATGCCAACCCCGATAACCAAAAAGGCCGTGGCAGCATAGAACAGCAGCGCATAAAGCGTTGACAACACTTTTGACTCCTCCCGAGTGTACACCCCTAAAGTTATTAATTATTTCAGGGGCTTAAGTGTAAGCTTAGGCTTAGATACAGCCTGTTGGCTTTGGCAGACCTGCGATTTTACAGGCTTGTTTGGCCGGGCCGTAAGGGAACAATTCGTACATGTACTTGTTGTTGCCTTTTTCAGGGCCCATCGATTTTTTGACGGCTTTGATCAGCACGCGAACGGCTGGAGCGATTTGGTACTCTTCGTAGTAATCACGCAGGAAGTTTACAACTTCCCAGCGTTCGTCATCCATATCAACATCTTCAGCTTTTGCGATTACGTCACCCAACTCTTTTGTCCACGCGGACAGGTCGGTGATATAGCCTTCTTCGTCATGCTCGATGGTCGAACCGTTTACTTCATAAGACATGATTGTCTCCTCTTGGTTTTGATCCCCCACGGATCTTTGAAAAAATTAGAGCCAAGCCTGAGTGCGGTCGTGTTCCGCTGCAAGCCCCACAAACCCCACGTAATCAACGGCAGTTACACCTTCAATCAAGCGGGATGGGTCAATTCCGCGCGCTGCGATGTCGCCTTCCAGCACAAAGATCGAAACCGACCCTGCCTTGCCTGCAACGACATCAGCCAGACCTGTGCCTTTTGCCCCGCCATAGACGCCATCTTCGATCATCAGAACGGCATCGCCGTCCTTTGCGTGATTGAGACAACTCAGCAGGGACTGCGTGGAAAAGGGCGATTTGTTAACGGTGTGTAGTGTCGACATGATCAACCCTCCCTTTAAAAGCTCAGAACGACGTCTTGGTCGGCCATGACGTCTGACATTTCGGATCGGCTGACGATGCGAATGGAAGGTTTTTCCTCCCAGTCATCATCCTCGTCCTCGTACGTGATCTCTTGCAGGTCATCTGCAGTCAGACCACGTTCATCCAGCGATTCCTGCTCGACAAAAAGCTTGGTCACTTCATAGTCGCCCAGCGCGCGGAAAGTCGGCGAGAAATTCTTCACACCAATGCCGTCCGTGCTTTGGCCTTTGACCAACTGAAACACGCCGTCGTCCAGAAATGCCATCGACACGTCCTGATCAAACGCCGCGCCGATCAGCACGACTTCGAGCGCTTCAAGCGCATAGATTGTCCCATACGGCGCCTTGCGGTTCACGTAGAGGAATTTTTTTACGGTCTCTGACATCGTAAACCTCCTTTAGTCGCCAAAGGTCATCAGACGGTCTGTCTGAATACCCATTTCAATCAACTGGCCAAGACCGGAAATCCGGAAGCCATCAGCGATATTATTCGCGTCTTTTCCCTGACGGTTTGCTTCATTTTCATCCAGCAAACCCCGGCGTTGTGCAGCCGCAATACAGATCACCAGATCAATATTGTGCTCTTTGCCCAAAGCGGTCCATTGCTGTTGAATGTTCCGCTCGTCCTGTGGCGGGATCGACAGCCGAGTGCCGACATTGACCCCATCATGGTAGAAAAATACGCGTGGCACTTCATGCCCGTTTTCAAGCGCGGCCTTGGCGAAATTAAACGCCGTATCCGATGCTTGATGGGTATAAGGACCCTCGCTGACAACTATTCCGAATTTCACGACTTGTACTCCTTAGAAGTGAACGTGCGCAGAGCTGTTCATAGACTTCCGGGCACCGGTCCAGGTGTCCAGATGGTGCTTGGTGAACGCAAGATCTGTCATCTCAAAGAACCGGCTCCAGCCGATCCGCTCTATCCATTCACCCATGCGCTCCCAATGTTTGGCGTCGTTCTTGTAGGCGTTGACGATCTTGCTAACGACGGCGGCAACTTCTGGCCAATGCGGAGCGTTGTTTGGCAGGTTTGCAACCGCCAGCTTGTGGAACGTCGGCTTAGAACGCGCATTCGAGTGCTTGCCACCAACCCAGATCGCAATCTTTGTCGATTCCGCACCATTGATCTGCATCGGCGGACACGGTGGATAACAGGCACCGCAGCACACGCATTTCTTTTCATCGACTTCCAGACTTGGCTTTCCGTTCACCATAGCAGGACGGATCGCAGCAACAGGGCAGCGCGCCACAACTGCCGGACGCTCACAAACGTTGGCGACCAGATCGTGGTTGATTTTCGGTGGTTTAGTGTACTGAACGTTGATCGCGATATCGCCCTGGCCACCACAGTTGATCTGACAGCAAGACGTGGTGATGCGAACGCGGTTCGGCATTTTCTCGTCGATAAACTCGTGGTGCAGCTGATCCATCAGCGATTTGACCACACCGGAGGCATCAGTTCCCGGAATATCACAGTGCAACCAGCCCTGCGTATGGGAGATCATGGAAACCGAAGCTCCGGTGCCGCCAACAGGGAAACCGTTTGCCTGAAGCGCTTCGATCAGGGGCGCAACTTTTGCTTCGTCCTCGACCATAAATTCGATGTTTGACCGCGTGGTGAAACGCACATGGCCGTCTGCAAAATCGTCGCCAATGTCGGCAAGTTTGCGGATGGTATAGACATCCATCTGACGCTGGGTGCCGGCGCGAACCGTAAACAGCTCTTTGCCATCTTTGGTGACGTGGCGCAGAACGCCCGGGCGAGGACGGTCGTGGTAGTCCCAGTTCGCCTGGTTCGCAACCATCATCGGGTGCATGTATTGAATGTGATCCGGGACACCAGTCTCGTCGGCTGGGCGGAATTGCGGTTTCTCACTCATATCTATTCTCCCTTTTGGTATCCCTTCCTCCGCTTTGACGAAGGAAGGTCTTACCAGGTATTTATTGCTTACTCAGAGGCGACGGTCATGCCAGCTTCAAGCGCCTGACGCTCAAACCATTTTGCCGCTTCGTCATCAAAGTCGTCAGTCCGGACATAGGAAGAGGTCCGCGGGTGGTTGACCATGTTCGGGTCAACTTCAACGCCAACTTCTTCAAGGAACGTTGGCAGTCCGACCCGGTCGATGGTTTCGCCGATCCGCTCGTGCTCAAGCGCGTTATCCGCAAAAAACTCGATACAGGCCTCTGCGAACTCTTCGAGTTCTTCATAGTCCTCTTCAGTGTCCAACCGGATAAACGGTTTGACCATGATACCCATCATGTCGCCAACTTTCAGCGAGCGCTTACCGCCAATCATCACCGATGCGCCGCGATCATCGCCGGGGCTCAGGGCCTTGGTCATAACGTTGATGCAATGCATGCAGCGAACGCAGGATTTGTTGTCGATTTCCATCGAGTCGTCGTCGTTAAGCGAAATCGCACGCGTCGGGCACATCGAGACAACGGTGTCGATCGTGTATTTGCGACCTTTTTCAGCAACGTGCGCTTTAACTTTTTCCTGATCGATTTTGATATCGTCGCGCCAAGTACCTATGACGGCAAAGTCAGCGCGGTGGATCGCGTTCACGCAATCGTTGCCGCAACCCGAGAACTTGAATTTGAACTTATAGGGCAGCGCCGGGCGGTGCATTTCGTCAAGGAAGCGATTGATGATGCCACGATGCGCTTTGGCTTCGTTGAAACACGACTGCTCACACCGCGCCTGTCCAACGCAACTCATGGCAGTCCGCAACGCAGGTCCTGCACCGCCAAGGTCAAAACCAAGCTCGTTCAGCTCGTCAAACGCGTGTTGCGTGTTTTCTGTGGTACAGCCCTGGAACATAATATCGCCAGACTGACCATGAAATGCGATCAGGCCCGAGCCGTGTTTTTCCCAGATGTCACACATTTTGCGCAGCAGGTCTGTTGTATAGTGAAAGCCTGGAGGCGGCATAACGCGCAGCGTGTGGAATTCTTTTGACGCCGGAAACATGTCTGCAACTTCGGAATAACGCGGGATAATGCCGCCGCCATACCCAAAGACTGAAACCGCGCCGCCTTTCCAGAAGCCCATACGTTCTTCATAGGAATGGTTCAGTTGGCCCAAAAGGTCATTTACCATCGGCGCATAGCTTGCACCTTTAGTGTCACGCAGTCGCTTCAGACCTGTAACGAAGCTGGGCCAAGGGCCATCTTCGAGTTGGTCGAGCATGGGCGTCGGTCGATTTTCGATGTCCACTGAATCTCCGTCTTTCATAACAAGTCTCCCTCTTGTGTTTCCGCCGCGGCCGTGGTGACCTTCTTTGCCCTGTGACGCTGCATTCAGGATCAAAAGCCCGGAGGTCTGCCGCTGGTCGTTATGCGCCCAGTCTACTTTGAACGCCCCAATGACCAAATGGTTATTTCACATACGACTTTTATATATTAGGATATATGAATGTAAAGAAAAACGTACGCGGTTTCCGATCCTGCGGCAATTGTGTACGACACGGACGGCAAGAGCGCTTGAGGCAAGACCGAACCAAAGGACGGAATGGACATGTCACTCACTGAATTAACCAAAGAAAAACAAGATGTTCTCCCTTGGGTGATGGAAAGTGACAGGGCGTATCTGGCTTGGAGAGCGCAGAAACTCGACAATTTTTCTCGGGCATTAAACTTGGCGCCAGTCTTTATTGAAGACCTCTCAAATCCAACCGAATCTGAGCAGGCTGAGTTGATCGAAAGATGCGCAAAAACGAATCTGGCGCGGTATGAAACGTCTCAAAAACCTACAGATGAATACTCTGTCCGTGCCGATCTTCGCGGATTCGCTGATACGCTTGGCCTTAGAATTGCCGAGAAACACCGCTCCGCCGGCGAGTATGGAGTTGTTGCCCTGAAGGTCACAGATGCTGAACGTCAGCGTGGATATATCCCCTATTCCCGCAAGCCAATGAATTGGCATACAGACGGCTATTACAACGCCCCGGAAGACCAAATTCGCGCGATGGTCCTGCACTGCTTTTCACCCGCCAGCGACGGTGGCGAAAACCAGTTTATTGACCCAGAGATCGCCTATATTCGACTGCGCGACGAAAATCCTGACCACATCCGCGCCCTGATGCATCCCCAGGCTATGACCATCCCCGAAAACCGGGAGCCAGACGGTTCGGTTCGGCCAGCCAGTGTTGGGCCCGTGTTTTTGATTGACGCTGATGGCAAGCTGGCAATGCGCTATACAGCGCGGACACGGTCTATCACTTGGCGTGACGATCCGATGACCAAAGATGCAGTCAATGCTCTGGTTAAAATCCTGAACGGCAACGACCAACTTATGCTGACAGGGCGGCTCGACGCCGGGCAGGGCATATTGTGTAACAATGTTCTGCACAACCGAACAGGGTTCGATCCGGACCCCAAAAACCAAAGTGCGCGGGTCATTTTCCGCGTCCGTTTCCATAACCGTGTAAAGGGAAGTTAAGCATGGCCAAACTGAGCGAACTCATCATCCAGCACCCTGACGTCCAAACGTTCGACGAACTTGAACGCTTGGTTGCGAATGCCGGTGAATCCGGGCAGATGTTTCTGGAATTTGACCTCAAACCCGATTACAGGGACACGCCGAGGAAATGGGAATGGCGGCTCGAAGCTGCATTTACACGTGGGATTCGATATGACTGATGATGACATCACACTTACCGAGCTGTCTGAGCACATTTTGCCGTTCGGACGACGGGTGCGACTGGTGAACGTTGACTACCACAACGGCCTGAACATGCTCCGCATGATCTGGCGAGAGGGCAAACGGATCACCCAAGTCGACATCGACCCGGCAAGCGCCACAGCTTTTGGCAATGACATGCTGGCTTGGGCCAAAGACAAATCGCCCGACGGCGAAAACTGAAAAGAGCAGTTACATGGACTATCTTCCGATCTTTCTGGATATCAAGGACCGACGGGTCATAGTTGACGGAGGCGACACCGTCGCAGCCCGCCGTGTTGAACGCGCACTTTCGGCTGGCGCAAAGGTCGAGGTGTTCAACGCAGAGCTTTCTGGTGAATTTCGCGAACTAAGGGACCATGAAAATCTGACCCATTTCACGCGCGCTCTGGCCGAAAGCGACCTTGTCGACGCTGCAGTTGCCTATGGTGCATCTGAAGACCACACTCGTGATGCGCTGCTGTTCGCAGCGGCCAGGAAACACGGCGTGCTCGCAAACGTGGCTGACGTCAGCGCGTATTGTGACTTCATCACCCCATCCGTAGTTGATCGCTCGCCATTGGTGGTTGCGATCTCTTCCGGGGGCTCAGCGCCAGTCATCGCACGCATCCTGCGCGCACGCATCGAAAGCCTGCTACCCCCGGCCTATGGCCGCCTAGCCGAATTCGTTGGCCGGTTTCGGGACCAGGTCGGTGACCAAATCAAAAAGACTATGGACCGCCGCCGCTTTTGGGAGAACGCCATCGAAGGCCCGGTTGGCGATCTGTTTCTGGCAGGTTCCGCAGAGTCCGCCGAGAAACATCTCTTGGCCGATCTTGCAGCCGAAACCGCAGAAAATCCGGGCCAAAAAATCGGTGAAGTTTATCTTGTCGGCGCTGGCCCCGGTGATCCTGACCTTCTAACCTTCCGTGCATTGAGGTTGATGCAGCGCGCCGACGTTGTTCTTTATGACCGGCTGGTTGGCGACGATATCATTTCGCTGATCCGTCGTGACGCCGAACGAGTTTATGTCGGCAAGCAGCCTCAGCAACACACAATGCAGCAGGAAGACATCAGCCAGTTGCTGGTCGACCTTGCGTTGCAAGGCAAACGCGTTCTGCGCCTGAAGGGCGGAGATCCGTTTATCTTCGGTCGTGGCGGTGAGGAAATTGAGAAACTTGCCGAGCATGACATCCCGTTTCAGGTTGTCCCTGGCGTAACCGCTGCTGCCGGTTGCGCAGCATATTCCGGCATCCCACTGACCCACCGCGACCACGCGCAAAGCTGTATGTTTGTGACGGCCCACGGCAAGGACGGCGTGCTTGGACTTGACTGGGAAACCCTGATCCGTCCGTCGCAAACACTGGCGGTTTATATGGGCTTGTCGAACCTCAAATGCCTTAAGGATGAAATCGTCGCTCGCGGTGTCAACATAGATACCCCAGCTGCGATCATTGACAATGGCACCCGTGAAAATCAACGCGTGGTTGTTGGTACGCTGAATGACCTGGTTGAAAAGGCGGAAGAGGCCGAACTGAAAGGCCCGTCTATCATTGTCATCGGATCGGTTGTCACACTGCATGACAAGCTAAAATGGTTTTCTAAGCGAGAGGAATCACATTTCAGAATGAGCCTGCAGCCGCAGGACACTTTATAGATTGGACACGCACACAATCCAGAAGGCTAATCACACCTCATGGACTTGATATACTTTCGCCGCTGCATCGCCA
>Ga0316204_10007020_pt1 | contig 16828 bp, 7 predicted proteins | sample 6monrhotite_MG_2_FD_205661 | JGI IMG/M metagenome (GOLD analysis project Ga0316204, IMG submission 205661) | Microbial mat bacterial communities from mineral coupon in-situ incubated in ocean water Damariscotta River, Maine, United States -... | ecosystem: Environmental > Aquatic > Marine >... | reverse complement strand
GCGCGGCGAGCTGTTGCTGACCCGCAGTGAGTCGTTCAGCTAACGTGGCAGGGTTCATCGTCAAATCGCCGACCGGTTTTCCATCGGCAGCGTTCCAGACGTGAATGGCTCCACTCCAGTCTCCGGAGATCACGTGATTGGTTTCGTCACAATGCGTGTTCCGCAAGGCGATGTCGGAAAATGACGGGAAGGCCAGCAATTGTTTGCCGGCTTGGTCCCATAACTTCGCGGTACGGTCTCGACCACAGGAAACCAAACGGCCATCGCGGGTGAATTCCACCGCAGCAGCACCGCCGCCGTGCGCCGCCCAAGTTTTGACGTTACCGCCGTTTTCCATTTCCCACAGCCGAATTCCACCATCCTCGCTGCTGGAGGCCAAGATGTTGGAATCGCTGCGCCAAGAAAGCCCGGTGATGGCCTTGGAGTGTCCGCGGAGTGAAGCATATTCGCGAGCGGTGTAGCCTTCCCAAACAAACATGCCACCGTTGCGGTCGCCCGTCGCCAACAGCACCCCGTCGGGACTGAATGCGATCGAATAAATCCAGTCTGTGTGTTTTTCCAATTCGTGCAACAACGACCCGTCTGCGGTCGAGTAGATCCGCACGACACGGGCCGGTCCGCCCAAAGCCACCATCGTTTGATCAGCGCTGATATCAGCAGCGAGGACCGCGTCGAGTTCGTCACCGACCTCCATCACCCGTTCGCCCGTTTTGATATTCCAAACCACCACGCGGCCGCTGGCACCGCCTCGCCCTCCGGCAGCCAACAACAAATCCCCGGTGCTACTAAACTTGAGCACATGTGGGATGCCTTCGGGAAACGGCAATGTGCCGAGAAATTCCAACGTCTGGGTATGATAGAGCAACACCTGTTGTTGACCACTCACGGCCACGAGGGGTGCCCAGGGACTGGTGGCGAGCGCCGTGACAGCGGTCGTCCGCTCGGTGTGCACGACAGGTTCGAGATTCAGTCGCCCAGGCATGGGCGGCGGACCTTCGGGCTTGCCAGTCGGTGCGCCTTTTAACGAAAAATCGAACTTTGGCTTTTTGGGCACCATCGCCTTGCTACCAGCCGTTTCCAACGCCCCGCCATCGATCCATTTTTCGATCACCGCCAACATTTCGGCCGGCATTTTTTCCGAATCGGGCGGCATCTTCGGTTCCGCCTCGTGCGTGATCAATTCAAACAAATAGCTTTCCGACGCAGCGCCCGGTTCAATGACAGCTCCCGAGCCGCCTCCCTGCATCGTACCGGTGTAGGAGGTGAGGTCCAGATCGGCCTGCCGTTTGTCTGCGTTGTGGCAGGAACCACATTTTTGGCGCAGAATCGGCAGGACATGATCGATGTAATTGATTTTTGGCGCGTTCTTGCCCGCCGGTTTCTTGTCGGCAGCCTGCGCGGTGACTGTCAGCGTGGTGCCCAGCAACGACATCACAACGACAAGTCGGATTGTGAACCGAGAGGGGGTGGGACGTTTAGTAAGGATCGACATTTTTATGATCTCCGAATCACCGGTACTCGACCTAGTGATTGAATAAAAACTCGCGTGAATTCATCAGTGCCCAAAACACATCTTCCAAAACTGATTTCTGGTCCTTCTCCGCGACGAGTATTGATTCCAACGCCGCTTTTTCTTTATCGGTAGGATGCCGAGTCAGGCAGCGAATGTAGATCTCATCAATAATCTCCTGCGGCGATTTCTTCTCTTTGAGCCGCTGTTCGACCAGTTTGCCTTGCTTGATTTTATTGTTCACCGTATCGCCGTTGAGCAGGTGTAGCGCCTGAGACAAATTCGGCTCCATTTTGACTTCGCAGGCACAAACCGAACCTCGCGTAGCGCGACCGAACGTTTTCAGGAAATAGGTCGATGTATTTCCGTCGGAGATTTGCACGGCGCGAGCCCCGCTGGGCAAACCGCGAAATTTGTTCTTCGTGTCGGTCACCTGCGTAACCGCGTCCAACAACACCTCCGCACGGACGCGTCGCAACGCCATGTGCGAGAAATTGCGGTTGTCAGACACATTGGTTTCGTTGGTTTGCGTGGCCAATTGATAGGTGCGTGACGTGCAGATGTCGCGGACCAATTTTTTGAAATCGTAGTTGTATTCGGTAAATCGCCGAGCCAATTCAGCCAACAGCTCCGCATTGACCGGTGGATTGCTGATGCGGACGTCATCGACTTCGTTGATGATTCCTTTTCCAAAGAAATGCGCCCAAACGATGTTGGCCAAGTTCGGTGCGAAATAGGGGTTCTCGGCCGATGCCAGCCATTTGGCCATCACTTCGCGGCGATCCTTACCGGCCACGTCAGGAACCACGCCTCCCAGAAATTTGGGAGGCATGACGGCACCGGTGACAGGGTGTTTGACCTCACCGCCGCCGCTGTTGAAAATGATCTTTTCACGCGGATCCTCGCCCTGTTTGCGGCCGATCTGCGAGAAGAAGGCGGCGAACGAATAATAATCGCCCATCGTCCAGCGGTCGAAGGGATGATTGTGACACTGCGCACATTGAATCCGCATGCCCATAAACACCTGCGCAACATTCTCCGAAACCTTCAATGTTTCAGATTCGGTCTGATAGTAATTCGTTGCCGCATTGGAGAAGGTCCCGCCATTGGAGGCCAACAGTTCTTGGACCATTTTGTCCATGGGAACGTTACTGGCGACTTGCCCCTGCAGCCAGTTGTAATACCGCAGCATTGATTTATAGGTCACGTTTCGGGTGGTGCGGATTTGCAGTAACTCGGCCCACTTCATCACCCAGATCTCGACGAATTCCTTGCGATCGAGAAGCTCGTCCACGAGGCGATCGCGTTTGTCCGGTGCTTGATCCTGCGTAAAACGGCTGTACTCGTCGACCGTCGGCAAAACACCGACAATATCGAGATGTGCGCGACGTAAAAACTCTTCGTCACTGCACAATTCCGACGGTTGGATTCGCAGCTTCTTGAGTTTTTCGTAGATCAACTCATCGACATAATTGTTAGCCGGCGTTTCAGTCCAGGTGAACTGCAGGCCTTTGGGCAGCACGATGAATTGGCTTCCCACTGTATGCGTGTCGTAGCGGGCCATAATGAAGGCTTCGCCGCGATTCTGAGCTTCGACAATCCCCTCTGGCGAGACGATGGCCGAATTATCGTTGTTGCTAATAAACTGAGCCAATGAGGTTACGTCGCGGTCCGTACCGTCGGAATATTTGGCACGTACCGTTAGTTTTTGCGTGGTCCCCTGCCCATCGAGCACAGCCCCTTTAGGATAGATTTCCAACTCGACGACTTTGGGCACTTCGCCGGCATCCAAAGGTGCTCCGGCTTTTAGCCAGCGGACAATAGTCGCGTTGATTTCGCCATTTTCAGTAAAACGCTTGCCGCCTCCATGCGCAACTTTTCCGACAGATTTTTCCACTAAGAGACTCGCCTCGGGCAGGGCAAGATTGATCCGTCGCCCGCTGATTTCCCGCGTCAGCCGATGGTGATCGCCAATGGGATCAAATCCAAACAATGACAAGCGAAAACCGTCTTTGCCCCGTGCGGCACCGTGGCAGCTTCCCATGTTACACCCGGAGCGCATGAACGTGGGCATGACGTCTAGATGAAAACTGATTGGGCGGTCCGCAGTGGCAGCGGTTACCTCCACCGGAACCTTGGCCGATAAGCCGGCGTATTCAATGATTAACTCCGTCGCGCCGTCGGCTGTCGGATGCAGCGTGCCCTGCTCGAGTCTCGCCAACGCCGGATCGGCCAGTTTCATGGTGGCCAGCGCGGTGACGTCGCGGGTAATACCGTCGGAATAGCGGGCCTGTACGATCAACGACTGCCGGTCACGTGACGTATTCAACTTGACGTCTGGGGGATAGACCAGAATCTCAGCGGGTTGCGGCTCGTCCGCACGCGTCATACCGGCGGTGAGCAGCATGACTGTCAACGCCAACACGATCCGTCGCCATTGGGATACGAAATGCATGGTGATTCGTGTTCCTTAAAAACTCGTTCATTCCCCGGTGTGTCCGAGGCCATGAGAAATTTATGTCGTTTCGTAGCCCCGCGCCTTCCTCAGCGTGGGCCACGCGTACTGCGGAATTAATTCGACGCTGCAGTTCCTTCGGCGCGTTCTTTGGCTTCGAGTCGCAATTTTTCCAAACGCGTCAGGCGTTTTTCGGGCGCCGGCTTGGCAGGTTTCGCTGCCTCAGGTTTTGCCGCCGGTTTCGGTGCTGGAGCATCGGGTTTGGGGGGCAGCGGTTCGTCGATGCGCAATTCGGTGGCACCGACGTTACTGTGCACCACCGGCTCAGCATTTTCGGTGATGATCACTTGGCAGATCACATTTTTGTGAGTTCCCACCGGACTGGCCTTATCGGAAGTCACAGCAAAGGTCACTTCGGCTGTTTCTTTGGTGATCGCCAATTCCGGGGCAGCGACCATATGCGGCAGTCCGACCAGACGCACGGTCGCGTTTCCTTCGAACGGCCGGCTGTGTGTCAGTTTTCCGAAGATTTCCGTCTTTTGTCCTTTTTCGACAGCGGAGCGTTCCAAAGCGATGGTCACATACGGCTCAGCCACTTCCAAGGTCGCCAATTGCGACGCCACCCAACCCGCTCCCCCGACATCGGCCGAGCCAAGAGCATAGATCTTCCATTTTTTGATTCCCGCACCGCCGTTGGCATTCAGGGGATACAAGACTTCGTTTTGCCCTTTGGGGATTGTGACGGAACTTGAGGCCCCCACTCCCGGGGGACGGAAAGGCAATTGGACATTGATGGCTGTGTCGAAACCCTCTTTGCGATGCGCCACAATTTTCAGTTGCATCGAACCGTTGCGCACCAACGGCACTTTTGGCTCCACGATCTCCAACCGAAACGGCAGTTCATCGACTACCGCAATCGCCAATTTGTCCACGTCGCGCCATGAATACAAAGATTGTCCGGGCGCGGCGATGACGAAGTCGGCACGGTTGTAATATCCACCGTTGATGTTTTGTTTTTCATCCGCGTGCCGGGCGCGGAAATCAACGAGCATACCTCCTAAAGGAGCATCGGCGGCCGCTTCAAACACCACCGGCATCGTGTTCTGGTTGCCGGCCATCGGCTCACTGATCATTGTAATCCCCGGAGGCAATTCCTTGGGTTCCAAAATCAGGTCGCCGCCGAAATTGGCCCGACTGGCGGAGATCAGCGTGCCGAACCGGTTTCCCCGAGCGACGAAAATTGACTGGCGGTACTGTGAATATCTTGCGACACGCGGAATGCCCAGCTTCAATGACGGTCTGACTCCGGAAAACTCAATGCGGTACACGTAGTCGACGCCACCTTTGCCGAGGTGGTCCGTGACGCGCACGATATATTCCCCGTCTGCGGGGACTTTAAATCGAATATAACTGTCGGGGCCGCGCGAATCATCGTTGCCGGCGATCCCGCGACCGTCCGCGTAATATAAGTTGACGACCGGATCCAGCGGTGTCCGCAAGCGACGAGCGTAGCACTCCACCTCAAAGACTTGTCCCTTTTTCGCAGCGAATTTGAAGCAGTCGACATCGCCCGGTTCGGAAATAATTCCGTTAAACGCCAGCGGTAATTCTGCGGGGGTCGCTTTGCTGAAGTCGTTGTTCGGCTCAACTTCTAAAGCGTTGCCCTGCTCTGACAACCGAAACGGATTCCCCGAGGGGGCGCTGCTGCCATCAGCGGTGGCGAACACCGAGTAGTCTGGAATAATCTCTGCCGGTAGCGGCAGTTTTGCGGCGATTTCTCCGCTCGCATCTCCGAGAAACCGTACATCAGTTTCTTCACCGATTTTACCCCCTGCCGGATAAACTGCGGTGGGGCGGGGGAACGTGCCGATGTGCGCACAGTAACGGCACTTTCCACTACCGCCGTATGCACTTTCGCGGATCTCGATAATGTATTGTCCGTCTTCGGGTGCGATCACTGAGACAGCTGCGTCCTGCTTAACCAACGGTGTGTCGTCGGCTGAAGCCAGTTCAAATCGTTTGGCGTCCAGGATCGCCAAATAGGGATCGAACATCGTTTCGCCCAACCGCATACCTTCAATTTCCGCCGCGATGCGTTGTCCTTTTTTGGCTTCGACAATGTAGTAGTCGACGTCTTCATTCGTGACCACGCCATGCACGGTGACATTCAGGTCGATTTTTTGGGGTTGCGCAAAATCATTGTTCGGCTCGGCTTCGTTGACGATCGGTAAGGCACCGACGTAAAACACGCGGAATTCGGAAATCCCGGATTTTGTGCGAACCTGAGCGACATGTTCACCGAGTCGGCAATCAGAGGCGATTTTGACAGTTGCTTTGGCGACGTTGGCCCCATCGGCCTCGATTTTGGTCACTTCAAACCCGGGAGAATAAAAGAAAATCTCCTCGGCATCGGCCATGCGGGCCCCGCTGAAAGTGATGACGCTTTCCGTACCCCGCTGCACGCCGCGCGGAAGAATAATGCTCAGCGCAGGGGAAGCGGCCGTTGCCGATGCAGCCCAAAACGTGCTTGCAGCCAACAGCGTGCAGACACAAACACCCAGAGAAAATCGTCGCAACATGACAAACCTCTATGTTTCCATCACGAAAATCGGCGGTGCCGTTTCGAAAAACATTGATTTCACCAAAACAGTGAGCGAACGCGATCCTCGCCGCACGGCCTAAGCCAATAGATCTTTGCGGACCTTGCCGCCATTGACGATCTCGATGGGACGATCGCCGGGCGCCATCAATTCTTTGTCGGCGACGATTCCCAAACACTTGTAGATCGTGGTGGCCCAATCCTCGACGGTCAACGGATCCTGGTCCGGTTCGCTCGCGGTGGCATCGGACGTTCCGTAAGTGATGCCCCCCTTGATCCCGCCTCCGGCCATGACGACGCTGAATACCTTGGGCCAGTGGTCGCGACCGGCAGTGCCGTTGATTTTCGGCGTGCGGCCGAATTCACTCGCAATGCAAACCAGTGTGTCCTTCAGCGTACCACGACGATCCAAATCGCGGATCAGTGCGGCATAGGCCTGATCGAATGCCGGAAGCTGCCCTCGAATTCCGCCGTTGATGTTGTCGTGCATGTCCCAACTGCCGTAGGTCATCGTAACAAACCGCGAACCCGCTTCGCACAACCGGCGAGCCAACAACATGCGGGCTCCGGCGGCATTGCGGCCGTACTCATCGCGAATCGCGTCCGGTTCGGCATTGATATTGAATGCTTCCCGCGCTTTTTCAGAACTGACCAGCGAATACGCCCGTTGGTAGAAGCTATCGACAGCATCCAACGAGTCCGCTTTTTCCTTGGAAACAAAATGATCATTCACCGCGGACAACACCGTGCGTCGACGGGTGAATCGCGTGTCATCAACCCCGCCTGGCAGCTTGAGGTCCTTCACCGTAAAGCCTTTGGCTGCGGGGTCCGAGCCGAGACTGAAAGCGGCATACGACGAACTCAGATAGCCGGTGCCGGCAAATTCGTTCGGCTGATTTGGAATACACACGTATTGGGGCAGATTGTTCTTCGAGGGAAACTCATGCGTCACCACGCTTCCCATGCTGGGAAAGGACAACGCCGGACTAGGCCGGTACCCGGTGAACATGTTGTGTGTGCCCCGCTCGTGGGCCGCCTCGCCGTGCGTCATCGATCGACAAATCGCCAGTTTGTCCGTGACCTGTGCGGTCTGCTTAAGGATTTCATTCAAGCGGGTTCCCGGAACATTCGTTTCGATCGAATTCATCGGCCCGCGATATTCGATCGGCGCGTATGGCTTGGGGTCGAATGTTTCTTGGTGAGCCATGCCGCCGGGCATGAAGATGAAGATCACGGATTTCGCCGTGCCTTCGGTACTCTCATAGGCTTTCAAGTCAGCGCGGGCTTGCTGCATTTGCAAAAACTGCGGCAACGTCAGCCCCAAACCGCCTAAAAATCCAACATGCAAAAAATCACGGCGCGAGGGTAGAAAGTGCATGAGAGTGCCTCCTTGGAAGGATCTTCCCGTTAAAAAAACTCATCCAACAACTCCGGTCACCCGGGGACGCAGCCGTTGTGACGATATTTTGGCAAATGGTGCGAACGCAGTGAACATTCCGGCTGGAATTGGACTCACTTCGATGGTTGCAACAGGAATGGAATCGTGTCATTCACAATTCAATAGGTGGGGCCGTGGGTAGGCGTTTAGGTAGGATACTGGTTTGGCTCGGCCCGCGAGGAGGGTTGTCAATCAGGGGCAACGATGGCACCCATCAACAATCGTTTGTCTGCCTGTATAATATGACAACAACTCGTGATGAATGTCAAGCAGATCTTCGCCCAATTCCACATCCCTGCCCAAAACGTTTTCTCAAATCAGAACATCGAAACCGCCTAAGTAGACTTGACCGTCCGCACCGAAAGTGACCTCCCCAAAACCCGCGAAACCCTCATAATCGTTCGATCAGTTTGCGGCGGATAATCTCAGATGAACCCGCATGATACGTTGCACAAAGCCGACCCGGTCATTGACTCGCAATTTTTGAAAGAGGCGGTCGATGTAGACGCGGATTGTTCCCGGACTAACTGGCTGGCCGTCCTTCTTATGCAATTGGCGGGCGATGTTGGCACGCGTCTGTCCTTCAAAGATCAGGATCGCCACGCAGAGTTCGCGGGTGGAAAGATCGAGCGCGATGCCGATCGAAATCCACTCCTCGGAAGTCAGCAAATCCTCAGCCGGATCCGCCGGTGAAAGCAGGTCCTCTTTGGACCACAGCGCCGCCCGTCGCTGTAGGCGTTCGGAGTCCTCACCCGCGCTTTTGGACTTTGATTTGCGTTTCTTTGCCATCCCGTCCATTCCTCGCTCAATCGTGTTGCATAAAATGTCTCTCTACGATTCTAGCCGGTAACGGCGGCCATCGCCAAGAATAAAGCGGGTCCAGGCCGCTGGACTGCGCCGCACCCTTGACCATCGTCCCCGAACCGCTCAACATGATCATTCGCATCGTTTGGTTTAGAAAAATGACCAATCGCATGACCGCCTTCACCCAATCGTCCATTTTTTTCGTGTGAGGTTCGACCACCATGTCGACAAAAACAATCTCCTTTTGCACTTTGCTGCTGTTTGTCTGCGGCGCACTTTTTCCCGTCGGCTGTACTGTCTCCAGCGATGAAGACCCAGCCCCAGAGGCAGAAGTTGCCGCTCCCGCTAACGAAGAAATCACGGACACTGAAGTCGTCACAGACGAAGTCCCCTCGGACAATGATACCTCAGTCAGCAACCAAGAGGAATTGGCCAAAGCCCTAGATGAAACGGAAACCGAATTGGCCATCGAGGCGGAAGCGGTCGCAGCAGCGGGAGCCCTCGATGCCAACCACCTTCACTTAGAATGGATTCACGATGCCAACGTCGATGGACCGGCCACGTATGAGCATCATCACGAATATTTGGCGAAGTCCAAAAACATGGCGAGGTTGATTCTGACCAACAACGGACAAACGGCGTTGCCGGCAAACGGCTGGGCGATCTACTTTCGCATCGGCCCCTTTATGTATCTCGACGAAGAAGCCTTCGCCAAGGCCAACGAAACCGTCAAAGCCAGCTTCACCGGGATCCAGGGCCGCTACAAAATCGAACCGGCCGATGGCTTTAAACCGCTGAAAACCGACGAGTCCTTGACGATCCCGATTGTTGGCATGCGCCAAATCATGCTCAACAGCGATCCGCCGGTCGGATTCTATTTGGTCAGCATCGACGAGGACGGGAACGAGGCATTGGTCGGCGACATCGCGATCGAATACGGGCCGATCAAGGGATTCACTCCCTCGCCGGAACCGATTGGAGCCCGCGCGGACGCCAAATCCCGGTATGCCCGCCATGCACAATACAACGGCGAAAGCGAACCACAAGTCGCGCTGCCGGCGCCGCGGAACGTTGACCTCGATGATTCACAAAAAATCGACCTCGCCCAATTGGCAGCCGTCAAATCGTCGGACGATTTAAAATTCGAAAACGACGCGCTGACCACGCTGCTCGACAAACATCGGCAGGCCAACGAATCCGACGATGCCGTTGCCGTCAGCCTGTCCATCGATCCCGAGTTAGCGAATGAACAATACAAACTAAGCGTTGGCGACGAGGGTGTCACACTCAGCGGCGGATCGGCCGCCGGGGTGTTTTACGGAATCCAAACGCTTGATCAATTACTCGACCGTTTCGGCGACCATCTGCCTTACCTCACGATCGATGATCAACCGCAGTTTTCCTACCGCGGCTTGATGGTCGATATTTGCCGCCATTTCTTCGGGCCGGAGACATTGAAAAAAGTCATCGACCAAATGGCGCATTACAAAATGAATGTGCTGCAATTACGCCTCAACGAGGACGAAGCCTGGCGTATCGAAATTCCCAGCTTGCCGGAACTGACCGACATCGGTTCCAAGCGAGGCCACGTGACACATGACGCAGACGGAAAAGTCGTGCAATTGCCCGTCGTTTTAAACGACGGCGGCACCGGTCCTTCGGGTTACCTCAGCCGGGAAGACTACATCGACCTACTGAAATACGCCAAAGCGCGGCATATCGAAGTCATTCCCGAAATCGCCGTCCCCGGTCATGCGCGATCCGCCATCCAGGCGCTGCTCGACAAACCGGGATACTTAATGATCGATCCGGATGACAAGTCCGAGCACCTCAGCCCGCAGGGATTTGACGACAACATTCTCAATCCAGCGATGGAAGGCGTGTACCCCTTCTTGGAAGAAGTCTTCACCGCCGTTAACGAGATGCACGATGCGGCCGGTGTTCCGTTGGCTCACGTTCATATCGGCGGTGATGAAGCGCCCGAAGAAGCCTGGACGCTTTCACCGGCCATAGCTGCCATGGGATACGAAAACGTTGACCCCAAGGTGGATCCGGAAAAATCGATCGCCGTTCATCGAAAAATCCGCGATGACTTCTCGCAAAAATTGTACGAGATCATCGACAAAACTTCGTCGGGAACCGTGCACGTTGGCTCTTGGCATGAAAACGCACCGTTTGTCACCGCTCGGATGGCCGACGGGAAAGCCTATATCACTGAATGGGACTTCGACGGTGACGCGACTTACGCGCGACTCAAAACCGGACAGCCAACGGTGCTCTGCAATCCCCGCCAAAGTTATTTTGACATGGCCTACGAAAACAATCCCACCGAGCGGGGGCACTTCTGGTCCGGGTTTACGGATACCAAGGAAGTCTACGAATTCCGCCCGCTGGCACTTACCGATGAGCCGTTGCCGGAGAAAGAACGCGACTTGATCCAAGGAATTCAGTCCCAACTCTGGACCGAGACGATCAATACACCAGAGATGCTTGAGTGGTACATGCTCCCCCGACTGTTGCCGTTTGCCGAGCGGGCTTGGAATCCTGATGTTAGCGCCGAGGACATTGCCGCCCAATGGCCGGGGTTTGCCGCATATGTGGGCAAATATGCGTTGCCCCGCTTGGAACGTGAAGGGGTCCATTTCCGGATCCCCAAGCCCGGCGCGATCGAAGAGGATGGAAAACTCATTGCCATCGTCCCCTATCCGGGACTGGCGATTCACTATACGACCGATGGCAGTGAGCCGGTTGTCGAATCACCGCTCTACGATCCGCAAAATCCCCCGGCATATGACGCGAAGGTGAAACTTCGCGCATTCACTGCCGACGGACGCGGCAGTTCGACCGTGCCGGTCGAAGAGTAGCCGATTCGTCCACTTACCAGCCATGGCGGTGATTAACCCGCGCGCAAAAAAACAGAGAGCAGCGGAACGGGCCGTTGCTCTCTGTTTCGTTTTGACATCACTGTCAGGACAAGTCGCCAATCTGATGCGGACGAATTAGCGACTTAACTAGCGTGTCCAAGTAAAGCCGGCGACAAATCCACCGATGTGCCAATTGTCGCGTTTCGTTTGAATGCGCGGCAATGGAGAATCGTATTGGACGGACTGCATCGCTCCGGCGATCCGCCAGGCTTGCGTGTAGGTGTAACCGAATCGGAACTTGGATTCCCGGAAGCCGGGCAGTTTTTTAATAACCGGCAGGGCCTGCATGATCGCCCAGTCGGTCATGATTGAGGTTTCCAATAACGGTGCCCAAGTAGTCGACCTCTCTTGCAAGCGAGCATAGTTGAGATCACCGGCACGGACAGGTAGGGCATCGATATTTGTCCGAATACCATAGTTGTCCACGGCCAGATGCCGGCTTTCGAAGTTGGCCGTAATGGCTCCCTTGACCTCAGCGGTTAATTTGAGGAAATCACCGCCGGTCGACCATCGCAGACCAGCTTGTGGACCTACCAAGTTGCTTTGCAGTTTGCTGGACAGATGCATTGTATACGGATCGACGATGAATGCTCGGCCAATGTTGCCCACGATTGGTGCAGTTAAGCCGCTGTCAGTGGCTTCGATTCCGAATCGTTCAGAGATCGCCAAATACGTCACACCGAAAATGGCCGACAGCTGTCCGAGCGATTCGCTTCCCCCCACCGGTGTGGTTAGGAAGTTGGCTTGAGCCCCCCAGGAGTTGCTCTCGAAGGTCATATTGAAGGAATCGGAAAAAACCAACCTGCCAGAATCTGGAAAGAGGTCGATAAAGTTGCCGTTGGCCGTAATGAAGTCGCCGCTGTCCTCGCCTACGCTCGCCGTGACGTCAAACGAGCGGTCGATCGTGCCGAACGGCGCCTGAAAGACCTGTCGGCTGTCACCCGTAAGTTTGGCCGCATAGAAGCCGGTGACTTCGAAGCGGCTGTCGTCAGCAAAAATCGCACCGTAACGGCCGATCACTCCCGGCCGCGATTCTGCGCTACCAAGATCGCTGGAGTAATGCGGAGCGTAGATCGCTTGCTTCGATGAGATGTCTTCGGGAACGCCCACAAACCTACGTCCCAGCGGAGCGTACGCCGTGTGATCGTTTTGTGATGGAATTCCAATGATTCCTTCTTGCTGACCGCTCTTGGGCCGCTTCGGCGTGGCGTTGAAATAATCCAAGCCGAAAAAGTGTTCAGTCTGGCGACGGTTTGTGCGGCGGTACCACAAACCTTCGTCGTAATAAGTTTGATCAAACGAGTTGTCAAACGGTGAGACTTCGGGCCAAGGTTGGACCGGGTCTGAGCCGTACCCGTTAGAGTAGCCGGTGAATTGCCCGGCTCCCATTGGCGTTCCCATTTGGGTCGTGTCAACGGTGCCGATTCCGGCTTGTGGTTGATTGACGCCGGATTGATCCGTGACGTCGACGGGGTAGTCTTGAGCGTGGGCTGTGGCAACGCACGCCGCGTTCACCAATAACGCCATTACCCATTTTGACCAGTGTTGCATCCGCATCAGATTTATCCTTACTTAAACGCATGGTCTGCATTCAAGAACAACGCCAGCCCCCCCCATGATTTGGCGACAAGCGTACGACAATTTCGTCCTGCGAGTTGTATCGGTCAGGGAAGTTGGCATTCTGTAGCGATTGTCCGGGAATTATCCATTCTCGGCCTTGTCGCAGCTGTAGTGATGCGGGCGGTCGAAACAAACATCGCAAATGAAACGATGACGATGCCGGTCCATCTCAATCAGTCGTCGCCCGTGCTAAGTCGAAAAGCTGGATCGAGTTGCGCGTTCAATCCATCGTTCATGCAACAAACAAAGCAGCACGGCCAGCAATACCCTCACAGTGGAGACTTGACGCGGACCGGGAATTGAGATCAGCGAGAAACATCCCACAGCTTTTTCAAATACACGATCTCAATTCGTTTTGAGTGCGCGAACAGCCCCAAATGCTCACCGCCCCCGCCCACTCAAAAAAAGCTCGAGACTGTGGACCGTCGGCACGTCCGTTCCTGTCGACTGCCCGCTGATTCACAACACCGGACCAATACTCCAAGGGCAAAACTCTTCGTCGCCAATGCCCTGCGCCTCGCTCTTGGTCTTCTCGCCGCTGGCAGTCGCCACAATCATCTCGAAAATCTCCGTCCCCACATCTTCGACTGTGGCGCCGTCGAGGATCTTACCGGCGTTGATGTCCATGTCGTCGACCATCCGCTCATACATGGGAGTGTTTGTTGCGACTTTGATGGAGGGAACCGGCTTGCAGCCGAAGCAACTTCCGCGGCCGGTCGTAAACACCACTACATTAGCGCCGCCGGCCACCATGCCGGTCACCGAAGCGGGGTCATAGCCGGGGGAATCCATAAACACAAAGCCCTTTTCCGTCACCGGTTCGGCATACTGATATACCGCTTTGAGAGCCGTGCGGCCCCCTTTGGCGATCGCTCCCAACGACTTTTCATAAATCGTGGTCAGCCCCCCCTTTTTATTGCCGGGCGAAGGATTATTGTTGATCTCCACGCCGAACTTCGCTGTGTATTCTTCCCACCAACGGACGCGTGCGACTAGCTTTTCACCGATTTCCGAAGTTGCCGCCCGCCGTGTCAGCGTGTGTTCCCCACCGCAAATCTCCGGCGTTTCCGCCAAGATCGACGTGCCACCGTGAGCAATCAACAAGTCACTGGCAATTCCCAAAGCCGGGTTGGCGGTCACGCCGCTATTGCCGTCGCTGCCGCCGCATTCGCAGCCCAATATCAACTCCGAGACCGGAATCGGCTCGCGACGGACTTTGTTCGCCTCAGGGAGTAACTCTTTTAAGACTTCGACGGTCCGCTCCACCGTTTTGCGGACGCCTCCGACATCTTGAATATTCAAGATCAACGGCAACTCTTCCGGTTGTTGGCCGGGAACCTGCAATTGCACCAACCCAGTTTTTTCTGCCAAAAACGAACCCGGTCCCGTTTCACAACCGAGTCCCACGATGACATAAGCCCCGATGTTGGGATGCTTGGCGAAACCCGACAAAACGCGGTTGAGTTGATAGTGATCGTCACCGCCATACTGCATCGCGCAGCCCGCTTTGTGCACCAGCGGAATGATGCCGTCAATGTTTTCGTACTGCTCCAACAGCGCGCGGTCGAATTGCGCAGCGGCATATTTCGAGGTGCTGGCCGAACAGTTCACCGTGGAAATGATTCCCACATAGTTTCGCGTGGCGGCGCGGCCATCGGGGCGGCGGTATCCCATAAATGTGCGTCCCGTGATCGACGTTGGATCGGGAGGAATATCGCTAGCATAGGCATAATCCAGTTCCAGCTCGCCGATGACCACGTTGTGAGTATGCACCCAAGTCCCCGCCGGGATATCACGGGATGCAAAACCAATCGTCTGCCCGAATTTCTTGACCGGCCGCCCTTTATCGATGTTAGTGACTGCTACTTTGTGTCCCAAATCGATGGCATCGCGCGTTGTGACTCCATTACCCGCAATCTCCACAGATGTCCCCTCGGGGACTTGTCGCGCTGCAACGGCGATATTGTCGTCGGCATGCAGCGAAATAAACGAGTTGGTCGTTACGGCGGACATCGATCATGGCTCCCTGGGAATCAAAAGTCTGGACGAGGCCAGTATAACGCCACGCCGTTTCTCTCGTCCACGCTACGAATTCTTCCCCGCCACTTGCATCCACGGGGCAGGACAGTTTCAATGAACAACAACTCGCGTAGTACATGCGCCACACCTACCTCCCCCCCCAAAAAAACTTCTCTTTCACACACCCCATAATTTTCCGCGGAGCACGAAACCTATGAAACGCCGCCTGTTGATTCTGCTAACGGCAGCCATTGCCCTGTTACCCGCCACGATGACATTTGCCGCTGAAAAAGAGTTACGGGTAGGAATCATCGGTCTCGACACGTCCCACGTGCTGGCCTTTGCTGGAATGCTTAACTCCAAAGATCCCGGACCGGAATTCGCCAATTGTCGCGTTGTGGCAGCCTACCCAAAGGGTAGCCCTGACATCGAGAGCAGCACGAAGCGCGTTCCGGAATATACCGAAAAAATCAAAGCGATGGGCATCGAGATCGTCGATTCCATTGATGCCTTGCTGGAAAAGGTCGACGTCGTATTGCTCGAAACCAATGATGGACGCCCGCACTACGAACAAGTGCTGCCGGTCCTCAAAGCGGGCAAACCGGTTTTTATCGATAAGCCGATTGCCGGCTCGTTGACCGATGCCGTTGCGATTTTCGAAGCAGCGCGGTACTACGACGTGCCGGTCTTTTCCTCTTCGTCCTTACGATATTCCGCCGGTGCGCAGGCAATTCGCAACGGTGCAATTGGCGAGGTCGTCGGTTGCGACGCCTATAGCCCTTGCTCACTCGAAGCAACGCATCCCGATTTTTATTGGTACGGTATTCACGGTGTGGAAACGCTGTTTACCTGCATGGGCACCGGTTGCAAATCAGTCGTCCGCGTGGGTGCCCCCGACATGGACGTTGCCGTTGGAACTTGGGACGGTGGACGCATCGGCACGTTTCGCGGTATTCGCGGCAAAGGGGGATACGGTGGCACGGCGTTTGGCACGAAAGAAATTCGACCAATCGGCAAATACGACGGCTACAAGCCGTTGCTCGTCGAAATTGTGAAATTCTTTCGCACCGGTAAGGCACCGGTGAGTGCAGCGGAAACGCTCCAAATCTATGCCTTTATGGAAGCAGCCGACGAAAGCAAACGCCAAGGGGGCGTACCTGTCACCCTGGCCAGCGTGATGAAAACCGCCCGCGCCTCAGCCGCTGAAAAAAGCTTGGCAATCCCCAATCAACTGACCGAAGCAGAAAAGGCCGACGGTTGGCGGTTGTTGTTCAATGGCAAAGATCACTCTGGCTGGCACTGCAATAACGGTCAAGAGATTGCCACGCCCGTCGAAGAGGGAAGTCTGGTCCCGTTCAAATCGGGTGGCTATTTGATTATCCATGAAGATCAATTCGGCGACTTCGTGCTGAAGTGCGACGTCAAAATGAGCAGCGCCGATTGCAACTCAGGAATCTTC
>Ga0316204_10007019_pt1 | contig 16830 bp, 18 predicted proteins | sample 6monrhotite_MG_2_FD_205661 | JGI IMG/M metagenome (GOLD analysis project Ga0316204, IMG submission 205661) | Microbial mat bacterial communities from mineral coupon in-situ incubated in ocean water Damariscotta River, Maine, United States -... | ecosystem: Environmental > Aquatic > Marine >... | reverse complement strand
TCAGGCGCTAGGCAAGCTGGTCTTCCTAAACTATCTTGGCTGTTTGCTGATCATCGGTGTCATGTATTCGGCGATGCTGAAATTTATCGGCAAGGTCCCGATCATAGATTTTTTCCGCGGCATAGTGGATGCCATTGCAGTCAGCTTTTCGACGGCTTCGTCCAACGCGACCCTGCCCGTCACTCTTCGCTGCGCCCAACGCAATCTGGGTGTATCGAAAAGCGTATCCAGTTTTGTCATTTCTCTCGGCGCGACCATCAATATGAACGGAACTGCAATGTATCTGGGTCTCGCCACATTATTCGGTGCGCAAATATTCGGCGTCGACCTGACCTGGGGGCAATATTTCCTGATCGCGATATTATCGACACTGGGTGCAATTGGTGCCGCGGGTATACCGGGGGCAGGGTTGATCATGATGGCGCTGGTATTTGGCGCAGTCGGAGTTCCTCTCGAAACCATCGCCTTTGTAGCCGGCGTTGACCGGATCATGGATATGATGCGCACCACCACAAACGTATCGGGCGATGCGGCGGTAGCCGTGACCGTCGCTAGTATGACCGGCGAACTCGACAAAGAAGAATTGATCAGCGCGGATGATGTTTAGGGTTGGTATATTCTATCGCTAAGCCCTGTTTCGCAGAAATTCACTTTGGAAATAGTGATGCAGCTCGACCTATCGCTATGCTTTAAGTTGAATAGAGCCAAGACTGGCAATTTCCGATATTTGCCCAAACAGGTGGCCCCAAGGTAATCAAGACTTCCTCATGTCCGGTTTGATTCACGAATCCAAAGATAGTTCATGTATCATCTGCTTGATCAACATTTTTCCTTTGGAAGTTAAATCCAGAACGGCATCATGTGAGAGATACCTTAGCTTCAGCAGTTCAACATCAGCCAGCATCTGGGCATATCTGGAAATAATCGACTTGGGTAAATCGAATCTGTCGGCAACATCACTAGCCCAAATCATTTCACCGTCCGGTTCTTGAAGATGCAAAAACAAGAGTATGTTTGAAAAAGCCTCTTCGTTGGGAAGTCCAAGATCAATCAAAATCTTTTTCCGGTAGTCCCAAAAAGATAAAATAGATTTGGCTGCGACCTCGTCTTCCGAGCTTAACCCACATTGAGCGTTTATTCCCTTCTCCAGATCGCTTGCCATCTCGATAGTTTTCGCCACCCCTTCCCTGCGCCTTTATTGCAACCGAACGGTCGGTAGGCAACCAGTATTTTGGCAGGAGATTTGCGGGATGATGATTTTGAGACTAACAACCACTCTATGTTAACCAGAATCGCAATTTTGGATTGTACGGAGGAGATCATTAGGTCAGAGGGCCTGAGTGCGCTCAGTATATCCAGGATATCGCGTATCGTTGGAATACAAAAATCGAGCCTTTTCCATCATTCCGAATCCAAGTCCAATCTGTTGAACGTGGTTTTTGAGAGATATTCAGAAAGATTCTATGAAACCTTGAACGAAATTTCTCAGACGGATTTAACGGCTGCCCAAAAGCTGGAACGTTATTTTGAAGAGTCGAGGCGGGTCATCGTTGGTGAAAACTCGATCTGCCTGTCAATTGTTCTGTGCGCTGCCAAAGGAACAATAAATGACAAAATCAGGCAAATGCTGATCGAGTTCCAAGACTATAATATCGAATGGCTCGAAACAGTCTTTCGCCTGGGAAACCGGGATGGATCGTTGCGGATAGTGCAAGATCCTCGAAGCGAAGCGTTTGCCACTTTGGCAGCAATTGATGGAGCTCAAATTCTATCCCAATCATATAATCAACTATCCTATTTCGACACAATTGTTGAAAAATTGAGAATACAAAAAGCACCGTGACAATCTAGGGCCTGATCTCGATCTCGGCGCCATCCGGCACTACATCCCAAATCTGCCTGATCTCGGCATTGCTTAGCGCGATACAGCCGTCGGTCCAATCTCGTGCGATTGGTGCGCCTGAATATCCGTTGGGTTGGCCATGCAAAAAAATATCTCCACCCGCTGATTTGCCACGGGCTTCGGCATAAGCCCGGTCTGCCTGGTTGGGATAGGATATCCGCAGGCTGAGATGGTAGCTACTGCCCGGATTGCGACCATCGATGGTGTAGGTGCCCTCGGGCGTGCGTTCGTCACCCTCGAAGCGTTTATGACCCATTGGCACATCACCAAAGCGGATATTGGAATAGCGGGCAATCTCATCGCTGCCCTTAAACAGGATCAGTGTGCGATCACTTTTATCAACCATTATTCGATCTGCCTTTACACCCGCCGGAATGGATGGAAGCCTGTATGCCGCTTCTTCAGCATCTCCATCAACCGCCAGTTCAGGCACATCATTTGCCGTCGAGCAACTGGCCAGCGCGAGGGCGGCAAATGATGTGCCTAGCTTAGTCCGCAAAAGGATCCGTCACCAAAATCGTATCTTCGCGTTCCGGAGATGTGGATACCAATGCAACCGGGCATTGAATCAACTCTTCCACGCGTTTGATATATTTTATTGCCTGCGCCGGTAAATCGGCCCAGCTGCGCGCACCTGCGGTAGTTTCATTCCACCCGGGCATGGTTTCGTAGATCGGTGTAACGCCTTCCTGATCCTGATGATGTGGTGGCAGATAATCATAGGTCACGCCATCCAGATCATAACCGATGCAAATTTTCAGTTCCTCAAAACCGTCAAGCACATCCAATTTGGTCAGTGCAATGCCGGATACGCCAGACACAGCCAGAGCCTGTCGAACGAGCACCGCGTCAAACCAGCCACAACGTCTTTGACGACCGGTCACCGTGCCAAATTCATGGCCCCGTTCACCAAGGCGCTGACCAACATCATCATCCAACTCAGTAGGAAATGGTCCCGATCCAACACGGGTCGTATAGGCTTTGGTAATGCCAAGAACATAGCCGGTTCCGTTCGGTCCAACGCCAGATCCGGCGGCCGCCGTGCCTGATATGGTGTTCGAACTGGTGACGAATGGATAGGTGCCGTGATCGACGTCGAGCAATACGCCCTGTGCGCCTTCGAACAATATCCGGTCGCCACGCTTCCGCGCTTCGTTCAATCGTTTCCAAACCGGTTGCGCATATTGGAGCACGCTATCGGCAATTTCTTTCAAGTCTTTGAGCAAGCGTTCGCGATCTACCGGCGGCTCACCAAATCCGGCACGTAGCGCGTCATGATGGGCACAAAGCCGGTCGAGTTGCGGCACCAAATCATCCAGATGTGCCAAATCGCAAACCCGGATTGCCCGGCGACCCACTTTATCTTCATAGGCGGGTCCAATGCCGCGCCTCGTTGTACCAATCTTGCCTTTACCGCTGGCATCTTCCCGCATCGCATCCAGATCACGGTGGATTGGGAGGATCAAAGGACAGTTTTCTGCAATGCCAAAATTGTCGGTGTTGATCTTTACACCCTGTCCTTCGAGCTTTTTGATTTCATCACGCAAATGCCAGGGGTCAAGAACCACACCGTTGCCAATGATGGATAATGCGCCGCGTACGATGCCCGAGGGTAACAGAGACAATTTATAGACTTCATCACCAACAACCAATGTGTGCCCGGCATTGTGGCCACCCTGAAACCGCACAACAACATCCGCGCGCTCCGACAGCCAGTCGACAATTTTGCCTTTGCCCTCATCGCCCCACTGGGCCCCAATTACGGTTACATTTGCCATGGATATACCTTTCCACCCTGCCAGAGTGGATCCGAAACGCCCTTCGACAGGACTCGACGTACGGATGGAATCAAGAGCCGTCTTGGCCCTTTTGCGCTGCGGTCGTTACCGTTTCCGTTTTAGTGCGTCAAGCCATATGCAATCTGCAAAGATCAGAGTTTCTGAATCCCATCGTCTAGCAATATATGTGTGCAGCCCAATGTCCCGGCATCGTCTTTAACCGACAGTGCCGCTACGGTACGCCATCCCTCGCTACGCAGCTTTCGGGCGGCTCCGCTGTCATGGCCAAGTGGAAGAAACAGCTGGTCCTTCGCTTTGGCGCCAAAGCCAGCATCGATCAGCGGATTGGGATAAAGGGAAAAGCCGACAGCCTGTTCTTTCTCTTCGTCCATGTGCGTGATTTCATAGCTTCCACCGCGGCCCAATGCGCCGACAAACCCCTCGGCAAACAGCGTGAAACCAAACCAGTTCTGATATTCGAACCCATGCCGCTCGGTCGGGTCGAGTGTCAGATTGGCTTTGCCTTTGATGCTTGCGGCGATTTCCGCGATACCATCCAGACGGGAGGTCAACAGACCTTCACTGTCAAATACCCGCAATCGAACCATGGCTTGTTCAAACGGCCCGGTTGCTTCAATCAATGGCAAATAGCCGGTAGCACCCATGGCGGCCAATCCGCCTGCATCTTTCATATCCAGTTCAGCGCGGGCTTCTGCAATTTGTGTGTCATTGAGCGGCAGCGGACCCGCGGCCAATATGTCAATCAGGTCGGGCAATGTGAAATCAACTGTGATTCCGTTAACACCAGCCCGCTCAAGCGCTTCGATCGCCACCGAAACAATTTCGCACGCCGCAATGACGGTGTCCGTTCCAATAAGCTCGGCCCCAATTTGCAGCCGGCTGCGTTCTGGCTGCAACTGTCCTGAGCGGAGTTTAAGCACTTGTCCTGAATAGCTGAGTCGCAAGGGCCGTGCCTGCTCTGCCATACTGGTGGCTGCAATGCGTCCCACTTGCATGGTAATGTCCGGTCGCATTGCCAATGTACGTTGGGAGATGGGGTCGACAAAGCGCATCAAGTCACTTTTGGCACCGCCATGCATCCGTGCTGTCAGGCTGTCTTCATATTCTGCCAAAGGTGGTGACACACGCGCATAGCCATGACTTAGCAGTGTATCGAGTACGTCACGTTCCAAACGCGATGCCGCCTCGGCATGGGGCGGCAAAGCGTCATGAAAACCCTCAGGCAGTAAATTGGACGGCTTGTGCATAGTGCCGAACTCCATAGCCCAAGCAAAAGCTCAAGCCATCCTTTTTATTGGATCTTTAGAAACGCAAAGCTTTTACAGTTTTGACACCTTCCAACTGACAAACCGACCAAAGCACAGGCTCTTCTACTGGTGAATCGAGGGAAAGCAGCAAAACCGCTTCACCACCGGGCGTCTCGGAACGACGACCCAGATGGAAGGTTCCGATATTCACGCCGGCTTCACCTAAGGTAGAGCCTACACTGCCAATAAAACCTGGTTGGTCTTCATTGACAATGTAGAGCATATCGCCTTCCAGGTCAGCTTCGACCTTGATGCCAAACATTTCTACCAGACGCGGTCCGGATGATCCGAACAGGGTGCCCGCCACCGACTTTTCTCCCTCATCGGTTGCCACTGAAACACGGATCAGAGTGTGATAATCGCCCTCTCTGTCATGACGAACCTCACGCACATCCAAACCACGTTCTCTGGCAAGATAGGGAGCGTTCACCATATTAACGGCATCGCTATAAGCGGCCATCAGACCGGCCAGAACAGCAGCCGTAATCGGCTTGGGATCAAGTTCGGCAGCCGCGCCTTCAACCTCTACAGAGATTCCTTTAAGCGAACTGCTGGAAAGTTGTCCGATCAGGGAGCCGAGTTGGTTGGCCAATTCCATATAAGGTTTGAGTTTGGGTGCCTGCTCGGCCGACAGGCTAGGCATATTGAGCGCATTCTCTACACCACCATTGACCAGATAATCGGCCATCTGCTCTGCGACCTGAATCGCCACATTGACTTGTGCCTCGCTTGTGGAAGCACCCAGATGTGGAGTGCAAATCAGGTTTGGCGTTCCGAAAAGTGCGTTTTCTTTAGCGGGTTCTTCCGCATAAACGTCTAGCGCCGCACCCGCCACATGACCTGATTCCAACGCCTCTTTCAATGCGACTTCGTCAATCAAACCACCGCGTGCACAGTTGATAATACGTACACCGGGCTTGGTCTTGGCCAAAGCTTCCTTGGATAGGATGTTGCGTGTCTGGTCGGTAAGCGGAGTATGCATGGTGATAAAGTCGGCGCGACCCAGCAGGTCATCCAGTTCGACTTTTTCAATGCCCAGTTCAATCGCTCGATCGGCCGTCAGAAAAGGATCATAGGCGATGACTTTCATCCGGAGGCCAATGGCGCGTTCCGCCACGATCGAGCCGATGTTACCGGCTCCGATCAGACCCAAGGTCTTATTGGTCAGCTCTACGCCCATGAATTTGGATTTTTCCCATTTCCCGGCTTGCGTGGATACGTCTGCAGACGGAAGCTGACGCGCCAGCGCAAACATCATCGCAATGGCATGTTCGGCCGTTGTTATGCTGTTGCCAAATGGCGTGTTCATGACAACGACACCTTTGGTTGATGCCGCCGGGATATCGACATTGTCGACCCCAATGCCTGCACGGCCAACCACTTTCAGGTTGGTTGCCGCTTCCAGAATTTCGGGTGTTACCGTCGTTGATGAACGAATGGCAAGGCCGTCATAGTCACCAATGATCGCCTTCAACTCTTCCGGAGTCTGGCCGGTAATTTCATCTACTTCACATCCACGTTCACGGAAAATTTCCGCAGCACGGGGATTCATTTTGTCGGAAATAAGGACTTTTGGTTTTGTCATTTTCTAATTCCTGTATGTCATGCTCCAAGCACAAAGCGGAGCTCGGGCGGTGTGCACCCAGTATGGAATAGCTCTGGGCTTTTTGCCCGGAGCCGTTTCTTAGGAAAGTTCGGCTTTCACTTCCGCATAGGCCCATTCGATCCAGGGCAGCAGACGCGCGACGTCTTCCTGCTCCACGGTCGAGCCACACCAGATGCGTAGGCTTGGCGGGGCATCACGATAGCCATTGAAATCATAGCCAATGTCCATCTCGTCAAGCATGCCAGCTATTTTCTTGGGTAATGATGCTTTGGCATCGTCATCCAGACTGTCATACCAGTCGCCCTGGAATACCATACAAACGCCGGTATTGGTCTGCTTGGCCGGGTCATCGACCATGTTGCGGATCCATGGCGTCGCTTCGATCCAGTCGAAAACCGTCTGTGCATTGCGATCGGCGCGGGCATGCAATTCCTGCAAACCACCAATTGATTTGGCCCATTCGAGCGCTGCTATATAATCTTCGGTGGCTAAAAGAGACGGTGTGTTGATCGTTGCACCTTCAAAGATGGCACGATTTAGTTTGTCGCCTTTTTTCACACGGAAAATTTTGGGCAATGGCCAATCCGGATTGTGGCTTTCGATCCGTTCAACCGCACGCGGGCTGAGAATGAGCATACCGTGGCCAGCCTCGGAACCCATCACTTTCTGCCAGCTATAGGTCGTGGCATCGAGTTTGTCCCAATCCATAGGCTGGGCGAAAACCGCGCTGGTCGCATCATTGATCGTGACCCCTTCGCGATCCGAAGAAATCCAATCGGTGTTCGGGATTTTTGCGCCAGAAGTCGTGCCGTTCCAGGTAAAGACAATATCATTGCCTGGATCAATCTGGCTGAGATCCGGAATTTCACCATAATCCGCTTCGAGCACGGTTAGATCAGCGGGCTTGAGTTGCTTCACCGCATCCTGAATCCACACATTGCCAAAGCTTTCCCAGGCTGCGACGGTCGCTGGACGAGCGCCCAGCATATTCCACATGGCCAGTTCGACAGCCCCGGTATCGGATGCCGGAACGATGCCGATCAAGTAATCATCGGGAATGCCAAGCAATTCGCGGCTCAAGTCAATCGCATATTTCAAACGACCCTTGCCGACGGCGCTGCGATGCGAGCGACCCATGGCAATGGTGTTGATATTGTCGAGAGACCAGCCGGGATGTTTGGCGGTGGGGCCCGATGAAAAATTCGGGCAATTTGGACGCAACTCGGGTTGCGGATTCGTAGTATCAGTCATTGTAACGCTTCTCCTTACAGAGAGCTCGCGCGGCGTTGGGACCGCGTGGCCCGAAGCGCCTTTGAATGTTGCAACGCAGCAAGTCAAGCAGCGATTTAGTCAATTTTGAAACCATAGTCCGAGCATCGCTCATTGAGCGCAAAAGCCCTGCAGCTTGTCACATTAAGATTTGTTAACCATGGTCTTCAGGCCTGATTTAACCATCCTCTGGCAGAGCTTCTGGCCATGGGACCGATATGGGAAAAGGCGCGCAGACTGCGGGCAACGGTAATTTTGTGCACCGTAACGCTAGCGCTTAGTGCCTGTGGTGGAATGCCGTCCGGTAAAGATCGTTCGACAAGCCGTCCACAAGCATCAGCTGGCATAAGTGGCTTCAATCCCACGCCTTCGGCACGCCAGTGTTTTAGCAAATTGAGCAAGGCAAATATCCGCTTCTCCCCGCTTCCCAACCGCAATTTCAGTGGTGGATGTAGCCAGATTGACAGCATCAAATTGTTGGATGTCGGTGCGGATGTCACCAACCTTGGTCCGGTGCGATGCGAGTTGGCCGCGCATTTTGCTGCCTGGACTGAATATGCGGTGAAACGCGCCGCACGCAAATATCTGGGTAGCGATCTCAAAAGAATCGAAACTATGGGCAGCTATAGCTGCCGCAATATTGCCGGTTCCGGCCGTCTCTCTCAACACGCCCATGCCAATGCGATTGATGTGTCTGCTTTTGTTTTACATGATGGACGGCGCATTACGGTGGAGAGTCACTGGAAAAGTGGTGGCAACAAAAGAAAGTTTTTTGCGGCGATTCATGGTAGCGCATGCAAAAGATTTGGCACGGTTCTGAGCCCTAACTATAACGCCGCGCACTACAACCATTTTCATTTTGACATGAGCGGCAACGGGTTTTGTCGATAGCCTGATCTGTTCATTCGACATGTTCACTGGCATGTCACAAGTCTTTGCTTTAGGGCAAAGCCATGACCAATAAAGATTTACATGATCCCCGCTTCTATCGCGCCAAGCAGGAAGCCGATTTCGCAAAACAGCTCGAAATAAGCACCCCGCAAACCGAAGACCCGGCCTATACTCTGGCCTTTCAGGATACAGATTTCCTGCTCCGGGAAGAACTGCGGCCTGTGCGATTTCAATTGGAATTGCTCAAAACCGAAATGTTGATGGAAGAAGCCAATATTGGCTCGACACTGGTAATGTATGGCTCTGCACGCATTCCCGAACCTTCAAAGGCAAACGCACTGATCGAATCGGCGAATGGGGAGAAAGCTCTCAAGACTGCACAAAGACTGAAAGAAAAAGCCAAATATTATGATCAGGCGCGCGAACTGGCACGGTTGGCCAGTGATTGCGGCCTCGAATCAGAAGGCAAGCGTGACTTTGTTGTCTGTTCGGGCGGCGGGCCTTCCATCATGGAGGCCGCCAATCGTGGTGCAGCGGATGTTGGTAAAGAATCAATTGGACTCAACATCGTTTTACCGCATGAGCAGGCACCAAACGAATATGTCACACCTTCTCTGAGTTTTCAGTTTCACTATTTTGCCCTGCGCAAAATGCACTTTTTGTTGCGTGCGCGGGCCGTGGCAGTTTTCCCGGGTGGCTTTGGTACATTTGACGAATTTTTCGAGTTGTTGACGCTGGTTCAGACGGGCAAGATGGAGCCTTTGCCGATTCTGCTATTCGGCACAGATTTCTGGAACCGGGTGATCGATTTTGAAGCACTCGCGGAAGAAGGTACGATCAGTCACAAAGATCTCGATCTGTTCCAGTTTGTCGAGACTGCCGATCAGGCGTGGAATATCATCCAACGCTTCTACAATTTGGATTGCGGCTAAATCTAAAGCCGGGAGTGTTATTCTTCTGTTGCGGCTACGTCGGCTTCCGCAGTTTCTTCGGCGACTGCATCACCTGATGCTTCGGCCTCTGCTGTCGCTTCAGCTTCCTCAGTCGCTTCTTCAGCGACGTCTTCCGCCGGTACTTCGGGAAGCGGAATGTTGGAACCCTGAGCATTTAGATACACCATCAGGTTGGCGCGATCTTCAGCCTTGCCCAGACCAGCAAAGGTCATTTTGGTGCCATCTGCATAGCGACGCGGGCTTTTCAGCCATGCATCCATATTTTCCCAGGTCCAGTTGCCTTCTTTTGATTTCAGCGCATCTGAATAAGCAAAGCCTGCCACATGCCCATGCGGAGCGCCCATGGAATTCCAGAGATTGGGTCCAATACCAGTCGCGCCGCCCTGATTAACTGTATGACAAGCGGCACATTTGTTGAATACTTTTGCACCAGCGGCAGCATCCGCACTCGCTAGAAGCGCTGCGAGCGGCGGTCCGCTATCGCCACCGCCAGAAGATTCGACGCCTTCAATAACATAGCCCATTGTCTCGGGACGCTCATGTTTGTCTGCGTGAAAATATTTGCCGCTGGCAATGGAAAAACCCAAGGCCGCGATCCCGCCGAACAAGACCCATCCTGCAATTGTGTTATTGTCGCTCATATTCTCTCTTACCCCTGCCGACGCATTGCCCGCCGAAAATTTGTGCTTTCTGTAAAGTGGCCAAAGCCGCAAGGCAAGGCCTCAATTGAAGCAAAATGCGTGTGCTGACTTGCAAATTTTGCACTGGCTCTTCTCCCGGTCCATTTCAGGCTTGCTCCACGACGCCGCGTTGGACTATCGGATTGCCTCGTCAAAGAGAGGCAAAATGGACAGTTTTCCGCAAAATGCGCTGGCAATGGTCGAAAAAATGACCAAGACAGCGGCCGAAGAGCCAGGAAAAGCAATCGCTTTTCAAGGGGCGCCAGGTGCCAACTCGCACCTTGCCGCTGTGCAATATGACCCAGAGTCGCTTCCACTTCCCTGTTTCTCGTTCGAAGATGCTCTGGAATCAGTCAAACTGGGCGTGGCTGGCTCTGCCATCATTCCGATAGAAAATTCATTGCATGGTCGTGTCGCTGACATTCATTTTCTGCTCCCCGAATCGGGCCTGCATATTGTTGCGGAACATTTCATGCCGATTCAACATTGCCTGATGGCCAAATCGGCGGATGTGCAGATCAAAACCGCGATGAGTCACCCACAGGCTTTGGGTCAATGCCGCCACTATCTGCGCGAAAACAATATTATTCCCGTGGCCTACGCTGATACCGCAGCGGCGGCGGCTTATGTTGCAAATAGTGACGACCAAAGCGCCGCTGCCATCGCACCGCCTCTTTCTGCCGAACTTTATGGGTTGGAACCGCTCGCCGATTCCATTCAGGATCGGGCTGACAACATGACCCGATTCGTTCTGCTCGCGCCGCAAGCCACGATACCTGAACCCAACGGCCCCGTGATGACGACCTTTATTTTCGAAGTGAAGAATATTCCTGCAGCGCTTTATAAAGCAATGGGCGGGTTTGCCACCAATGGAGTCAATATGACCAAATTGGAGAGCTATCAGCAAGGCAACAGCTTTTCCGCGACCGAATTTTACGCCGACATCGAGGGTGCACCAGGGGACCCAGCCGTCGATAGAGCGCTCGAAGAACTCTCATTCCATTGCAATTCGGTGCGCGTCTTGGGAACCTATCGGCAGGCGCGACCGCGAACCATCGCATAGCGATGCTGTTCGGATCCAAAGAGAATCGACTTTAACTCAGCGGAACACCCTGCACGGTTATCCGGTTCAGATATCGCCGGTGGCCTTGGTAATCATTCAGCGCATAATGCCAGGTCGAACGATTATCCCACATGGCCAACATGCCTTCTTCCCATTTGTGACGGTAATGAAAACGATCCTGCATGATATGGTCGTAAAGCATCTGCAGCAATTCCGTGCTTTCCTGCTCATCAACATCCAGAATTTTCAGCGTGAAACCGGGATTGACATAAAGCCCTTTTGCGCCAGTTTCCGGATGTTTCAGTACCACCGGATGAATGGCTTCCTGTCCCGCATTTTCGGCGTTTTTATATCGGCCACCGACTTCCTCGCGATACGCACTATCCTTGCCAAAAATATGTGCATTGCCGTGCAACGCTTTCAGGTCAGCTATACGCGCCTTCATCTCGTCATCCAACGCTTCGTAAGCAGCATGCATACCGGCAAATAGCGTGTCTCCCCCTGTCGGCGGAATTTCCAAGGCGTAGAGGATGGATCCCATTGCGGGCACTTCATCATAGCTGTGATCGGTATGCCAGCCGCCGCCGATATTGAGCTTCTGATCCGGTTCTTTCAGCACCTTGGCGATCTTTGGATAACCTTCAACCGGCGTGAAAAAGCGATTGACGTCAATCTCATTCCAACGTTCGGCAAAAGCAATATGGTCTTCCGGAGTCAGATTCTGATCGCGCATAAACAACGCACCATGCTCAAAAAAATTGCTGCGCAGTTCAGCAAACTGATCATCGCTCAAATGCGCGATGTCTACATCCTCGACAACCACACCAACCGCATCGCTCGCTTTACTAATTCGCATTGTAATCCTCCCGCTAATCTCGTTCACTTTTCTTTGCATAATATGTTAGTGGAATATCAGAGACAATTCAAAGGAGAACCCCCCATGACCGATACAAGCATGAACCGCCGTCAGTTGTTGGCTGTTACAGCGGCAACCGGAGCGGCCCTAACAGCTTGCCAGACCTCGGCGGCGGAAAATGGACTACCTGATCTGAAGGGTAAGTCTATATTGATCACGGGCTGTTCTTCGGGCTTCGGTAAAATGGGTGCGTTGCTCTATGCGGAACGCGGCGCAAAGGTTTTTGCAACGATGCGCAGCATGCCACGACCAGAGGCAGATGAGCTGCGCAAGGCGGCCGAAGGTGGTCTCGATATTACTGTGCTCGAGCTGGATGTTCTATCAGATGAGTCGGTAAACAAAGCAGTAGCCGAAGCGGAACGTTTAAATGGTGGTGCGCTAGATGTCGTTATCAACAATGCGGGCATTGGCACCGGCGCACCCGTTGAACTGCAGGATATGGAAGCCATGCAACTTTTGTTTGAAACCAATGTGATGGGTTATCAGCGGGTTGCCCGGGCTGTCCTGCCAAAGATGCGCGCGAAAAAATCGGGAGCGATATTCAATGTTTCGTCGCAACTGGGCCGTGTGATGGTACCGGGGATGGGACTATACAGTTCAACCAAATTCGCAGTTGAATCGATGAGCGAACAGATGGCTTATGAGCTGGTCCCTCACGGCGTTGATGTCACGATTGTCCAACCCGGCGGCTTCCCCACCGATATTTGGAAAAATGGCAATAAACTAAGCGCACCGATGCTCGAACGTGCCGATGAGGAACGCAAGGCAGCTTATCCCGAACTGGTGGCCGGCGCTCTGCGCAATGGCGGCGGATCAACCAATCCTATGGATGTCCCGCGCGCTATTGCAAAGGTCATTGCTATGTCGCCGGGGAAAAGACCGCTGCGCTTGCCGGTTCATCCCAGCCGTATACCACAAACCGCCATCAATGATGTCAGTACCAAAACGCAGCTGGCAATGCTCGGCAATTCCGGCTTTGGTCCCTGGGTAAAAGATGTACTTGAACGAAGCTAAGCAGCTTTTTTGACCAGTAAAATCGGCCAAAGGTAGAAGGCCAAAACAACGATATTCAAAGCGGCATTGGTGGCGTTACCCGTGCCGATGGATGCGCCGCTGTCAATCAAGAACCAGATCAGGAAAGCCAGGATAGTTCCGCGTTTGATCATCGGGTTCTGCTGTTCAATACCGGGCGCTGAAACAAACAGGTAGAAGCCGACTAGGCCGCCAAAAACGCCGCCGGCAACTGCCATCACGAGTTTGGCCTCCTGTGTGGCGACCCCCGCTATCCCGGTTTCTCCAGTGGCAGCGTGTTGCAAGAAGAGGTCATTCAACCCTCCCGGATCATAAACACTGCCCCATGCAAAGACGACAGCAATGAGGAGGGAGAACCATCCAATAATACGCATGGATTTGGCGGCTGTTCGCGGCGTCATCATTTTACTCCTGTTCTTTAAGCGCTGGCAGTGACGGTTTCTTTCACCCACAAGAGAGGCAGCAGATACAGTACCAGGAAGATTGCATTGGATATGGCATTAATCGGTGCTCCACCCGCGACGGAAGCGCCGCTATCAATGACATACCAGATCAAAAGGGCATAAACCGTGGCGCGTGTGATCACCTTGTCTCCGCGCTCGATGGCCGGCGCGGTAATCAGCAACAGCATCACCATGAAACCGGCAAATACACCGCCCGCGATCGCGAAGCCGACTTTCGATTCCGGATTGGCAATGGCGCTCGCGCCTTCCGAACCGGGAATGATAATGGCTAGAAACTGGCCCAGGCTTCCGGTCGGATCATTCATCGCGCCGGTCGCAAAAAGCAACGCCGACAGAAAAGAGGCAATCGCCATGAAGCGCATGAAATTAGCAGCTGTTTTGGGTGACATTTTCAATCTCCATAGTTCAGATATGAACCCTAAAAGCATGTCCGGGTTATCTCAGCAATTACCTGCGGGGTAAGTGCATCACTTGCACAATACTGGCATGACGGGTTAGGACAAGGCCACAGGAGCAGCCGATGCAAACAGAATTTGGCAATATATTAAAGGAATGGCGAAAGGTGCGGCGGTTCAGTCAACTGGATCTCAGCCTGGAGGCAGATCTATCCGCGCGCCATTTGAGTTTCCTCGAATCCGGGCGATCCAATCCCAGTCGCGAGATGGTCCTGCGCTTGTCCGATGCATTACAGCTGCCCAGGCCCGCCGCCAATCAAGCCCTTAACGCCGCAGGTTTCGCGGCGATCTATCCCAGCCTGCCCGACGACGCGCCGGAACTGGCTCCGGTCAATCAAGCGATAGACAAAATGCTGGAAAAACATGATCCGTATCCAGGAATCGCGGTAGATCGATACTGGAACGTGATTAAGTCCAACCAGGGAGCACAAATGTTGCTGGCACTGGCCAATCCCGATGGCACAGCCAATATGATGGACATTTTGATGAACAGCGCCGGGCTCGATCTTATCGAAAACTGGGATGAGGTCGCGATGCTCTCGCTGACACGGTTGCGTACCGAGATACTCGAACTGGGCGGAGATGAGAAACTCTCCTCGTTGATGCAACGCTTGGCCAGTCACGAGCGGGTGAAACAAATCGACATGGCCGCGATCAACCTCAATCAGGCCGTCATCCCGACGATTTTACGGTTTGGAGAATCGCGACTGTCGCTCTTCTCCACGATTTCACAATTTGGCACCGTGCAAGACACGCGCGCTGGAGAAACGCGTATCGAAATGATGTTTCCGATGGATCAGGAAACGGTTCAGTTTTTCGAAAGATAGTGACTGTCATGGCGACCAACATATCTCTAGAATTTGGAGACGAGAGGGAGTGATGGGGTGGGTGTTTTCAATCGAATACTGACCTGCCTTTGTCTGGTTGGGCTGGCAGCCTGTGTACCGACAGTCGAAGCTGTCGGGGAATCATCGAGCATTCCCGATAACAAATCGGTGTCTCATCAAATCAACGCTGAAACCTTGGCGGGATGGAGGAAAGCTGTTCCATCCTGGTATGCGCCGGTTGAACCATTTCGGATCATCGGCGACGAAAAACGGGGCATTTACTATGTCGGCACCGAGGGCCTTGCGATGTACTTCATTCCCACGGATGAAGGGCATATTGTACTGGATGGCGGCATGCCGGACCAAGGCAGCTATGTCGCCGATGCCATCCGGAAACTGGGCTATAATCCAGAAGATATTGCCGTCCTGATCAACAGTCATGCCCATCTCGATCACAGCGGCGGGTTAGCAGAATTACAGGAACTCAGCGGTGCACAACTTATTGCCAGTGAAGGTGATCGCTCAGCACTCGAGGGCGGTTTTTATCTGGGGTCGGAACAGGATGCCAATCTTAATGCACCTCCTGTGCAAGTAGATACCGGTTTTTCCGACGACTTTTCATTTAAACGGGGCGGCGTTGCCATGGCCGCGAAAGTGACACCGGGTCACTCACGCGGCTGTACCAGCTGGACCATGAATATCGAACAGGGCGGCAAAAGCCATGAGGTGCTGTTCTTCTGCTCCGCCACCGTCGCTGCAAATCGCCTGATTGGACCACCGCAATATGAAGGCATTGTAGATGATTATCGCAAGACATTTGCGATGACCAAAGACTGGAATCCGGATGTATTTCTATCCAACCATCCCCAGTTTTTCGGCTTCAAGGCAAAGCGAGAAAAACTGTTGGCCGGTGATCCGTTGGCTTTTTTTGGAAAGGAAGATTTCTCAAAGTTTATAGCAAAAATGGCGGTTGATTTCGAAGTCGGATTGGAGAAACAAACGCTGAAACATAACGCAATCATGAGCGAATAGGAACGGGCAATGGCAGCAGCGAAAGACCTGGCAGAGAAATTCTGGGACATCCAGATTAACGGCAGTCATGCAGAGCTGTTACCGCTATTTGCTGATAATGCCGTGTTTGAAGACCCTGCGATTGGACGGGTTGAGGGCAAACCAGCTATCGCTAAACTGCTGGCGCATCTCGACAAACTATTTGGTGATAATCCACCGGAATTTGAATTGCTGGAAGTAGCCGGTGATGAAACCATCGCCTGGTCACGGTGGATCTGGAAACGACCGCAGGGTGATGTCGAAGGTGTGGGATTGTACAAAGTGCAGGATGGTTTGTTCACTTCCTATCGCGATGTTTTCCAAGTGCCGGAGGAGATTTGAGCGATGAATGCCAAGCAGGCCATCGAAAAATTTTGGTCCATTCAAAACGACCATGATTACACAAAACTCATTCCGCTTTTTGCCGATGATGCAACGTTCGACGATCCTGCTATCGGCCGGGTCGAGGGTAAGGAAAATATCGCGGCTCTGTTTGCACAGTTGACCGAAGAACTCGCCGACAAGAAAATGCACTTTGAAGTGCTGGAAATCGCGGGCGGCGAGACGATTGCCTGGGCGCGCTGGCTGTGGAAGCGGCCCGATGGTGATATTGAA
>Ga0316204_10007018_pt1 | contig 16830 bp, 13 predicted proteins | sample 6monrhotite_MG_2_FD_205661 | JGI IMG/M metagenome (GOLD analysis project Ga0316204, IMG submission 205661) | Microbial mat bacterial communities from mineral coupon in-situ incubated in ocean water Damariscotta River, Maine, United States -... | ecosystem: Environmental > Aquatic > Marine >... | reverse complement strand
TGAATGTTATTTCTCTGGCTGGGTTGGCATTTGCGACCGGCATGGTGCTGGACGCAGCAATTGTTGTCCTTGAAAATATAGTACGTCTGCGAGAGCGTGGGGAAAAAGCGGATATGGCGTCGCTGCTAGGGTCCAGTCAGGTTTGGGGCGCACTTTTGGCGTCTACTGCGACAACGGTTGCTATTTTTGTGCCGATCCTTTTTCTTAAAGATGTTGAAGGGCAGCTCTTTGCTGACCTTGCTCTTACAATTGCAATTGGCGTGGCTTTCTCCTTGATTGTTGCCGTTACTGTGCTGCCTGTAGCGGCCAAGCACTGGCTTAAGAAAATGCCGGAAAACAAAGGGGCAGGACTTCGTGCCCAGCGGGCAGCCAGCAAGCTAATGACACTTACAGGTACGCCTGCCCGGCGCGGTGCATTGACGGTTGGTCTTATTGCTGGTGCACTTGGTATCAGTTGGGCCTTGATGCCTAATTTAAACTATTTGCCGCCGGTAAAACGTGATGCGGTTGATGCAATGCTTATGCTGCCTGCGGGCACCAATACAGAAACCGTTGACCGGGAAATAGCACAGGTTGTTGTAGAACGGCTTCGGCCTTATATGGACGGCACCAAAGAACCTGCCCTGAAAAACTATTATTTTATGGTTTTCCCCGGCGGGGGCGGTGCAAACCTTGGTGTGCGTGCGAAAGATCAAGGTAAAGTGGAGGAGCTGCAGGAACTGATGCAGAATGAAATTCTGGCAGGTTTTCCTGATGTGCGGTCGTTTGCCTTTCAGGGGAATTTGTTTGGTGGCTTTGGTGGAAATGGCAACGTGCAATTGAACGTGCATTCCCGCGATATGGACGGCCTGCGTGACGTCGCCCGGCAAACGCTTGGGTTTATTCAGGAAGCTCTTCCTGGCGCTCAGGCCCGGATTAATCCTGATCCAAATGTGATTTCACCAGAACTGAAAATTGTACCCAATGATCGTCGTTTGGCTGAGGTGGGTTATAGTCGCGGCGAGATTTCACGGATTATCCGCACGCTCGGCGATGGTTTGTGGCTTGGCGAGCATTTTGACGGCGAAAAACGCGTGGATATGATCCTGAAGTCGCAGGATATGGACAATCCTGAAATGTTGGAAAACACCCCTATTGCCACACCGCGTGGCGGTATTGTGCCGCTGGGTGAACTGGTGAGCATTACCCGCAGCGTGGGCCCGAATTCGGTGCAGCGGGTTGATCGTAGGCGTACCGTCACTTTCAATATTAGCCAGCCCGAAGGTGTTGCGCTGGAAGATATGGTGGCCATTTTGAAGGAAAAGGTTGAGCCGCAGATGAAACCGCTGTTGCCCGCTGGCGCAAGCATTTCATACGGTGGCAGTGCCGATGCTCTGGACAGGGCCATATCATCGCTTGGTATGAATTTCGTCATTGCACTGGGGCTGTTGTTCTTGTTGCTGGCAGCGCTCTTTAAATCGCCAAAGGATGCTCTGTTTGTTGTAGTAACCATCCCGCTTGCGGGCATGGGCGGCGTATTGGCGCTGTGGCTTTTAAACCTCAGCACGTTTGCACCGCTGGATCTCTTAACAATGATTGGTTTCATTATTTTGCTTGGGCTTGTGGTGAATAATGCGATTTTGCTGGTAGCTCAAACCAGGGCCGGTGAAAAAGAAGGTCTGTCCAGAGATGAAGCGATTGAACATTCGCTATCTCTGCGTCTTCGTCCGATTTTCATGAGTACGCTCACCAGCATTGTTGGCATGTTGCCGCTGGTTTTATTTCCTGGTGCAGGTAGCGAAATTTACCGTGGTATGGCGACAACCATCGTTGGGGGTATGGCGGTTTCTACTTTGTTTACCCTGATTTTGTTGCCGTGTTTATTGCGTATGCAAGGAATGCTGTCGTTGGGGTTGGCTGGTCGTCGTCCCAAAATTCAGGCAGCCGAATAATAGAAGCGAGGAATAAAAAAATGGCTAACCTTACAGGATTAAAATCAATCATGCGGGCAGTGTCTGCGATGGCAATTATTGCTGGTGTGGTTACGCCGCTAACGGCACAGCAGCAAGGCGGACAAACACCACCCGCACTTGTTGAAATCGCTGAAGCAACAAGTGAAATGATGGCCCCCCAGGTTTTCATGCCGGGTACGATTGTTAGTTTGAATGATAGCCGAATTTCAGCAGAAATAACGGGCCGTGTTTTGTGGGTTGCCAGTGAAGGCACGCGCATTCAAAAAGGCGATATTATTGCAGAAATTGACGATAGCAATATCAAGCTGGTAGTTGCGCGTAACCGTTCGCAGATTAAACGCCTTGAGGCCCGTATTCGGTATTTAAAAACCGACTTGACCCGAGTTGAGGAATTGGCAGCAGCCAATAACGTAGCGGCAAGCCGATTGGAAGAAGCACAGAGCACGCTTGATATGACCGAGCAAGACCTGCTGCAGGCCCGTATTGCGCTTGAGCAGTCTGAAATAAATATGGCCCGCACCAAAGTGCGTGCGCCGTTTCCGGGGCGAATAGTTGCGCGGTTGGCGCAGGCCGGGGAATATTCTGTGCCCGGCAGGCAATTGGTGCGTCTTGTTGATACCGAGCATTTGGAAGTAAGCGCACAGGCACCAGTGGCTCTTGCGCGTATTCTGCGTGATGACCAGATTGTTAGTTTGCGCCGTGACGGCATTGTGGCTGATGCCAATATCCGTGCGTTGGTGCCTGTAGGTGACAGTGTGAGCCGCACAATGGAAATACGCGTGTCTTTGCCGGGAGGCGCGCGCTATGTGGTAGGCGGTGCGGTGCAAATTGGATTGCCGTCAAGTGCTGCCGAGCAAGTGGTTGCCGTACCGCGTGACGCGCTGGTACTTCGCCGCGAAGGCACGTTTGTTTTTAGGGTGAACGCAGATAATACAGCCGAGCGCTTTCTGGTGCGTACTGGTGCGGCAACAGGTGCCATTGTAGCCATTTCAGGTGGCATCAAGGGCGGTGACCGTGTGATTACACGGGGCGGTGAACGGTTGCGTGCCGGGCAGGTTGTGCAAACTCAAGATACGGCAAAAAGCCGTTAGGGCGGGTAGCAAAGTACGAGTACCTACAAAAAATGGTCCAAAAAGATAAAAACAATGTTGGCGATAAGCCTGCAGACAGCCATACTGCTGCTGCGCCGCCTGGCGAGCGCGGGGCACTTGATGAAGAGGCTCCTCTAACGAAGGCCTTTTTGGCGCAAGCAGGAACTTTGCCGAGTATGGATAGATTCTTTGGCACCAAAGAACGAACTTTCTGGACTTTTCAGGGCCTTGGTTGGCTGGGCTATGCCATAGTTCGCATGTTCGCCCGGATCACAGGAGGTAGTGATTTAGGTACATTCATAAGTGTTATCATCGCCGCAACCATCATTGGCTTAACTATGTCGGTTGGCATGCGCTATTTGTATCGCCGAGTGCTGGAAGTCAGGCTGTCAATCCTGATCGTGCTGGTGATTGTGGTTTGCGGAACTCTTGGTCTGCTTTTTTCAGCTCTCGAATTAAGGCTTGTCACTTTGTTTTTGGGCGGCGCCCCTTTTGTTGGGCTGGAACAATTTACAAACGCAGTTTTTGAAGCGACGGTTCTTTTTGCATGGTCGGCGATCTATTTTGGCTATCATTTTTATACGAACCTTCAAGAACAGAAAGAACAGGTGCTGAAAGCAACGGCAGCGGCGCATCAGGCGCAGTTGAAAATGCTGCGTTATCAGCTTAACCCGCACTTTTTGTTTAATACACTGAATGCAATTTCTACGCTTGTGTTAGAGAAATCCGAAACAGATGCCAACAGGATGCTCACCAAGCTTTCAAGCTTTTTGCGCTATACCTTGGTGAACCAGCCAACCCAGCGTGTGACGCTTGATCAGGAATTACATACACTGGGTCTGTATCTGGATATTGAGAAAGTACGCTTTCAAGACAGGCTGGTGCTGGAATTTGATATTCAGGACACAGCGAAAAGTGCCCTTATTCCCAGTTTGATCCTGCAGCCGCTGGTGGAAAATGCAATTAAATATGCAATAGCGCCAGCAATTGACGGCGGTGTTATTAAGGTAAGTGCCGTGGTTAAAAATGACAGGCTGCATTTGGCCCTTACAGATAGTGGGCCGGGCATTGAAGACCTGAACAATATTGTCAGCCAAACGGGTTCGGGCGTTGGCATTGTAAATACCACAGAACGTCTGGCGCAGATATATGGTGACAGCCACACCATTACATGGCGCAACATGGACCCTTCAGGCTTGGGGATATTTATTGAAATCCCTTGCGAACGCGAAAAACGCTCTTAAACTTTCCGGGAAGAGGAAGAATTCATGGCAAAAATTAGAACATTGCTGGTTGACGACGAGCCGCTTGCTACACGCGGTCTTGCGATTAGACTAAAAGCTTTTGACGATGTTGAAATTATTGGCAACAGCACAAATGGCCGCGATGCAGTTAAGGTGATTAAGGAACAGAAACCGGATCTGGTTTTTTTGGATATTCAAATGCCGGGCTTTGACGGGTTTTCTGTTGTGCGCTCGCTGGTGGGTGAAGTGGAAATACCGCTTGTGGTGTTTGTAACGGCGTTCGACCAATATGCTCTGGAAGCGTTTGAGAGCCACGCGCTTGATTACCTGCTGAAACCGGTAGAAGAAGAGCGTCTTTCTGAGGCAATGGGCCGTGTACGCGACAGCATTGCCCAGCGTATTGCGATAGAACAAAATGCACGGCTTGTTGCCATGATTGAAAATATGGAACAACCTCCTGCAGAAGCGCTTACAGCACTGCTGGAACAACCGCAGGAAATTAAGGAAGACAGGTTCGATCCGCATCTGCGCATTAAAGACCGTGGCCATATCACCATCGTTGATGTGGCAGACGTGGAATATATTGATGCTGCGGGGGACTATATGTGTATCCATGTGGGCGAAAAAACGCATATTCTGCGGGAAACCATGAAAACCATGGAAAAACGCCTAAACCCAAAGATTTTCCAACGGGTACACCGCTCAACAATCGTTAACCTGGACAAGGTCCGCGAGGTGCGCCCTCATTCCAACGGCGAATGCTTCCTAACGCTTGAAGGCGGTACAGAGCTGAAAGTAAGCCGGTCCTACAAAGACGTGGTTGGCCGCTTTTTGTAGAAACTATAGCAGATGTAAGTCTTTTTCATTTCTCAGTTGAGGTTTTATTTAAAATAGAAATTTACTTAGACTGTTATTTAGGCAGGCGTGCACGTATTAGGTATTGGAAAGTAGACCAGTCCTCTATACGTTCCGGAGAGATTTTTTCGACAGGCTTTTCCAGAAGCTTTGCCAATTTTCTTAATGCGTTTCCAGTGTTTCTAGTTTGGAATTTACGGGGTGCAAGCAATTCAATTTCCATACCCAAGTCCAGAAACATTTTGATTATCGAACTTTTTGTGAAAAAGCGCAAATGGGTTCGGTCAAGCAATCCAGAATCTTTATATTCAAATTGCCCATTCACAAGATTGAAAATCATGCTCCAATGCGAAATGTTTGGGATGCAGGCACAGATATAACCTCCGGGCTTAAGGGATTGAATGTGATTTCTAAGGGTTCTCCAAGGATCAATAAAGTGTTCCAATACATCGCCGTAAATAATCAAATCAAATTTGATATCCCTCACATCGGTTTCGCTTAATTTTAGTTCCTCTGCATTGCCGGTAATTACGTGTTCTAAGCGTTTTTTTGCTGCAGTAGCGGCAGATTAGAACAATTCAAATCCAACACAGTTTGCGTCGGGGTTATTGTCTTTATAGGCTTCCAGAAACTTGCCTTCGCCACAGCCGAATTCAATCACCGCATTAGCTGAGGGGCAAATATTAAGAAGTTCGGTATTTATATTGCTATAATAACTAGGTGTGGTGGACATATTTGGCCAATCAAACAGGTTGAGAGGAGTTTATGGTGCCTAAATTAGGCCCATATGTGTTTGGAAAAGCTTATATTATGATGCTGTCATGAAGGCAAATATTCCATCAAGAATCAAATTATCACTTGAAGTTAATGGAGTGGGTATGTTGGTCAGGTTTGTTCTCGCAGTTTTTCGCCTACGAAGCTTTTTAGTGCCTGTATCTCACAGGCCAGGGGGCGGTGTAATAGGTTGATGTGCTCTAAAATATACTCGCTGCGGCTGCTCGTTGTTGCAACAATTGCTCTGTGGGCTTGCTCTCATCATCTTTGGGGAAGAGGTCGTATCAAATTTTTGAATATCGGCAGTCATAATGCCTGATATCCAGCTAATATCATCTTCGATAAGGGCTAGGAGTTGTTTCAAAATTGAACCGGATAGATGAAATTTGGGGCCCTCAAATTGATGGATAATGTCGTAGGCGTCGCGGTGTTGTTGGTCTTTTCAGTAAATGCGGAATATTTTTTATTCAACGATTCCATATAAATTAGACTGGGTCATGTTAGCGCCTTGTTTGATTGGCCCAGATTTCCTTGTGCAAACAGGGGTGTGTTCAACCCTAAAATCTTGAGAAAATTATCAATAACATCGCCATTTGTAAAGCTGTCTTTGGTAAACGGCGAAGCGTAACATTGTCTGTACCAAAGGCCTTGATAAAGGTTTCACTATTTTTGCAGTACTGAGGCACAAGGCGGTTAGTTATACATTTTGTCCAAACACGCACAGTGCTTTACTTCTTCTTGCGTAATGCTTTGCATGAAGCTTGGGTGCAGGCACTTAGGCGATGATGCCTGCCTGATATGATTTTAAAGTCCCTACAGGGTGGGTATATGTTCCATCAACCTTGGTCCCAAGCGCAGGGGCTCAACGCGCACTGCAAGGCCGGTTCTGTCGTCAGTTTCCACAAAAGTGCCGCACACTGTGGCTGGGCCGTCGGCCGGTGAAAAACGGTCTTTGTTCATGCGGGTAAGGAACCTGTGTATGGGTTCGTTTTTGTCCATGCCGATTACGCTGTTATAGTCACCGCACATGCCAGCGTCGGTTTGGTACGCAGTGCCGCCGTCCAGAATTTGGCAATCAGCAGTGGGTACGTGGCTGTGAGTGCCAACAACGAAGCTTACGCGTCCGTCGAGATAGTGCCCCATCGCCATTTTTTCACTGGTAGCTTCGCCGTGAAAATCCACAAGGATTGCATCCACGGTAGCGCCGAGCCGGTATTTTTTTAATACCTCGTCGATTGCTTTGAATGGGCAATCAAGCGCATTCATAAACACCCGGCCCATTGCATTAATTACCAGTATTTTCTTGCCGCGCGGCGCATCATAAACACAAAATCCGCGCCCCGGTGTGCCGTCCGGGTAGTTAACAGGCCGCAAAATACGAGCATCATTATTGATAACACTAAGAATTTCTTTTTGGTCAAACGTATGATTGCCGCCGGAAAGCACATCGGCGCCAGCCTGAATTACCTGCCCTGCAATTTTGCTGGTGGTGCCAAAACCGGAGGCGGCGTTCTCTGCATTCACAACAACAAAATCAAGTTTGAGCTTTTCACGCAAATCGGGCAGGGCATCAATGGCGGCGCTTCGGCCTGTCCGTCCCATTAAGTCGCCTAAAAATAATAATCGCATATGGTGGCCTGTGGTTATGTTATTTGTGGTTATGTTGCCGCGTTGCGCATTTACCGAGGATTTTTCTGGGCAAAATCACCCCTGTTTCGGTGATAACCCCTTGAAGAGGCCAGTCGTGGTTTTCTCTGGGCACATGATCAACGATTTGTGCGGCGTAAGCAAATCCAAAAGCTTTTATTTCGCTATTTTTTGCCAAAGTACGGTCATAAAAGCCGCCGCCCCAGCCAAGGCGGTAGCACTCTTCATCGTATGCGAGCAAAGGAACGATCAGTGCGTTCGGTACCACCTGCGGAGCATCCGGTGGGGGATGCTGTGTGCCAAATGTGCCCGGCTCCAATGGATCGCCTTGCCCCCATAGCCTGAAGCTGAGAGGTTGATCTTTTCCGGTTACCACAGGTAGCGCCGTTTGGTAGCCAGCTTGCGCAAGACTTTGCAGTAAAAACCGGGGGTCAAGCTCGTCGCCCAGCGGCCAGTAAGCCCCAATAACAGCATGCTTTTCAAAACTGGATAGTAGCTTCAGGCCGTGCAAGGCGGCTTTCTCTGCGGCAGCAATTCCGTATAGCTGCGCAGCGCCAGCGCGAATGCGCTTTGCTTCAAGCCGGAGTGATTGTTTACTGTGAATAATGTTCATAAGCTCAAAAACTAAAGGTGCGGGACCACCTCTGCCGCGTTGACGTTTGTATCCTCCGATGCCTGATAAATCAGGTGGGTGCCGTATAGTAAGAACCACGGTTCAAATCAGGGACAGCTCCCTAGGAAGAATTATAGCCCCGGGGATTACTTCATATCTTGCGTACAGCGCAGTACCCGCGACGCCTATTTAAGCGCTTGTGAGCTTTTCTGCAATAGCTTCTACTTCAAAAGCCACTTCATTCAGCACGGCGGCCATATCATCTTCCGTGAGACCACTTAGCATGGCTTCGCTGTTTTTACCGTCCAGGCTGTCATGTAGTTCGTCTGCGATTAGGACTGCGGCCATCAACATCAGGCGCGTTTCACTTACGTGTCCCAGTTGTTTGGCCAGCGCTTTGGTTTTTCCGTCTATGTAAGCTGCCAGCTTTTGCAGGCGTTCTTCATCCCCTTCACCGCAAGCAAGAGGGTAATGTTTATCGTTCACAGTTACTGTTATCTGCGTCATTTAAGCGTCCTCCAGCATTGTTTCCAGCTCAACGATGGTTTTGTCCAGCTCACCTTTTATAGTATTTTTTTCTTGTTCCATTGTGGCAATGATTTGCTTTAAACGTTCATTTTCAGCAGCTATAGCACTGTTTTCTGCATCGTTTGGCGCTGGATCAGGCATTAAGGCATGAGCAGCTATTTGTTCATGCAATTTCAGGTTTTCTTGTTCCAGTGAAGTGAGCCGGCTCATGACGGCTGTTTTTTCCTGTGCGATTGAGGCCGCTGTATCAAGGGCGGTGCGCGAATTTGCAACGCCGTGTGTAAGCGCTGAAAGCGCAGTTTCGAGTCGCGCCCGTGCGGCCTCTAAATCACCCTGTTTGCCACCGTCTGACATGGTGTTGTCCCCTAATCCGTTGCATTAGAAAAAAGTGTATCGAAACTCTCTTTTTTCTGAATTCCTGAGTGAAGATAGGGCGTTTGCTGGACGCCCGTCAATCACTGTGGCAGATGCAAGGTCAAGATTCTTTATAAAAGCATGCAGAAACGAGGTTTCAACGGTTGACTAGAGCGGTCTTCCCCGCCATTTTGACCAAAATTTCCATGCCTGCCGTTCTTTAAGGCCTTAACACAAGTAGATCCCAATGAGCGACATTACGCCTATCAGTGAAACCGACCTTCAGCGCAAGATGGCAAACGCGATCCGCGCCCTCTCCATGGATGCAATACAAAAAGCCAATAGCGGCCATCCGGGCATGCCAATGGGCATGGCTGATGTTGCAACGGTTCTGTTTTCCAAAGCCATGAACTTTGATCCCAAAAATCCGGATTGGCCCAACCGGGACAGGTTTGTTTTGTCAGCTGGGCATGGTTCGATGCTTCTGTATTCGCTCTTGCATCTAACAGGGTATGAAAACCCAACGATTGAAGATCTGAAAAATTTCCGCCAAATGCACAGCCCAACGGCAGGGCATCCGGAATTTGGTGAATGTCCAGGCATTGAAACCACGACTGGCCCGCTGGGCCAAGGGTTGGCTACAGCCGTTGGTATGGCAATCTCTGAGCGTCTTTCAAACGCTGAATACGGCGACGACATTACCAATCATTTCACCTACGTGGTTGCGGGTGATGGCTGCCTGATGGAGGGCATCAGCCAGGAAGCAATATCGTTGGCAGGCCACCTGAAGCTATCGAAAATGGTGGTTTTGTGGGATGATAACTCAATCTCAATCGACGGCGCGACAGACCTCTCAACCAGTGAAGACATGCAAGGCCGCTTTGAAGCTGCCGGTTGGCATGTTCAGGCAGTTGACGGCCACGACGCTGAAGCAGTGGAAGTAGCAATTGGGCTGGCGCAGCAATCTGACCAGCCTTCCATGATCGCCTGCCGCACGATCATTGGTTTTGGTTCACCAAACAAGCAGGGCACCTCAGCAACGCACGGCGCGCCGCTGGGCGACGATGAAATCGCAGCCGCAAGGGAATTCCTTGGCTGGGAGTATGCACCGTTTGAAATTCCTGCTGACGTTATGGATGCATGGCGCGCTGTTGGTGCAAAAGGTGCAAGCCAAAGCAAAGCCTGGAAAGCCAAGTTTGAAACGCTCGATACTTTTGTGAAAGAAGATTTTGAGCGCCGCCTAAATAAAGCCCTGCCTAAAGGTTTTGACGCGGCAATTAATGATTATAAAGCCAAGCTTGCAGCCGACCCTGTGAAGGTAGCAACCCGCAAAGCCAGCCAGATGGCGCTTGAAGTTATCAATGGTATCGTACCCGAAACAATTGGTGGCTCTGCTGATCTAACGGGCTCTAATTTAACCAAAACAAGCCAAACAAGTCCCGTTTCTGCGGACGATTTTTCTGGCCGTTATATGTATTACGGTATTCGCGAATTTGGCATGTGTGCAGCAATGAATGGCATGGCGCTATACAATCAGTATATTCCGTACGGCGGCACCTTCATGGTGTTCACCGATTATGCCCGCCCGGCGATAAGGCTGGCCGCGCTAATGAAGCAGCGCGCTATTTACGTGATGACCCACGACAGCATTGGTTTGGGTGAAGATGGCCCCACGCACCAGCCGGTTGAACATGTTATGAGCCTGCGTGTGATGCCGAATGTGAATGTGTTCCGCCCGTGCGACGCGGTTGAGACACTTGAGTGCTGGGCTCTATCGCTGCAATCCACGTCAACGCCAAGCGTACACTCGCTTACGCGCCAGGGCCTGAAGCAACAGCGTGTGACACACACTACTGAGAACATGTGTGCCAAAGGCGGTTACATTTTGCATGAAGCATCAGAGGGCAAACCCGCTGTGGTGCTTATTGGTACGGGATCAGAAGTTGAAATTGCAGCGGAGGCCCGTGCGACACTAGAGGCATCAGGTGTGCCAACCCGTGTCGTTTCCATGCCTTGCACCGAACTTTTTGATGCGCAGGAGGAAGAGTACCAAGCCATGGTTCTGCCGTCCGGCACTGTAAAAGCATCGATCGAAGCTGGCACCACTTTTGGCTGGGAACGCTATACCGGCATCAAAGGTGTAAACATTGGCATGACCACATTTGGTGCGTCTGCTCCGGCTGATGAACTTTATGAATATTTTGGTATTACAGCGGATGCCCTGGTTGCGGCAGTTCGCGAAAAACTTTGAACAGCACGTAAAAGTGCAAATTGAAATTTCCAGGCACGCTGGTTGCCGAAACTTATACCGGAGGACGAAGTAAATGACAGTTCGCGTTTCAATCAATGGATTTGGTCGCATTGGCCGTAATGTTCTTCGCGCCATTTATGAAAGTGGCCGCACTGATATTAAAGTGGTAGCGATCAACGACCTCGGCGACGTTGAAATGAATGCTTACCTTTTAAAGCGTGACAGCGTGCACGGCCCGTTCGGCGCAGACGTAAGCGTTGACGGCGACTATATTGTTGTAAACGGTGACCGTATCCGCGTAACAGCTATCCGCAACCCCGAAGAACTGCCTTGGGGCGAAGAGAACGTTGATGTAGCAATGGAATGCACCGGTATTTTCACCGCGCGCGAAAAAGCTTCCATGCATCTAACCGCTGGCGCCAAAAAAGTGCTAATTTCCGCACCGGGCGCTGGCGCTGACCGTACCGTTGTTTACGGCGTGAATAGTGATGACCTTACGGCGGATGATGTGATTGTTTCAAACGCATCCTGCACCACCAACTGCCTGTCACCGGTTGCCAAAGTGTTGAATGACCTTATCGGTATTGAGCGCGGTTATATGACCACAATCCATGCTTACACAGGCGATCAGCCGGTGCTGGATACACTGCACAGCGACCCACGCCGCGCACGCGCTGCGGCCATGAGCATGATCCCTACTTCAACAGGGGCTGCCAAAGCTGTTGGCCTTGTGCTGCCGGAACTTGACGGCAAATTGCATGGGTCTGCTATTCGCGTACCTACGCCGAATGTGTCATTGGTTGACCTTAAATTTGATGCAGGCCGTGATACCACGGAAGAAGAAATTAACGGTGCGATCAAAGCTGCGGCTGAAGGCGGGCTGAACGGCATTCTCGGCTACGAAGACATGCCTGCTGTTTCAATCGATTTTAACCACAATGCAAATAGCTCAACATTTGACAGCAGCCAGACCAAAGTGGTTGAAGGCAAATTCGTACGTATCCTAACGTGGTACGATAACGAATGGGGCTTCTCAAACCGTATGTCAGACACCGCCGTTAAAATGGCATCGCTGGGGTAAGGCGCTATACTCGTTTCAAAAGTATTATAGGGCGGCCCCGTCAAGCACAGTGGGGGGCCGCCTTTTTTATTGAGCTCTGTCCTTCCTTCTTAGACCCAGCTTCTGTGTTGCTAGTACCGCAGTATTGTTACGTCAGAACATAAAATTACGATAATCGTAAATATTATTGCGTCGATCTCCTTGCTCATGTAAAATGGACGTAAGGAGAGAGTCTTATGGTAAAAATTATCGGGTCGGTTGGGAAAAACGGCAGGAATAAAATAGAGGATGTGGCACTTACGCAAGCTGCTCTCTCGGAAATTAAAGGAAAAACCGGTAAGGCTTATTGGGCCGGTTCAATAGATGGAAAGGGCTTAAATAGCGATTTTCACAAAAGTATTGCGACCTTCCAAAAGGACCATAAATTCGCAGTTTCGAGTAAAATATCCTTCAACGATAGAACAGCATTAAAAATCAGGCAGAAAACTTCCAAAGAGTTGAAGGATGCTCAAGGCCTTCCTGACGAGCTGATCATTCCATCTCTTGGCTCTAAAATCACTAACGATGCTCGGGCTCGAATTTTTCAGATCGAAAAGAATGCCCCACTTCCCCTAATCATGAACCGACCAAAAACCGCTCAGGAACTACAAAGTATTCTTCTGGGGGTTGGTCAAACCAGTCCTCTTGTTCCAGTGAAAGATGTTGAGTACGCAATAACCATCGGCGGCACGTTCACGGCAAAAATTGTTTTTCATGCCGTTGTGGGCTATGGCGGCATAACGCATTCGGAAGTTAAAGCCGCTTACCTTCGGCTATTGGGAAAAAGATTTCGAGCATCCCAATATTGGACTGGATTTAGCGGTACAACAATTGCGATGAAGAAAAGTTTGCGCGCACTGAGTGGAATTGGAAAGCCGGAAGAACTATTTATAGAAAGTTATCTTAAGGATCGGGGTGTGGAAGCAAAGCCCACACACCCTATTGCGCGCAAGTGTGTGGCAGCTTTGGCAAAGACTGGTCGTAAAGAACGTCTTTCTCTCAAAGAAGTCTCTGAATTGCTCGGCGTCATCAAAATCGCGGAAAGCTCATTTTACCGAAAGATGCGCCACCTGGAGCGCGATAAAGCACAATGTTTGGTCATTAAGGAAGCAACTGAGACTACTGGCGGTATAGAGCTCTTGTCCGGTGAATTATCGGAGCCTCTGCCAGTTGAAATATTTGCCTTTGCCTTTGTAAGCGCCGGATTTAGTGACGAAGGAGAACCGCAATTTAAATTAAGCAAAAAAGGCGCTAGTGCCACTCTTAGCAGAGACGAAAATGGTGATGTTATCATACGGGAAATTGGAATTAGGGCAGGCATCATAGGGGTCAATGTTGACCTTTATAACGATGCTGTTGAATTTAACCTCGGCCCAAAGCCAAAGTTCAAATTTGGCGAGAACGGCTTGGTCACGATCAAAACGCATTTCAGTGCTGCGACGCTAAGAATTATCGGGCGCAACCAGCACGCCTGCAAAAATTAAGAGCCTCTTTGTCGTATATTATCGGCCTCAAGGGATTTAGGTAATTGCCACTGGGCTGAACCTTCTGAAGGTAGCGCGCGGCTATTATCAGGTTGGCCGTCTTGCACAGCTAGGCCGTCAGTTACCTTGCCTTTAAGCTGCTTATATATGCTGGCGTTAGCACCGGAATGCGCGAGCAGCAACAGCAGGGGTAAAAATATTTTTCCAACACCGTCACTGTAGGTAGCTGCTTGAGCAATAGCAGCAACATCCAAATTATATTTCGCCGCAACTTGTTCGTGAATACCAACAGTGGCTGAAAACATTGGCACCTTAATATAGTATTGGCTCCATACCCGACCTTGCAAGACCATGTTCTGGTCGAATTCCGGCACGGGGACGCTAAATATCTGGATGAAGCCAAACACCATGAAAAAAACGATCAGACAGACAAGGAGGACAGCAAGGATACTCAAGGCATATACAAATATATGAACAAGCCAGAGTGCGGGCGCTGCGTCAAAATGTGATCGGAAAAAATCACGTATTCGGGTGTTCTTTGCGCCGACAGAAACTGCAGCCAGGCTGAGCGCCGCGACCGGCACAAATATCCATGCCGCCAGTTGCACGGGAATGGCTATCCAAGTGCCGTATTCGCGCACCATTTCCGGGCCAATTGCTGTTAATCCGAACAGCAAGGAAATGACGACCGAACTTAAAGTTAGGACTCCGAAAAGCTGTACCGCTCTGAAAAGGAAGGTCAATTGTATTTGCGAGGCTAACCGACGTATTTTCTCGCTCGTATTTAAAGGTATTATCCAAAAATAGTGGGCGGTTTTGCTGCCGAACATTCTGGCGCGATGCCACTTGATTGAAGCTACTGAAATTAAAACGGCAAGGACAAAATAATAGGCCAGAGAAGGTGCTGTTATTGCATCAAGGTCAAAGGACAGGCCAAATTCTACATGCCGAGAATAAAAGCTGTCCGCACTTGAGGTTCCCCAAATTGCACCAGCTAGCAATACAAGTGCGGGAAGCCAGAGTATTCTTAACAACCCACTGTTGCCAGCGAACAAGGGTAGAAAAGCATCTTTGATTGTTTTCGAAAAATTCATATTAACCCCCAATTGCGTTTTTTGTACCGTATTTGTTCCGGCGTAACAATCCAAAAATTTATGTATGCAAGTGAGTTGTTCGGACATTGAATGCGCTCAACGCATGGCATAGCGTTTGAGGAATTCTCTCAACGACGATTTTGTTACAAGTCAACGATGGCCGGCGCGCCAATAGTTGGTGCAGATGCGTAAGGGTATAAGTTCTTGTCAGATTGGCCGCATGCAGCGAACTTCACTGTAGAATTTCCACATGCTCTGATCTAAAAGAAGCTGGTGACAGGCTGTGGTAACGGGCGCGGCTCTATTTTTATTTCAGGGAACACACTATGGCCTTCAAACGAATTTCCGACCTTGGTGACCTTACCGGCAAAACTGCGGTGGTGCGGGTGGATATTAATGTGCCTATGGCAGACGGTGAGGTTACAGACGATACCCGCCTCCAGGCTGTGAAGCCCACAGTAGACGCCGTGGCGGCGGCTGGTGGACGCGCTGTGCTGCTTGCACACTTCGGGCGGCCAAAAGGCCGTGTGGTGCCTGAGATGTCTCTGAAGGCTGTTGTGCCTGCGCTGACGCGTGTGCTGGGCCGCAGTGTTGGTTTTGCCGTGATCGGCGATGCGCTGCCTGAAGGCGATGTTATCTTGATGGAAAATACCCGCTTCCATTTGGGCGAAGAAAAAAATGACCCTGCGCTGGCACAGCAATATGCGGCGCTGGGCGATGTTTATATCAATGATGCCTTTTCCTGTGCGCACCGGGCGCATGCTTCCACGGAAGCCATTGCGCACCTGTTGCCGTCTGCTGCCGGGGAAACTATGGCGGCGGAGCTTGAGGCGCTAGAGCAGGCCTTGGGCAATCCTCAAAAGCCTGTTGTCGCGGTCGTTGGCGGCGCAAAGGTTTCATCAAAGCTTACGGTGCTGGAAAATCTGGTTGAAAAGGTAGACCACCTTATTATTGGCGGCGGCATGGCCAATACGTTCCTTTATGCACAGGGGCACAGCGTAGGGGCCAGCTTGTGCGAGAAAGACCTCAAGGATACTGCGCTTGCAATTATGAAAAAGGCAGCAGCAACGGGCTGTGCGGTTCATCTGCCATCTGATGTGGTTGTAGCGCGTGAATTTAAAGCGCACGCACACTCTGAAAATAAAGCCGCTAACGCTGTGCAGAACGGTGAAATGATCCTTGATGCCGGAACGGGCACTGTCGGCGAACTGGCAGCCGTGCTGGAGGCTTCCAAAACCCTTGTATGGAATGGCCCTATGGGTGCCTTTGAAATGGAACCGTTTGATATGGCCACTGTTGCGCTGGCGCAAGCGGCGGCAAAGCTAACAGACGCAGGCGCGCTGCTGTCAGTAGCTGGCGGCGGCGATACGGTGGCGGCGCTGGCACACGCTGGCGTGAAAGGCAGCTTCACCCATGTTTCAACGGCGGGCGGGGCCTTCCTTGAATGGATGGAAGGCAAAACCCTACCGGGTGTTGCTGCGCTGGGCTAGCCTTAAGCGGCCCCACCAATTATATGATGATAATCAGGAGCCTGACCCAAAGGCACCTTGCTTTTTTTTGACGGCTCACCCCTTTTCGAGGTGAGCCGCCTTTCACTGGCTAACTCAACTGGTCTGCCAAGAATTTAGCCATCAATTCCAGTGCATCAACACTAATGGTTTCTTCAATTTCGCCATATTCGCCTACAGCACCTGTATTTGCCGTTTGGAACATATGATTGAGATTGAGGAATATATGGCTTTTCGCCGCCGCCTTGCTATCCGACTTGCTACCGGCTAACGCTTCAATAATACCAGCGACATTCTGTGCGGCGGGCACCTGCACATCTTTTGCGCCGTTCAATA
>Ga0316204_10007017_pt1 | contig 16831 bp, 14 predicted proteins | sample 6monrhotite_MG_2_FD_205661 | JGI IMG/M metagenome (GOLD analysis project Ga0316204, IMG submission 205661) | Microbial mat bacterial communities from mineral coupon in-situ incubated in ocean water Damariscotta River, Maine, United States -... | ecosystem: Environmental > Aquatic > Marine >... | reverse complement strand
GGAGTTACACCTGTTGATGCCCTTAAATTTAAAGATTTAAAAAAATATAAAGACCGACTAACTCAAGCCCAAAAAAATACCGGTGAATCAGATGCGCTAATAGTCATGATGGGGCAAGTAAAAACTGTACCTGTTGTTGCAGCTGCTTTTGAATTTAAATTTATGGGTGGCTCAATGGGCTCAGTTGTTGGCGAACGTTTTGTACGTGCGGTCAATACTGCAATTCAACATCGTATTCCTTTAGTATGTTTTTCTGCCAGTGGTGGAGCGCGTATGCAAGAGGCATTGTTTTCATTAATGCAAATGGCTAAAACAAGTGCTGCTTTAGGACGTTTACGTAAACAAGGTATTCCTTTTATTTCAGTTTTAACCGACCCAACAATGGGTGGCGTATCAGCAAGTTTTGCAATGTTAGGTGATATTCATATCGCCGAACCGAAAGCTTTAATTGGTTTTGCTGGCCCTAAAGTTATCGAGCAAACTGTTCGTGAAACTCTACCAGAAGGTTTTCAACGTAGTGAATTCTTACTTGAGCATGGTGCGATTGATATGATTGTTAACCGTCGTGATATGCGAGATACCATTGCAAGATTATTAACAATGTTAACTAATCAAACTGCAGCTTAAATCTATACACTTTTAAAAAGTTATTCAGTATTGGCCAAATAAATGCGTTTTAACACCCTATTTGGCCAGATAAATGCGCTTTAACACCCTTGAACAATGGCTATCTTGGCAAGAAACTCTTCATAGTTCAGAAATTGAACTCGGTTTAGATCGGGTTCGTAAAGTTTACCAACGATTACATTCCAAACCCTTTGATATTGCCGTAATTAGTGTCGCTGGCACCAACGGAAAAGGTTCTAGTGTTGCTTTATTAGAGTCAATCTATACACAGGCAGGCTATCGTGTCGCGAGTTATACTTCGCCTCATTTAGTTAAATACAACGAGCGCATCCGTATTAATCTTGAATTGATAGACGACATAAGTTTATGTGAAAGCTTTGAGCGAATCGACCAAGCTCGACAACAATGCGATTCAGAAACCCCCGAACCTATTTCTTTAACCTACTTTGAGTTCGGCACCTTAGCTGCCTTAGATATTTTTCATCGAGCGGAATTAGATAACAGCTTAGATATTATCATTCTAGAAGTTGGCCTAGGTGGCCGCTTAGATGTTGTTAATCTTATTGACGCTGATGTTGCGCTTATCACTTCTATTGGGCTCGATCATACTAGTTGGTTAGGGAATACACGCGAAGAAATTGGCTTTGAAAAAGCCGGCATAATGCGAACCGATAAACCGGTTGTCTGTAGTGATAGTGATATGCCAACGAGCATTAAAAAGCATGCTGAGAATATACATGCTCCCCTATATAGTATTGGTGATGATTTTAATTTTAAACAAGGCGAACTCGATTGGCAGTGGGTTGATTCAACTTCCCGTCGAACAGCCTTACCAAGGCCTGCACTCATTGGAACGCATCAATATTTAAATGCATCAGGTGTATTAAAAGTTATTGGATTGTTGTCATCACGATTGCCCGTCACTCAGGCGCATGTTCGGCAAGGCTTAATGGACGTTCGAGTGGATGGACGTTGCCAGATTATACCTGGTGAGCATACATTAATATTGGATGTCGCCCACAACCCCGACAGCGTCGAATGTTTAGCTCAAATTGTTAAAGAAATGATAAAAACAAATCTAACGCAAAATAGAATGACACAAGTGCATGCGCTTGTCGGAATGATGAAAGACAAGGCATTAGTAGAGTCCCTCAGTCCACTCTCTAACGTTGTTAATCATTGGCATATCGTAAAAGCACCCATAGAGCGCGCCGCCGAAACGACTGTTTTAGCTGAAATTATCAAGGATTTCAGCCCCAAAAGTAACACCTCATATGATGATATTTTTGAGGCCTTTACTCAAATGCAATCCAGTGCAAAAAATGGGGATATCTTAGTCGTTTTTGGTTCGTTTTATACAGTAGCAGCTATCTCACCAAGTTGGATTTAACTCTCGTTATCCGTGATAAAGGCCTTTAAAATTACTGAATTTAGCTGCTAGATATTGGTACAATACGCGGATGGCCCAACAGCAACCACCTCATCCAGATATCGAACCTGTGCGAATTAAACAGCGCGTGATAGGTGCGATTGTCTTGGTGTCATTGGGTATCATTTTTATTCCAATGCTATTAAATAGCGAACGATCATTTGACGACGGAATGCCGGTCTTTGGCAGTAATATCCCGAATAAACCCGCTTATATTTCTAAAAAATCCGATAAAACAGCAACGCCATCATCCGGTGCCATTATTATTAAGTCACAAGCCGATTTTGACTCCAGAACAATTGTCGACGAACATACCCCTAAACTAAAAGATGATTCTGTTGCGAGTTTTGCAAAAGTCGACAAAGCTAATAAAGTTACCGAAAAATCCAAAGCGTCAACAAAAAAGAAAATAGTTAAAAAAACAACGATCGCAAAAAAAATCATTACAGCAAAAAAAGTTCCGAGTGCTAAAAAAGCAGCTAAAGCCTGGGCTATACAGGTTGGTAGTTTCTCTGAACGTAAGAATGCCTTTAGTTTAAGAAATAAATTACGAAAAAAACGATTTACAGCCTTTGTTGAATCAGTAAAAACAGCCAAGGGAAATATATATCGTGTTAGGGTTGGCCCGGAAGTAAAACGCACCCAAGCTGAAAAAACACAAAAACGTTTAGTTAAAGAACTTAAAATTAGTGGATTAGTAGTAGCTCATCCTTAAAAGCTATTACTGTTGTTAACCTAGGAAAGTATTACAGTATGATTTGGATAGACTTTGCCATTATCGGTATTATTCTTATTTCAGCCTTTATCAGTCTTATTCGAGGTTTTGTTCGCGAAGCATTATCTTTAGTAGGTTGGGTTGTTTCATTTTGGGTTGCACTTACTTTTGCGGGTGGATTTGCTGAATTGTTCCTACAGTCAATCGACGATAAAACATTTAGAGTTGTTGTTGGTTTTGGTATTTTATTTGTCACAGCACTTATCTTATTTGTAATTGTTAATTATTTTGCCGTTCAACTTGTTCATCGAACAGGTTTATCGGGTACTGACCGATTTATTGGTGTCGTTTTTGGTGTTCTACGTGGAACCTTAATTATTGCTGTACTCGTTATGTTAGCGGGTCTATCAAGTATGCCAAAAGAAGCCTGGTGGACAAAATCACTGTTGTTGCCACAATTTGAAGGTATTGCTTTGTGGTTGGGGCAGTTTTTACCAACCAATATTGGTTCCAGTTTTAAATATTAATAGGTTTTAAGTATTCACCGGCTTTTAAATATATTTTTAATGGTTATACTTTTAGCCATTATTTCTTAATTCTTGCGCTTAGCAGAAAGAGGGTAGTATGTGCGGCATTATTGGCATAGTTTCTAATCAAGAAGTTAATCAGAACTTATATGACGGCCTGACTGTTTTACAACATCGAGGTCAAGATGCAGCCGGTATTGTTACCTGTGAAGATAATCGTCTTTTCATGCGTAAAGCGAATGGTTTAGTGCGTGATGTTTTCCAAACACGCCATATGGTACGTTTGAAAGGTAATATGGGTATTGGGCATGTTCGTTATCCTACTGCCGGCTGTTTCTCTTCAGCAGAAGCTCAACCTTTTTATGTCAATTCACCTTATGGTATTACGCTTGCGCACAATGGTAACTTAACGAATGCGGATAAACTCCGTGGTGACTTATTTAAAGAAGATCGCCGACATATTAATACTGATTCAGATTCAGAAGTTTTACTCAACATTCTTGCGCATGAACTTCAAACCAGTGATGGCTTAGACATAAGCGTTGAAGATGTTTTTAATGCGGTTAAAGGTGTTCATAAACGTTGTAGCGGAGCTTACGCCGTTGTTGCAATGATTACCGGTAAAGGTATTTTAGCCTTTCGTGATCCTCATGGTATTCGGCCACTTGCTTTTGGCGAACGTAAAACTGAATCTGGTAGCGATATTGTTGTTGCATCCGAAAGTGTTGCGATTGACGCATTAGGTTTTGATTTAGTTCGAGACATTGCACCGGGTGAAGCAATCTATATCGATGCCAATGGTAAATACCATACACAACAGTGTGCAAAAGATCCTATTTTAAGTCCATGCATATTCGAGCATGTTTATTTTGCTCGTCCAGATTCAATCATTGATGGTATCTCCGTTTATAAAGCACGACTACGTATGGGTGAATACCTGGCTAAAAAAATCTTAAGAGAAATGCCTGATCATGACATTGATGTGGTGCTCCCCATCCCTGATACGAGTCGTACCTCTGCACTAGAACTTTCCTATGTATTAGGAGTTAAATATAGCGAAGGCTTTATAAAGAATCGTTATATTGGCCGAACCTTTATTATGCCGGGGCAAAAAGAACGTAAAAAATCTGTTCGTCAAAAATTGAATGCTATTGAGTTAGAGTTCCGGGGTAAAAATGTTTTACTCGTCGATGATTCAATCGTACGGGGCACCACCTCAAAACAAATAATCCAAATGGCTCGTGATGCCGGTGCAAAGAAAGTCTATTTTGCATCAGCTGCGCCACCTGTTGTGCATCCGAATGTGTATGGTATTGATATGCCTGCAGCAAAAGAACTCATTGGCTATGGACGTACAGATAAACAAATTGCAGAAGCTATTGGAGCAGATTGGTTAATTTACCAGGACTTAAACGATCTAATCAAAGCCGTTAAACGCAAAGTGACAGATGAAATTACTTTTGATACCTCTGTTTTTAATGGTGAATATGTTACTGGTGATGTTACTGAAGAATACCTTGCTCGTACCGAAGCCAAGCGAAATGATGGGGCGAGGGAAGATCAAGTTAAAGATAATGAAGTAGTCGACATACATAACTCAGACTAAAAAACCATATCTCAGGCAACGAGAGGTTAGATTACTGCGTTAAAAATCAATTCAGAGAATATCATAAGTGCCAGTAATAAAACTGGCACTAAAAAATGCTCATTTACTACGTGTAAATTCCGCTTTCTCATTGCTTTTTGCCTTGTTCTCTAACCTCTCGTTGCCTGAGATAAGGTTTTGTATATTTCTTTCATATCGGCTTAATTTGACATTATAGTGTTTTACGCATATTCTCTAAATTGATATCGAGTATATCAGCGCCGATTTGAAGAACAGCTTGCGGGCGCTTAATAAAAACAGCTAAAGCGAGGTTAGTAACCTGCTTTAGTCTAAGCGGGTTTTTTTATACCTATTAAAAATCCCCACTTATATTCTAAATAATATATACGAGGCGACTATGTCTAATAATACAAATGATAATGAATGGGGCTTTGATACCTTAGCTGTACGTGCAGGACAAACACGCACACAAGAAGGGGAGCATAGCGAACCTATTTTTCCAACGTCAAGTTATGTCTTCGATTCTGCGGCATCGGCTGCTGCGCGTTTTAAAGGTGATGAACCTGGGAATATTTACTCACGGTTTACAAATCCTACCGTACGTAATTTTGAACAGCGCTTAGCTCATTTAGAAGGTGGCGAAAGCTGTGTTGCAACGGCGTCAGGAATGTCTGCAATATTGACTACCTGTTGTGCTTTATTACAAGCAGGCGATCATATTGTTTCATCGAAATCTATTTTTGGTAGTACCGTTGTTTTATTTGATAAGTATTTATCACGTATGGGGATAACGGTAACCTACGTACCAATAACTGACCTCGATGCATGGCAAAAGGCAATAACTAAAAATACGAAATTATTTTTTGTGGAAACGCCGTCAAATCCATTAACTGAAGTTGCAGATTTAGAGTCGCTTGCAAATATTGCTCATGATAATGATTGTATCTTTGTTGTGGACAATGCCTTTTGTACTCCTGCGTTACAAAAACCGCTTGAGTTTGGTGCAGATGTTGTTGTGCATTCAGCAACAAAATATATCGATGGGCAAGGGCGTTGTATTGGTGGCGCTGTTGTGGGTAATAAAACATTAGTTGGTGAAGACGTTTACGGTTTCTTAAGAACAGCAGGGCCAACCATGAGTCCATTTAATGCTTGGGTGTTCTTGAAAGGTTTAGAAACGTTACGTTTACGCATGAACGCACATAGTGAAAGTGCACTAAAGCTTGCTCAATTTCTTGAGCAACATAAAAGTGTCAAGCGAGTGTATTATCCAGGTTTAAAATCACACCCTCAACATGCACTTGCGGTTAGACAGCAAAGCAATTTTGGTGGCGTATTAGCTTTTGAGGTAAAAGGTGGTCAAAAAGCCGCTTGGAATTTAATCGATAAAACAAACCTATTATCTATTACTGCAAATTTAGGTGATGCTAAATCAACAATTACCCATCCGGCAACAACAACGCATGGTCGTTTAAGCGACGAGCAACGAGCAGATGCCGGTATTACCGACGGTATGCTTCGAATTGCTGTTGGTTTGGAAGACATCGACGATATTAGAAACGATATTGAACAAGGCTTATAAAAAGCTTTTCAAAACTAAAGAGAATAAACAAAAGTATGAGACCCAATAGTATGAGAACAGCCGAATGCCATTAATAACATTAGATAAAGCTAGTTTAGCTTATGGTCACGTAGCCTTATTGGATAAAGCCGACCTGTCGATAGATTCAGGTGAACGTATTGCTTTAATTGGCCGTAATGGCGAAGGTAAGTCGACCTTAATGAAAGTCTTACTCGGAGAGGCTAGCTTAGATGATGGTTCTGTTTGGCGATCTGCGAGTTTAAAAGTTTCCTACTTAATGCAGGAAGTGCCTAGTGATGAAGTGCGTAGTGTATTTGAAACCGTAGCCAGTGGCATAGAAAAAGTTGGCCAGCTTATCACTGATTATCACAACGTGGTTCATAAACTAGCTGACGAGAAAGACGAAAAAGAATCAATGCGCCTGGTTAATCAGCTTAATAAATATCAAAATGAGCTAGAGCGTTTAGATGGCTGGTCGTTAGAACAACGCGTTGAGTCAGTAATAAGTAAATTATCCTTGCCAGAAGATGCACTAGTAAGTTCATTGTCGGGTGGTTATAAACGTCGCGTCATGCTTGCAAGAGCACTCGTGTGTGCACCAGATATTTTACTACTTGATGAGCCAACCAATCATCTGGATATTGAATCCATTCTCTGGTTAGAAGAATTCTTGCTGAACTATACGGGTACGATTTTATTTGTATCACATGATCGTGAATTCATTAAAAAACTGGCAACACGTATCATTGAACTTGATCGTGGCAACATTACATCATGGCCAAGTAACTACGAAAATTATCTAGTTAAAAAAGAAGAGTTCCTGGCAATTGAAGCCGATCATAATGCAAAATTTGATAAGCGCTTGGCAGATGAAGAAAAGTGGATCCGCAAAGGGATTAAAGCGCGTCGCACCAGAAATGAAGGTCGAGTGCGCGCATTAGAAGCAATGCGTAGCGAACATGCGCAACGGCGTACTCAACAAGGTAAAGCAAAACTTAATTTGGATTCAGCCGATAGTTCAGGGCGTATTGTTGCTGAAGTGATTAAAGCCAGTTTTGCATACGAAGACAAAGTTATCGTTAAAGACTTTAGCACCAAAATCATGCGTGGTGATAAAATTGGTATTGTCGGTGCTAATGGTTCAGGTAAATCAACGTTAATTAAACTTCTTCTCGGAGATCTAAAGCCCACTGAAGGTAAAGTTAAAATGGGCACCAATTTAGAAGTGGCCTATTTTGATCAAAATCGTGCTGACTTTGATTTAAATGCCTCCGTTATGGCGAATCTAAATCATGGTCGTGACCGTGTCATGGTCAATGGCAAAGACAGACACGTAATTGGTTACTTGCAAGATTTTCTCTTTCCTCCAGCAAGAGTAATGTCACCCGTTAAAACCCTATCCGGTGGTGAGCGAAATCGTTTGTTACTTGCTCGACTCTTTATTAAGCCTGCCAACTTACTCGTGCTAGATGAACCTACCAATGATTTAGATGTTGAAACGTTGGAGCTATTAGAAGAGTTATTATTGAATTATGAAGGTACATTGTTACTAGTAAGTCATGATCGTAAATTCCTGGATAATATCGTTACCAGTACAATCGTTATGGAAGGCGATGGTCGAGTTAATGAATATGTTGGTGGTTACAACGATTATCTACGACAACGTTCGCAACCAATGAAAGCCGTACCACAAGGCGATTCTAAAGGTAGTAAGAAAGCATCGAATACGACAAGCCCTTCGGCTCCTTCGAACAAGACTGCTCCTGCAGTAAAATCAGCTGAAAAAAAATTAAACTATAATGAACAGCGTGAGCTTCAATTATTACCTGAGCGAATAGAAAAACTTGAAGCAGAGCAACAAGAAATCAATGCATTAACAAGTGACCCTGATTTTTATAAAAAAGAAAAATTTGTTATAAATAAAGCGACAAAACGTTTAACTGAAATTCAAAACGATCTAGTAAAAGCTTATGCGAGATGGGAAGAGCTTGACGATCAATAATGTAATATATGCTAACTAACGCCGTACAGCGAAATAAAATATTAAAAATATATACTGAGGCCTTGGGTTCAGTTAAAGGCGACATTTGTGTTAAAAAGCATCTTGAATCCGAGCAATTCAAAATACACTTCAAGAATACCGAGAAGGTAGCGATTTTAGCCATTGGTAAAGCCTCGCAAAGTATGGCGCAAGGAGCATACGAGGTACTACATAAAATTATTATTAGTGGCTTGGTTGTAACTAAAGAAAATCATTTATCAACAGGCTCGCTTATTGATGGTTTTGAATATATTGAATCAAGTCATCCTATTCCATCTCAAAAAAGCTTAGATGCCGGAAAAAAAATTATTGATTTTGTTTCCGGTCTTCCTGCAGATACTCATTTAATTGTTCTTATTTCCGGTGGAGCATCGTCACTAGTAGAATATACTAAACCAACGGTTAGTCTGGATGATTTGATACAAGTAAATGATTGGCTAATTTCTTCTGGCTTAGGAATAGAAGAGATAAATAATATTAGACAAAAGTTATCAATCATTAAAGCAGGGCAGCTAGCAGCCTTTGCTAAGCATCTTAAAGTCAGCAATCTATTACTATCGGATGTTTTAAGTAACAATCCTGCCTACATTGGTTCAGGATTATTTGTTGAATCGACTCCCCAAAAGATTAACAATATTAAATTACCTGCATGGCTTGATGCAGTATTAGCGTCATGTGAGTCACCTAAATCCGAAGCCTCCCAAACTGAACCCTATAAGTATAATATTGACACTCAACTAGTCGCTACAAATACGACTTTATTAAAAAATATCGCAACATTATGCAAATCTAACGAAAATCAAAATGCTCACATCATTGAAGAACCCTTATCAGCTAACGTTGAAATAGAAGCAGACAAAATAGCCGCTCAAATTATAAAAGGTGATAGTGGTTATTATATCTGGGGCGGTGAGCCAACAGTAGACATGTCGAAAGGAAGTGGCTCTGCGACTAAAGATAACGTCTCTGTGAATAAAGGTGGCCGAAATCAACATTTAGCACTTCTTGTCGCGAAAAAGATCAAGGCAATGGACAATCTCATTGTGCTCTGTATCGGAACCGATGGTACAGATGGTACGACAGATAATGCCGGAGCCTTAGTGGACGGTAATACACTTTCGCGAGGGGATACCGAGGGCTTAGATATTGAAGAGCATCTAGAAACCTTCAACTCAGCTGCTTTTCTACAAGTCAGTGGAGACGTTATTAATACCGGCCCAACCGGTACTAATGTAATGGATGTGGTTATTGCCTATAAGTGGGAATAGGTCTTTTGCTCACTTTTTGGTAAAATCTAACCATGATTAATGACTTATTGAATACCGCTTGGGGAATACTGAACGTTTCAGATCCTCAACAAAAAGTAACCCAAACCTACGCTGCATTTGATAAGTTTTTTGAACAAGATTTGCAAGTAGATAATATTGATTTAGACAAACCAGTAGAACAACTTATTATCCCCGGTCGGCCGGATAAACCTGAATTAGTTCAACCAAGAGAGTTGCCTCGGCGTGGTTTAAATACACTAGAAGGGCGTGCAACTTTATTGCATGCCATTTGTCATATTGAATTCAATGCCATTAACCTTGCTTTGGACGCTGTTTATCGTTTTCGCGATATGCCAGCACAGTATTATTTAGATTGGCTGAAAGTAGCAAAAGAAGAAGCGTATCATTTTAGCTTAGTGCGAGATTATCTTGAAGAATTAGGGTTTGCCTATGGTAATTTTCCTGCGCATAATGGTTTATGGGAAATGGCTGTTGATACAGAGCATGATGTTCTTGTTCGAATGGCTCTCGTACCACGGGTACTTGAAGCACGCGGCTTAGATGTTACGCCCGGCATAATGAAAAAATTTGAAAGTGTAAACGATACACGAGCAAATGAAATATTAACCATTATTGAACGTGATGAAATAGGGCATGTTGAAATTGGTTCTTATTGGTATCGTTATTGTTGTGATTTACGAAAAGTTGATCACGATAAAACATTTATAGACTTACTCCAAAAGTACTTAAAAAGTGGAGTGAAGAAACCGATTAACCATAAGGCTCGTTTACAAGCAGGCTTTACACAAAAAGAAATTGATTATTTTGAAAGTAATCTTTAAATCAGGAAGTATGATGAAAAGAAGTATAAAAATATTATTTATAAGTTTAGCGTTTATAAGTTCTGTTGCTTGCAGCAAAAAAGAACCAACTAATTACACTTATAAAATTTCATTTATGGAACAAGAGCAATTTGTAGAACCTTATCCAACGCGTATGATTATAACGCCTGAGTTTGTACGTTTTGATGATGGTAAAGGTTCGGAAGACTTTATTTTATTCGATCGTAAAAAATCAATAGTACATAGTGTTATTTCAGATGAAGAATCCGTAATGACAGTTCATAAGAAAGATAGCAAAATTGAATCACCAATAAAACTAACCTTCTCAGAAAAAGATCTTGGTGAAATGAAGGACGCACCTAAGATAGGTGGCGAGTATCCGAGACATTATCAGTTGCTAGTTAATGACAAGGTATGTAATGACGTAATCGCTGTTAAATCATTAATGCCTCTCGCGGTTAAAGCTTTAACGGAGTTTTCAGAGTTAATGGGATCTGATAGTAAAATGACATTATCAAGCACACCTGCCGACATGCTAAACGCATGTGATCTAGCACAAGATACCTTTGCGCCAACGCGTCAGTTGCAGTTTGGTTTTCCATTACAAACAATGGGTCGACGTGAATACGCTAGAACCTTAATCGATTTTGATCTAGCCTATAAAGCCGATAAGAAATTATTTGAACTGCCGGAGAAATATAAACGCTATTCAGTACAAGAATTGCGTGAAGGTAAGGTTAAGTTTGAGAAATAGAGTCTAATTGAAAGGTTTTATTTTCTAAGCGTAAAACACTGCCTTGCTCATACCAGTCACCTAAAACAATACGTTGTGCAGGCTTACCGTCTAATTCAAATTTGTGAATATTAGGGCGGTGAGTATGGCCATGTATTAACGTTACAACATCAGCCGCACGCATTGCCTTTTCAACTTCCGTTTGATTCACATCCATAATGTCATCAGCTTTTTCTGCCGTTTCAGTTTGGCTTATCTCGCGATATTGTTTCGCTAGCGCAATACGTTCGGCAGGTGTTTTATTAAGGAGCTGTTGCTGCCATTCGGGGTTACGTACCATTGAGCGAAACTGTTGGTACTTAATATCATCAGTACATAACGTGTCGCCATGCATAACTAAATATTGTTGCTCATCAATTGTGATAACGGTTGATTCATCTAATAATTCACAACCGCTTAATTCACAAAAGTGTTTGCCAATTAAAAAGTCACGATTACCATGAATAAAATAAACGGGTACGTTGTCGTCGGTAAGTTCTTTTAAGCTTTTTATTATTGTTTCATAAGCGGGAAGAATACAATCATCTCCAAGCCATGCTTCAAATAAATCGCCCAGAATGTATAAAGCACGGGCTTGCCGTGCTTCATTATTTAAAAAGTTAATAAACAAGTTAGTTATGGCTGGACGCTGATCACTTAAATGTAAATCAGCAATAAAAAGATTAGTCATAACCGGCCTTGTTTATTACTTAATAAGAGTGTTTATTCTTCGATAATTGCTTTTTCGATAATAACATCTTCTGCAGGAACATCTTGATGCATTCCATTGTTTGTTGTTGAAACATTTTTAATCTTCTCAACAACATCCATACCATCAACAACTTTACCAAATACACAATAGCCCCAACCGTCTGGCGTTGGCGAACGATGATCAAGGAATTTGTTATCAGCAACATTAAAAAAGAACTGAGCCGTTGCAGAGTTAGGATCCATGGTTCGAGCCATTGCTATCGTACCAACTTCATTACTTAAACCATTGTCGGCTTCATTTTTAATTGGGTCGCGGGTTGTTTTTTCTTTCATGCCTGGTTCCATACCGCCACCTTGAACCATGAAGTTATCAATAACACGGTGGAAAATAGTACCATCATAAAAACCATCTTTAACGTACTGTTCAAAGTTAGCAGCTGTATCAGGTGCTTTTTCATTGTTAAGTTCGATTTTAATTTCACCGAAACTTGTTGTCATAACGATCATGGGAATTTCCTTTAAATAAAATTTATTTAGTTTAAATTAACTGGTGAAGAAGGTGGTTTAAGGCCAACGAGTTCTACTTTCTCAATAATAATATCTGTTTGAGGAACATCGCTTCTAAAAGGACCTTTGCTACCCGTTTGAGTGTTACGTATTTTTTCAACCACGTTCATGCCTTTAACTACTTTTCCAAAAACTGCATAACCCCAACCACGAGGAGTAGGCGATCGGTGATTTAAAAAGTCATTGTCTTTTACATTAATAAAAAATTGAGCGGTTGCCGAATGTGGGTCATTCGTTCTTGCCATAGCAAGAGTGCCTTTAAGATTTTTAAGTCCGTTGTTTGCTTCATTCATAACTGGAGCATTGGTTGGCTTGCGTTGTAAGTCTGGAGTAAAGCCGCCACCTTGAATCATAAAGTCGTTAATAACACGGTGGAAGATAGTACCGTTATAGTAACCTTGTTGAACATAGTTTAAAAAGTTGCCTACAGATTTTGGCGCTTTATCGGCATCAAGCTCAATAGTGATGGCACCTAGATTAGTTGTCATTACAACTTTAGGGTTGGCAGCGTATGCAGTTGTCGCTAACGTTATAATTCCAGAAATTAATAATAGTGTTGCTAAGAGTTTTTTCATTGTTTGTTCCGTTTATAATTTTTGTTAATCTAGCTTAGTAGACAGGTTTCTACTCTTCCAGTTCAACTACAAAATAACTGATGGGCGCGATTCTACTAAGGTTTAGCCCTATATAAAAGGTATCAGATAGCTTTATTTACCCAGAATTTACCGATAATTTCGGCATAATTTTGTGGCTATTTAGAATTATGCGTAAAATGATAAATAGTTAAGAATTACTACATTAATCACGCTCTCACAGGTAAACTAGGCGTTTTTTAGAGCAATAATAGTGAGAAATTAGACAGATGTTGGCCGTTTATAACAGTTTAAAAAAGCAAAAAGAAACGTTTACCCCAATAGACCCTAAAAATGTCCGTTTATATGTATGCGGAATGACCGTTTACGATTACTGCCATATTGGCCATGCACGAGTATTGGTTGTTTTTGATGTGGTTTATCGCTACCTATGCCAGATCTACGGTGCTGAAAATGTCACCTATGTACGAAATGTCACCGATATTGATGACAAAATTATTCAGCGCGCCAATGAAAATAATGAAGACTTCACAGAATTAACGACACGCTTTATAGATGCCATGCATGAAGATTCGGAAGCACTAAATGTTTTGCCGCCAAATCAAGAACCTTGTGCCACGGGGTATATGAAAGAAATTATCGAAATGATTGAGACCTTAATCAAAAACGATAAAGCCTATGCTGCTGATAATGGCGATGTTTACTATGCCATCGATAAGTTTGAATCCTACGGCCAACTATCAGGCAAAAAGCTTGAAGACTTACGTGCCGGTGAACGCGTAGAAGTGGATAAAGCCAAAAACGATCCACTCGATTTTGTTTTGTGGAAATCGGCAAAACCAGAAGAACCGAGTTGGGAATCACCTTGGGGAAATGGCCGACCGGGATGGCATATTGAATGCTCGGCAATGTCGACACATTGCCTTGGAAACCATTTTGATATTCATGGTGGTGGTATGGATTTACAATTTCCACATCACGAAAACGAGATTGCACAAAGTGAAGGCGCCACGGGCGAGAAGTTTGTTAACGTCTGGATGCACAATGGGTTTGTACGCATCGATGAAGAGAAGATGTCTAAGTCCCTTGGTAACTTCTTTACCATTCGTGAAGTTGTTAAACAATTCTCACCTGAAGTGATTCGCTACTTTATATTAACCAGCCAATACCGTAGCCCGCTAAACTATTCAGAAACAAATTTAAACAATGCCAAAGCCGCATTAACAACTTTGTATACCGCTTTGAAAGGGATGGAACAGGTTGAAGCAGCACAAGCAGATCATTTAGCTGTTCAACAATTTTATAAAGCGATGGACGACGACTTCAACACACCCGAAGCACTATCGAGTTTATTTGAGTTGGCTAAAGAAATTAATCGCTACCGAACAACGGATGAGCCAAAAGCAATACAAGCCGCTGCCAATTTAAAATTTTTAAGTGAGCAGTTAGGTTTATTACAGCAGTCTCCCGATGCATTTTTAAAAGCAGGGCAGAGTGATGAGTCTGGCTTAAGCGATAGCCAAATAGATGAAATGATTCAACAGCGTAATGATGCCCGCACCAATAAAGACTGGGCCGAAAGCGACCGTATTCGTGACGCCCTGAAAGATCAGGGTATTATCCTAGAAGATGCTGCTGGCCAAACAGGTTGGCGCCGAGAATAAAGCAGTATAAGCACGCTAAAGCGTGGAACTTCTTAACTAAATAAGAGTCTTCTTTACTACGCAGAATAATAAGGGGGAGTTGTATGCGGTATTTGAAATTTGTTTTGGTTTTAACATTGGGGTTCGTTTTACCGTTTAATAGTTTTGCAGCCGATAAAAACGCAATGAAAGAAGATAACCGCCACATTCGCACCTGGAATGGCTTTGCGGATAATGCACTTAATTTGCATAAAGAATTAATAAAAAAACACCCGCATGAAGTAAAAAAATCCCTTGGTGGTTATGCCGGCAATAAAGATTTTTACATTCAAGAAGAACATACCCATAAAGATTCAGGCAAAGTGACTAGTATCGTTCAGTGGGAAAAAGAAAACCCAACCGTTTTACATTCGATTGAAGTATTTGTTCGAGATGACCAGGGCCGAGTCATTCGTGATTTTTTAGCAGCTTATTTGCCGGGCTATCATAATGCACCGGTACAGGCATTAGTGAGCTTTCATCAATACAGTGGCAAGCTTCATGGCTTTCGATCTTTCGATGCATCGGGCGATAAAGTATTAGAACGTTGCCAAGGTGAGCATAAAGGCAAAGATTTTGAGTTTCTACTTGATGAAGACGATTTATACGCAGCGTATATGAACGGAAATCCAATCGAAGAAAAAGTGTATGAATTGTGCGTGGGTAAACTAGTTGAGAAGCTTGGAAAGTTTTCTACTCCTCAATAAAGCTTAAATTTATAAACTTGGAATATATTCAATAAGATAAACCGCTAAAAGATTTTTTAAATTTTTTAGCGGTTTTTTTTAGCTTTCGTTATTCGCCGCTTCCAAAGTATTTTGCATTAAGGTTGCAACCGTCATCGGCCCAACACCACCCGGAACAGGCGTTATCCATCCGGCGTTTTGTTTGGCTGTTTCAAAATCCACATCGCCAATAAGCTTACCAGCCTTGGTACGGTTAATACCTACATCAATCACTACCGCGCCTTTTTTAATCCAGTTGCCATCGACAATGCCAGGTTTACCAACAGCCACCACCACAATATCGGCTTGGCCGACCATTTCGGCTAAATTTTTAGTAAAACGGTGGCATATCGTGGTCGTGCAACCCGCCAGAGTTAATTCCAGCATCATCGGCCGCCCCACATGGTTCGAAGCGCCCACCACAACGGCATGTTGGCCACGGATCGGTTGGCCAGTGGATTCAAGTAACGTCATCACGCCATACGGAGTGCAAGAACGTAAAACCGGCATCCGAATCGCCAAACGGCCAATATTATAAGGATGAAACCCATCCACATCTTTTAACGGAGAAATGCGCTCAATAACTGTTTCGGGGTCAATTTGATCAGGTAAGGGCATTTGTACCAAAATACCGTGTACGTCCGGGTTAACATTTAGGCCATCAATCAGGCTTAAAAGGTCTTCTTGGGTTGTACTGCTATCTAAATTATGCGCAATGGAAATAATACCAGCATCTTCACAGCCCTTATGCTTATTACGTACATACACCTCAGAAGCTGGGTCACTACCCACCAAAACAACCGCTAAACCCGGTGCAGATTTGCCCGAAGCCAAGCGCTCATTAACCCCTTTTTTAACATCGGTACGTAACTGAGCTGCTATGGCTTTGCCATCGATTAATTTTGCCGTCATTGCAATAAAATGCCTGAAAAATGAAAGGGCTATAATCTCACGAAGTGGCGCTTTCGCCAAGTAACGAATTATTAAAAGAAAATGTGGATACAAGCCGCGCCTAGTCTTGACCTGCATACGATGAATGCGTATTATCTCGCCCTTGTTCGGGGTATAGCGCAGTCTGGTAGCGCGCCTGCTTTGGGAGCAGGATGTCGGGAGTTCGAATCTCTCTACCCCGACCATTATTTTA